>JADMIO010828287.1_pt1 | contig 29042 bp, 23 predicted proteins | sample 8958161 | NCBI WGS metagenome assembly JADMIO01 (sample SAMN16585339, study PRJNA669376) | soil metagenome | isolation source: Crop rotation soil | place: USA: Cullars Rotation, Alabama | collected 2011 | reverse complement strand
GTTGGCAGCGGCGTCGCGGTCGGCGACGGCGACGCGGTCGACAGCGGCGTCGCCGTCGGCAGCGGCGTCGCCGTCGGCAGCGGCGTCGCGATCGGCGACGGGGACGGTGACGCGGTCGGCGTCGGTGACGCGGTCGGCGTCGGCGTTGGCGTCGGGATGTCGTCCGGTGGGATGCCGAGATCGGTCGGGGTCGAGGCGTTGCGGTTCCAGGGTGCCTCGGGGGTGGTGTCGCCCGCGCGGAACTTCAGGGTTCCGCGCAGGGCCGGGCCGGCGTGCTCGCAGTGCTGTTCGAACGTCAGCGAGAGGGTGCGGATCTCCTCGTAGCGGCCGTGGGTGATCTCGTGGACGGTGAAGGAGCCGGAGTTCTCGTTGCAGCCGCGGGTGTCGAGGGAGATGCTCATCTCGGGCTGGGTGCCGTTGCCGTGGCGGACGGCGCCGGTGTAGGTGCGGGGCTGCAGCGGCGCGCCGGTGGGGTCCTCGAAGCTCATGCCACAGCCGCCGTTGACCCAGCCGTGCATGAAGGCGGGCTGGTAGCTGTTGAAGGAGTAGAAGTCGGCCGCGGTGTAGTGACGGGTCACGCCCTGGCCGATCCAGTCGCCCGGGTCGCTCTCGAGCGTCATGCTCGTCTCGCCGCCGTACGAGAAGCCCTGCAGCGGCACGTGCGCCGTTCCGCCGCCGGCGAGCTGCACCTCGAGCCACGCTCGCTTCGTGCCCGGAGTCAGCGTCCGGTAGCGGATCATCAGGTCGCAGGAGCCGGGCCCGTCGCAGTCATTGGAGTCGATCGCGAACTCGTCCGCGTCGGGGCCGGCGACCCGCGCGCCGGTCGCCCCGCTCGGCACCGTCAGCCGCGCGGGCGTTCCGCCATGCCCGGCGTCGTAGGCGGGCCAGCGCAGGATCGAGGGGATGGTCGGCGCGCGCGGCATCCCGATGCGGATCTCGCCGAACGCGCCTTGGGGCCGGTTCTCGCAGTGCTGCTCGTAGACGATCCACGCGCGCGTCACGGCGCCGGAGCCATCGGTCTCGAGCTCGCGGACCTCGAAGTTGCCCCACTGGATGTACGGGCAACAGAGCACGAGCGAGCCGTACGTCGCCTGGACCCAGAGCCACGGATCGGTCTGCTGCGCCTCGCGGTGATCGGCCAGCGGGTCGCGGTAGACGCCGGGCTCCAACTTCCGGCCGGGCGCCGCCGAGAACGAGAACGCGTGGCTCTCTTCGGCGTCGAACTGCGGGCCGACGAGCACCGAGAGCGTCTTGCCCCCGTCGAGGCCGACGCGGATCTGCTCGTCGTCGGTGCTCCACCGCTGCTGCAGCCCGCCGGCGACGTAGTGCCCGGGATCGCCGTACATCGTGACCTCGACGCGCGGCGCGGTGGCGGCATGCGCAGCGCAAGGGCTCGCCAGGAGCGCCAGCACGGCCGCGACCACGCAGGCTGCCTTCATCGCGCAGAGCCGATACCCCACGAACCGGCGTTTCAAAACCGTAGGGTCGATGTTGGGGTCGGAGCCTGATGACCCGACGCCGCCGCGCGGTGAGAGTCCCGCCCCATGAAGAACGGAATCCGACTCGTGGTGCCGGTGGCAGGGTGGGCGACGCAGGGGCAGTACGCGCTGCTGGAGGCGTGTGTGGAGGCGGGGATCGAGATCCCCGCGCACGTGGGCCACCGGGAGGACGCGGTGCTGCACGTGCTCGAGGGCGCGGTGGAGGTCGTCGCCGACCGCGAGCGGCACTGCGTCAAGCCCGGGCAGACGCGCACGCTCGAGCGCGGCGTCCCGCGCAAGCTCAGCGCGATCGAGCGCTCGCGCGTGCTGGTGCTGCTCGCGCCGGCCGGGCTGGAGGAGCTGCTGACGGTCGCCGCCGACCCGGCGACCGAGCCGGATGACCGAGCGGCGCTGCTGGCCGTCGGCGGCGTCCAGGCCGTGCCGGCGGCATGATCCGGGTCATCCTCGTCGACGACCACGTGCTCGTCCGCAGCGGGATGAAGGCGCTGCTCGACGCCCAGCCCGACCTCGAGGTGACCGGCGTCGCCGGGGACGGCGCCGAGGGCGTCGAGCTCGCGCTCGCCAGCGACCCGGACGTGGTGCTGATGGATCTCGCGATGCCCGTGCTCGACGGGATCGAGGCGACCAAGCGCATCGTCGCGGCGGGCAGCAGCGCGCGCATCCTCGTCGTCACCTCCCACGACGACGACACGCTCGTCCTCAGAGCGCTGAAGGCGGGCGCGACCGGCTTCTTCCTCAAGGACGCGGCGGCCGACCGGCTCGCCGAGGCCGTGAGAGCCGTCGCGAAGGGCGACACGCTGCTCGCGCCGCCGATCGCCAAGCGCCTCGTCGAGTCACAACTCGGCGGCGCCCGCGCGACCCTCCGGCCGCGCTTCGCGACCCTGACCGAGCGCGAGCGCGACATCGCCCGCCGCCTCGCCCGCGGCCTCTCCAACGCCGCGCTGGCGACCGAGCTCGGCGTGTCCGAGGCCACGGTCAAGACCCACGTGACGCGGCTGCTGACCAAGCTCGGGGTCCGCAGCCGCGTCCAGGCGGTCGTCCTCGCCTACGAGAGCGGGTTCGTCCGCCCCGGCCACACCGGCGACGGAGAGCTCTAAGCCACGCCGGCCGGCTCGGGCTCGCGCGTCTCCTTGGCGTCCAGCCCCTCCACGAGGTGCCCCTCGAGCGACACGTTCGGCAACACGCGGTCCAGCCATCGCGGCAGCCACCACGCGTGGTCGCCCAGCAGGGTGACCACGGCCGGGGCGACGATCAGGCGCACGATCAGGACGTCGATGAGGATCGCGAGCCCGAGCCCGAGGCCCATCATCTTCGCGATCACGTCCGGCTGGGTGACGAAGGCCAGGAACACCGAGGCCATGATCAGGCCGGCGAACAGGATCACCTTGCCGATCCGCGACATGCCGTGGATGACGGACTCGCGCGGCCGGTCGCCCTCGTTGTAGGCCTCGTGGATGCGCGAGAGCAGGAAGACGTTGTAGTCCATGCTCAACCCGAAGAGGATCGCGAACAGCATCACGGGCACGAACGACACGACCGGCACGCCCGAGTCGACGCCGATCAGCGACGCCCCCACCCCCTGCTGGAAGACCGCGGTCACGACGCCGTACGCGGCGCCCACCGACAGCAGGTTGAAGACGGCCGACACGAGCGGGATCCAGAGCGAGCGGAACGCCATCACGAGCAGCAGCACGGACAGGCCGATCACGACCGCGATGAAGATCGGCAGGCGCGACGCGACCTTGGAGCTGAAGTCCTCGAAGCCCGCGGTGTTGCCGCCCACGTAGACCTTCAGCGGCGTCCCCGACACCGCCTTCGGGATCACGTTGTCGCGCAGATCGGCCAGCAGATCGCTGGTCGCCTGGTCCTGCGGCGCGGTCTTCGGGATCGCGAAGATCGTCGCCATCTCGCCGTCCTGGCTGACCGCGGCGGGCGCGACCTGCGCCATGCCGGGCGTCGCGGCGACGGCCTTCTGCAGCGCGGCCAGCTGGGCCTCGTTCTCAGCCGCGCCCTTCGGGATGTCGACGGCCAGCAGGAACGGGCCGTTGGAGCCCGGGCCGAACGCCTCGCTCAGACGGTCATAGGCGACGCGCTGGAGCTTGCCGTCCGGCTGGTTGCCGTCGTCGGGCTGGCCGAGGCGCAGCGTCGTCACCGGGGCGGCGAACAGCAGCAGGATCGCGGCGCCCGCGGCGATCGAGACCCACGGCCGCGCGGTGACGATCTCGCCCCAGCGGCCGAAGCCCTTCGACGGCTCCACGTGCGACGGCTTCTTCGGCACCAGCCAGCGGCCGAGCGCGCCGATCATGATCGGCAGGATCGTGATCGCCGAGACCACGACGCAGCCGACGGCGATCGCGGCCGCCAGGCCGAGCTTGCCGATGAACGGGATCCCGATCACGAGCAGGCCGGCGATCGCGAGCATCACGACCAGGCCGGCGGCGACCACGGACGCGCCCGAGGTCGCGGCGGCCTTGGCCGAGGCGTCGCGCCGGCTGTCCCCGAGCGCGACCTGCTCGCGATAGCGGCCGATGATCAGCAGCGCGTAGTCGATGCCCGCGCCGAGGCCGAGCATCGACGCGATGATCGAGGCGAAGGCGGGCAGGCCGAGCGGTGCGGCCAGCGCGACCAGCAGCGTCTGGCCGATCGCGACGCCGATCAGCGCCCCCACGAGCGTCGCGACCATCGACACCCACGAGCGGAACAGGATCCAGAGCAGGATGATCGCGATGAAGATGCCGATCAACTCGCCGACCGGCGCGTCCTGCTCGGAGCCGACGTCGATCAGCATGCCGCGCGCCGCGAACTGCACGCCGCCGCGCTCGGCCAGCTCCCCGGCCGCGATCAGCGCCTCGCCGTCGGGCTTCTCGATCTCGCTCGGGTCGAGGTCGTAGCGGACGTCGACGGCGGCCAGGCGGCCGTCGGGCGAGACCTGGGCGCCCTCGGCGAACGGATCGCCGACCTCGGCCACGCCGTTGAGCGTCTTGACCTTCGCCAGGGCCTCCTGGATCGCGGCCTTGGGCTTCGGATCGGTGATCTTGCCGTCCTCGACGCTGAATACGAGCGTCGAGTCGGCGCCGGCGAGCGCGGGACTATGCGCCTTGAAGAGATCGATGGCGCTCTGGGTCTCGGTGCCGGGCGCGGAGAAATCATCCGCGGCCTCGCCGCCGGCGCTGGCGGCGAAACCGATCAAGAGGACGACGAGGAACGCGCCGACCGCGCTGATCTTCCAGCGGTGCGTCAGGGTGCGCGCCAGGCGCGCGAGCAACTCGGACATCTGTTCTCCTGGGGAGCTCGGAGAGTGGGGAGGCGCCACAGAGTACTCATGTGGCGGCCGGATGCGCCTCCCGATGACCGATCAGCCACAACACTGGCGCGGCCACGATCGCCGTCGCGCCGATCGCGAGCGCGGCGACCCCGATCGCGTCGAGCGCGTACCCGCCCAGCAGCGCCAGCGACGCACCGAGCAGTGCGGAGAGCAGGTCGTTGAACCCGATCAGGCGCCCGCGCTCGGACGCGCTGGTCAGGTCGACCATCTGCGCGGTGGCCGCCACGAAGCTCAGGTTCCACCCCACGCCGAGCCCGAACAGCAGGACGGCCGAGGCGAAGACGCTGTCGAAGAACATCAGCCCCAGCGTCGAGACCGCCATCACGCACAACCCGCCGCCGAGCGCCGGCCCGCGACCGATCCGGTCGATCAGCGCGCCGACGAACAGCACGAGCGCGTACATGCCGAGCACGTGGGCGCCGATCACGGGGAAGATGTCCGACTGCGCGTGATGGTGGTGCTCGACCACCACGTAGCCCGACAGGTTCATGACCGACACCATCACGGCGAAGCTGGCGAGCGCGGCCAGCATCGCCGGGCGCACGCCCGGGCGGCGCAGGATCTCCCCCAGCGGAGCCGCCGGAAGCGGCGGCCCGTCGTCCTCGGCGAGCTGCTCGGCGATCACCTTCGGGTCCGGCCGGACGAGCCACACCAGCACGAACGGGACGAAGCTGATCCCCGCCGCGACCAGCCACGGCGTCGTCAGCGTCGCGGCGTCGACCTCGCGCCCGGAGAAGAGCGGCCCGAACACGGCCGGGCCGAGGATCGCGCCGAACACGCTCCCGAACAGCACGTAGGAGATCCCGCGGGCGCGCTTGGCGGGCGGGTACATGTCCCCCGCCGCCGTGCGGATCAGCAGCGCGGTCCCGTTCGCCGCGCCGGTGAGGGCGAACCCGAGGATCAGCAGCGGCGCGGAGTCGACGTTCGTCGCCAGCGCGGTCAGCGAGCAGCCGACCGCGGCGCTGAGGTAGCCGCCGGCGACGACCGGCCTCCGCCCGATGCGATCCATCAGCCGCCCGGCGGGCACCGCCGCGAGCCCGGACGAGACCAGGAAGATCGCCGGGCCGAGCCCGAGCAGGCCCTCGATGCCCGTGACGAGCACGAACGTGAGCGAGGAGACCGCGGCGACGAGCTGGAGCACGCTCGAGTAGACCGCCATGGCGATCGCGAGCAACAGCGTGTTGCGGCGAACGGGGATCTCTGACGCGATGACCGTCACGCGACCGTCACGGCGTATCCGGCCGGATCGGTCGGCCCTTCGGTGGCGATCAGCAGCACGCGGTCCAGTTTCACCACTTCGCGCAGCGCTGCGCAAGCCGGATCGGCGCGCAGGGCGTGGAGACCGGCCAACGGTGCCGCGCCCGAGTCGCCGATCGCCAGGCCGCGGGCGGCGAGCTCGCGCATCGCGGCGTGGGTCTCGTCGTCCGAGACGGTGATGGTGCCCGTGATCCCGGCCTGCAGGGTGTCCCACGCCGCGACCGAGACGACCGCGCAGTCGAGCCCGGCCATCGACGTGCCGGGCGTGTCGATGCGCACCGGCTTGCCCGCGTCCAGCGCGGCGGTCAGGCAGGCGGCGACGTCGGGCTCGACCGCGATCACCGACGTGCCGGTCGCCGCGCCCCAGCGCGCGGCGGCGGCGCCGAGCGACCCCACGCCCACCGGGACGATCACGGTGTCGAACCGCTCGTCGACCTCTGCGAAGAGCGTCGCGTAGCCGTCGATCACCCATGACGCGGACGCTGTCGAGCCGACGTCGGCCAGCTCGACCACGTACGGCCCCTCGGCGTAGCGCGTCGCGCGCAGGCACGCGTCCTCGTAGGTCCCGTCGACGACCTCGACGTCGGCGCCCTCGGCCTCGATCGCCTCGCGGCGGGCCGCGACCGAGCGGGCGGGGAGCATGATCCGGCAGTACAACCCGCGCCGCGCGGCGACGTGCGCGACCGCGCGGCCGTGGTTGCCCGCGCTGGCCGCGACCAGCGTCTTGACGGCCGGGTCGAAGCGCAGCGCGCGCTCGACCGCCCACGACACGCCCAGCACCTTGAACGCGGGCAGACCGAACCGATCGGATTCGTCCTTGAGCCAGACGCCGTCGCCGAGCGAACGCAGGGGCGTCGGCGCGTAGCCCTCCAATCCGTGATGGAAGGCCAACGCATCCTCGGCCGGCGCGGGCACCGCTTCGGGCGCATACGCGGAATTGAGCAGCGCCCTCATGTGAAGGTGAGTGACGTGACGTCCATTGGTGCCATCATGCACAACCATGAGCGCGGAGCCCGATCCGGGGGCCTTCCGGCCGCCTCGTTTCGACGTCACCGTCGAGGACGCGCCCGACGGCGTATTGCTGAAGGTCAGCGGCGAGCTCGACCTCGTGTCCGAGCCGCAGCTCAACCAGGCGCTGGAGCAGGTCGGCGACCGTGACGCGACGCTCGATCTCTCCGAACTGGCGTTTATGGACTCGACCGGTCTGCGCACCCTGCTGGGCGCGGCGCGGACCTACCCCAACGTGAAGCTCCAGGGCCCGCTGCAGCCGCCCGTGCAGCGTCTGCTCGAGTTGACGCAGACGTTCAACATCCTGCCGTTCAAAGAGGACTAGTCAGCCCCGGGATCCTCGACCAGCGAGGTCAGCCGGTCCGCGACCTCGAGGTTGACGCCCGCCGCGCGGAACTCGGCGACCGTGGCGGCGTCGAGGGCGTCGTCGGTGATGATCAGGTCCAGCGACTGCGCCGAGCGCACCGTCAGCAGCGAGGAGCGCTTGAACTTGGTCGAGTCGAGCAGGCCGACCTTCATCTTCGCCGCCCCCGCGGCGGCGTTGAGCGTGTCCGCCAGCGCCGAGCGCGACGTCGTCAAGCCATGGTCCAAGGTGATCCCGGCGGCCGAGATGAACGCCACCGAGATGTTGAGCTCGACCAGGAAGTCGACGGTCCAGCGCCCGGTCAGCACCCGCATGTGCTGATTGAGCTCGCCGGGCGGCACGATCACGTGGATCGTGTCCGCCGTCAGCCCCAGCGCGATCGCCGGCGAGTTGGTCACCAGCGTCAGCTCGGTCGGCGGGCGCAGCTCGAGCGCCCGCGCGAGCGCCAGCCCGGTCGAGGAGGCGTCGACGAAGATCGTCGACCCGTCCTCGACCAGCTCGCGCGCGCGGATCGCGATCGAGTCCTTCTCGTGCGCCGCCTCGCGCACGCGCGCGTTCCATGCCGTCTCGATCTTGGGCCGCGTGTCGGGCAGCGAGCGCGCCCCGCCGCGCACGCGCTCGAGCAGCCCTTCGCCCGAGAGGAGCTCGAGGTCGCGGTGCACGGTGACCGGCGAGACCGCGTGCTCGGACGCGAGCTCCGCGAGCGACGCGCCGCCGTCACGCTGGACACGCTCGAGGATCCGCGCCCGCCGCAAGACTGGGGGCAGCGGGGCGTCGATCACGACCTCGCGATCGCCGACTCCGTATCGGCGTCGAACAGATGGACGCGGTCCAGGTCGACCGCGGCCTGGATCGGCTCGCCGACCTTGAACGACGCGGTGGGCGGCGCCTTGATGACGATCCGCTGCTCGCCGATCTCGACGTCGACCAGGGTGCGATCACCGAGCGGCTCGACGGCGTACACCTTGCCCGCGAGCGCCGCCGACTCCTCGCGGACCTCCAGCGACAGGTCCTCCGAGCGCACCCCGAAGAGCGCCGGGCGGTCGCCCTGAATACCGAAACCGGGATTCGGGAGCGACCACCCTTGACCCTCGAGTCGCCCGTTCGCCGTGCACGAGAGGAGGTTCATGCGCGGCGAGCCGACGAATGTGGCCACCCAGCGGTTCGCCGGGTGGTCGTAGATCTCGGTCGGCGAACCGACCTGCTGGATCGTTCCCTGACGGAGCACCGCGACCTGGTCGGCCATCGACATGGCCTCGACCTGGTCGTTGGTGACGTACAGGAACGTCTTGCCCAGCGAACGGTGGATGCGGGTGAGCTCGGTGCGCATCTCGACCCGCAGTTTGAGGTCGAGGTTGGTCAGCGGCTCGTCCATCAGGAACGCGCGCGGATCGCGCACCAGCGCGCGGCCCAGCGCGACGCGCTGCATCTGGCCGCCCGACATCTGCGCCGGGTGGCGGTTGAGCAGCTCCTCGATGTGGAGCAGCTCGGCCACCCGCTTGACCTGCGCGTCGATCTCGGACTTCGAGAGCTTGCGGGCGCGCAGCGGCGACGCGATGTTCTCCCCCGCGGTCTGCTTGGGATACAGCGCGTAGGACTGGAACACCATCGCCAGGTCGCGCTCGGCCGGCGTGGCCTTGGTCGCGTCGATCCCGTTGAGGTAGACGCTCCCCATGTCGGGCTTCTCGAGCCCGGCGATCACCCGCAGCGTCGTGGTCTTGCCCGCGCCCGACGGCCCGAGCAGCACGAAGAAGGCGCCCTCGGGGATGTCGAGCTGCAGGTGATTGAGCGCGTCGACGTCGCCGAAGGACTTCGAGACGTCGTCGGCGACGATCGCGGACGTCATTTGGAGATCACCTGCTCGGAGGACGGGTCGTAGGCGGGCGGGGCGGCGCCGACGTGCTTGACGGACACCGTCTGCTCCTCGGCGAAGCGGGCGGTCGGGGGCATGCGGATGTTCAGCAGCCCGGCGTCGGTGTCGACCACGTAGATCGTCTCGTCGCCGAGTGCCTCCTTGGAGACCACGCGCCCGCGGGCGCCGTCGCCGTCGCCGGCGACGCTGAAGCGCTCGGGCCGGACGCCGGCGATCACCTTCTGCCCGCGCTGCAGGCCCTCCGGGGCGGCGATCGTCAGGCCGCCCGCGGCGGTCAGGTGCCCGTTGGTGACCTCGGCCTCGACCAGGTTCATCGGCGGCGAGCCGATGAAGCGCGCCGCGAACAACGTCGCCGGGCGCTCGTAGACCTCCATCGGGGCGCCGAGCTGCTCGAGCTTGCCCTTGTTGAGGATCGCGATCCGGTGCCCGAGCGCCATCGCCTCGGTCTGATCGTGCGTCACGTAGATCATCGTGGTGTTCAGCCGCTGCTGGACGTGCTTGACCTCCGCGCGCATGTCGGCGCGCAGCTCGGCGTCCAGGTTGGTCAGCGGCTCGTCCATCAGGAACGCCTTCGGATGGCGCACCATCGCCCGTCCGAGCGCGACGCGCTGCTGCTCGCCGCCGGAGAGCTTGCTCGGCTTGCGGGTCAGGTACGGCTCGAGCTGCAGCATCTTCGCCGCCTCGAGCACCCGCTCGTTGATCTCGGACTCCGGCGCCTTCGCCGCGCGCAGCGGGAACGCCATGTTGTCGCGCACGCTCAGGTGCGGGTACAGCGCGTAGAACTGGAAGACCATCGCGATGTCGCGCTGCGACGGGCGCAGGCCGGAGACGACCTCGTCGCCGATCGTGACCGTGCCCGAGGTCTCCTCCTCGAGGCCGGCGATGATCCGCAGCGTCGTGGTCTTGCCGCAGCCCGACGGGCCGAGCATCACGAACAGCTCGCCGTCGCGGATGTCGAGGTCGAGGCGCTCCACGGCGACCGTGCCGTCCGGGAACGTCTTGTTGAGGGTCTTGACCTGGACCTGGGCCATCAGTGCCCCCTCCCGTAACGACGGCGGATTCTGGCGGGCACTAGCGACGCACCGCCCCGAGGGTCACGCCCGCGACCAGGTGCTTGCGCACGAGGAACGCGAACAGCAGGACCGGGATCGCGAAGATCATCGCGCTGGCGGCGACCAGGCCCCAGTCGATCGTCGTGCCGCCGATCAGGCCCGCGATCGCGGCCGGCGCGGTGCGGTTGTCCGGATCGGTGATCAGGAAGATCGAGAAGACGAACTCGTTCCAGCTGAAGATCAGCGCGAACACGGCGGTCGCGGCGATGCCGGGGATCAGCAGCGGCATCGTCACGCGCCAGAAGGCCTCGAAGCGCGAGTAGCCGTCGAGCATCGCGGCCTCCTCGTACTCGGCCGGGACCTCGTCGATGAAGCCCTTCATCATCCAGATCGTGAACGGCAGGTTGAACGCCGCGTAGACCAGGATCAGGCCCTGCCGCGTGTCCAACAGCGCCAGGTCGCGGTACATCAGGAAGATCGGGATGACCACGACGACGGGCGGCATGAAGCGCGTCGAGAGGATGAAGAACAGCTGGTCCTTCTTGGCCTTGATCTGAAAGCGCGAGTAGGCCCAGGCGGCGGGCACGCCGAGCACGGTCGCGACGATCGTCGACGCGGTGGCGACGATGATCGAGTTCTTGAAGCCCTTGAAGACCGGCGAATCCGAGCTGAAGACGTCCTTGACGTGGTCGAGCGTCGGCGTCCAGCCGGTGATCAGCTTGGCCGGGACCGCGTAGATGTCCTTGGTGTCCTTGAGCGCGGTCTCGAGCATCCAGACGACCGGGAAGAGCATCACGATCGCGAAGATCGCGAGCAGGGCGATCTCGATGCCGTTGCCGAACCTGCGCTTGCGGCGGATGGGCGGCGGAGCCGCGGTCTCGCCCGCGATCCCGGCGTCGGCGACGCCGGCGGGCTGGATGTGCGCGGCCATCTCTAGCGCTCCTGAAGACGGTTGAGGTAACGCAGATAGAACTGCGCGGCGATCGTGACGACGATCACCATCAAGAGGCCGTACGCCGAGGCACGGCCGGTGTCGAAGCCGAAGAAGGCGACCTTGTAGACGTTGAAGGAGAGCGTCTCGGTCGTACCGCCCGGGCCACCGCCCGTGAGGATGTACACCAGGTCGAAGAGCCGGAACGCCTCGATCGCGCGGAACATGACCGCGATCAGCAGCAGCGGCCAGACGAGCGGGAACGTGATCCGGCGGAACTTGAACCACTCCGAGGCGCGGTCGATCTCCGCCGCCTCGTACAGGTATTTGGGCACCGCCGTCAGCCCCGCCAGGGCGATCAGCATGATGAACGGCGTCCATTGCCAGGTGTCGACGATGATCAGGCTGAAGAGCGCCAGGCGCTGCTTGGTCAGCCACTCCACCGTGCCGAGGCCGAGCGAGTCCAGGAACGAGTTCACGACGCCGAACTGCACGTCGAGCATGAACTTCCAGAACAGGCCGACGACGATCGGCGAGAGCATCATCGGGATCAGGAACAGCGTCGTGAGCGCGCCGCGGCCCTTGACCCGGCGCGAGATCAGGAACGCGATCGCGAAGCCGAGGATCGTCTGCAGCCCGACCGCGCCGACGACGAAGATCAGCGTCGTGAGCGCCCGCTTGTGCACCACCGGATCCGTGAGCACGTCGGTGTAGTTGTCGAACCCGATGAAGCTCGATGGCACGTCGCGCGTCACCGAGTAGTCGGTGAACGACAGCCACACCAACCGGATCAGCGGCCAGATCGAGAGGAACAGCAGGAGCGCGAGCGCCGGCGAGATGAAGAGGCCGGCGAGCCAGCGGTCGGTGAGGAACGCGAAGCGCTTCGCCGCGGGCGGAGCTTCGAGCTTCTCGACCGTGGGCGCCGTGGGTGGGGTTTGGAGCGTGTCGGCCATGTGGTGGTTGTGTGGCGAGAGAGGGGGTCAGGCGGCCGGGCTCCGTGCGAGCCCGGCCGGTCCTTGGTTTCGCGGGTTAGTGGCCGCTCTCGTCGAGAATGGCCTGTTCGTCGTTGGCCAGCTTGTCGAGGGCCGCGTCAGGCTTCTCCGTGCCGGAGATCGCCGCGTTGACCTCGGTCGAGTGGACGTTGAGGAGCTTCGCGTACTCGGGCAGGTTCCAGAAGTCCTTCAGGCGCGGAACCGACTCCGTGAACACCTTGTTGTACGGCTGGGCCTCGAGGAAGTCCGGCGAGTTGAGGACGTCGTTGCGCGCCGGCACGCCGCCGAGCTGCGCCCACTTCTTCTGGGCCTCGGGGGTCTGGAACCACTTGATGAAGTTCAGGGCCTCGGCCTGCTTCTCGGCCGGGATGTACTTCGAGACGTGCAGGCCCATGCCGCCGAGCGGCACCTTGTCGGTGACCTGCTTGGGCAGCGGCGCGAAGGCCAGCTTCTCGAGGATCTCCTCCTTGGTCTTGCCGAGCTTGGACGACGCGGGGTCGACCAGGCCGCCCATGGCGGCGATCCAGTTGAAGCCGACGCAGACCTTGCCCTGCGAGATCGCGGCGTTGACCTCGTCGATGAACCAGTTGCTCGAGCCCTTCGGGGTCAGCGGCACCATCTGGTTGACGAGCACGTCCATCGCCTTCTTGCCGGCGTCGTTGTTCACGATGCCCGCGATCTTGCGGTCCTTCTGGTCCCACAGCTCGCCGCCGTAGAGCGCGTTCATCACGTTGTAGGTGACGGCGGCCGCGTCAGCCGTGCCGGCCTGGTGGAACGCGAGGCCGCTCATGCCGGGATTGTCCTCCTGGCACTTCTTGGCCGCGGCGATCATGTCCTCCCACGTGGCGGGCGGCGTGTCGCCCATCAGGTCCTTGCGCCAGATCATCGACCACGTGTCGCCGAGCAGCGGCAGGCCGTACGTCTTCGCGTCCGGTTCAGCCTTGCCCGTGGTGTTCTGCGGGTACTGGCCGTAGGCCGCGAGGAAGTACGGGTCGTACTGCGACGTGTCGATGTTCTTCTTGACGAAGTCGGTCAGGTCGAGGATCGACCCGTTGGTGACGGCCTCGCCGATGTTCTGGGAGTCGAGGATCGGCAGGTCGAAGTTCGTCTTGCGCGCGGCGAACTGGGTGAAGATCGCGTCGTGCCACTGCGGGTTCGGGACGACGTTGACCTTGACCGTCACGTTCGGACGGGTCTTGGTGTACTCCTTGCCCAGCTCCTCGAGCGCCTTGGCCGGCGGCCAGTCGAACCAGAGGAACGTCAGCGTCATGGGCTTGTCGCTGAGCTTGGTCGTGGCGTCGGCAGCAGCCTTCGTGGCGCCGCCTCCCCCACTGTCGCTGCCACCGCAGGCGGCAACCGTGAACGCTGCCACGGCCACGGCCACTGCTGCCGAGACCTGAAGTCTCCCCTTCATTACTCCTCCTCCAAGAGGGTTGGTCCTACTCCGATGACCGGCTGCACTGCGAACCTTGCACGAGGCTTGCAAAAACCTACGCCCTCTTTGCATTCTTTGTCAACACCTTTGGCAATTTCTTGCATTGCCTATCACTGCCGCGCTACTGTCCGGCCATGGTCATCGCCACCGAGCGACGCCGGTTCCCCGTGCTCGATCCCGCCGACGAATCCGTTCTCTCCGAGATCGAATCGGGCACCGCCCAAGACGGCATCGCCGCGGTGGCCGCCGCTGCCGCGGCGGCCGAGGAGTGGGCCGCGCGCGCGCCGCGCGAGCGCGCCGAGACACTGCGCCGCGCCTACGACAAGATGGTCGAGCGCAACGACGAGATCGCGCGCACGATCGTGCGCGAGATGGGCAAGCCGCTCGCCGAGGCGCGCGGCGAGGCAACCTACGCGGCCGAGTTCCTGCGCTGGTTCTCCGAGGAGGCGGTGCGCGCCAACGGCGACTTCGCGACCGCGCCGGGCGGGACGAACCGCATGCTCGTCTCGCACGCGCCGATCGGCATCGCGCTGCTGATCACGCCCTGGAACTTCCCCGCCGCGATGGCCACGCGCAAGATCGGCCCGGCGCTCGCCGCGGGCTGCACGGTCGTTTTGAAGCCGGCCGAGGAAACCCCCTTGACGGCGATCGCGATCGGCGACCTGCTGCTCGAGGCGGGCGTTCCGGAGGGCGTCGTCAACGTGGTCTGCACGGACGATCCGGCGCCGTTCGCGGAGGCCGTGCTCAGCGACCCGCGCGTGCGCAAGTTGTCCTTCACCGGTTCGACCGCGGTCGGGCGGCGGCTGCTCGAGCTGTGCGCGCCGCGGGTCATCAGCGCCTCGATGGAGCTCGGCGGCAACTCGCCGTTCCTGGTCCTGCACGACGCCGACATCGACATCGCGGTCGCGGGTGCGATGGCGGCCAAGATGCGCAACGGCGGCGAGGCCTGCACGGCCGCCAACCGCTTCCTCGTGCACGAGTCGGTGGCCGAGGAGTTCACCGCCGGGCTGACCGCGGCGATGGCCGCGGTGCGCGTCGGCAACGGCTTCGAGGACGGCGCCCAGCTCGGGCCGCTGATCAACGCGGCCGCGCGCGACAAGGTCGAGCGGCTGGTCGCCGACGCGCTCGACAGGGGCGCGCGCGTGCGCACGGGCGGGGAACGGCTCCCCGGCCCCGGGTTCTTCTATCCGCCGACCGTCCTCGACAACGTCCAGCACGGCTCGGCGATCCTCGCCGAGGAGGTCTTCGGCCCGGTCGCGCCGATCATGACCTTCGCCGACGAGGACGAGGCGATCGCGCTGGCCAACGACACCGAGTACGGGCTCGTGGCGTTCGTCTTCAGCCGCGACCTGCGGCGCGCGATGGCGGTCGGCGAGGAGATCGAGACCGGCATGGTCGGCCTCAACCGCGGCGTCGTCTCAGACCCGGCGGCGCCGTTCGGGGGCGCGAAGCAGAGCGGGATCGGCCGCGAAGGCGGCCACCACGGACTGCTCGAGTTCCTCGAGCCGAAGTATTTTGCGTTCGACTAAGTCTTCAAGTTCTTACATGGAGGGAGGTCCAGTGTCACAACAGAAGGTGCTCGTGCTGGTCGGTGATGCCGCCGAGGAGCTCGACGCGATGTACCCGATCTACCGCATCCGCGAGGCCGGCTACATCGCCGACGTGGCCGCGCTGACGCGTCGCGAGGTCCAGCTCGTGATCCACGACTTCGACCCCAACTCGGACGCGTACACCGAGAAGAACGGCCGCAAGCTGCCGGTCGACCTCGCCTTCTCCGAGGTCGATCCGTCCGAGTACGTCGGGCTCGTGATCCCGGGCGGGCGAGCGCCGGAGTACATCCGCCTCGACGCCGACGTGCGCCGCATCACGGAGTACTTCTTCGAGCACGACCTGCCGGTCGGCACGATCTGCCACGGCCCGCAGGTCCCGGCCGTCTACGGCCTGCTGCGCGGGCGCAAGACCGCCGCGTTCCCGCCGCTGCACGGCGACATGGAGAACGCCGGCGCGACCGTCGTCGACGCTCCCGACGTCGTCGACGGCAACATGGTCTCCTGCCGTGGCTGGCCGGACATGCCCGAGTGGTCGCGCGCGTTCATGAACGTGCTCGAGCGCGCCGCCGTCCCGGCCTGAGCCTCCGCTGATGCTCGCCGAAGGCTCCGGGCCGCCCGTGCTGCTGCTGCACGGCTCCGGCCCGGGGACGACGGCCGCCGCCTGGACACCGCTGATCGCCGCGCTCGCGCCGCATTTCTCAGTCATCGCGCCTGACCTGATCGGCTTCGGCGCCACTCAAGGGGTCAGACCCCTTGAGTCGGGCGGACTGAGATCTCTGTGGACCGGGCAGGCGCTCGCGCTGATGGACGAGCTCGGCCATGAGACGTTCGCCGTCGTGGGCAACTCGGCGGGTGGGGCGATCGCACTGTCTCTCGCGCACGCGCGCCCGCGGGCGGTCACGCGCGTGGTGGCGGTCGGGTCGATGGGGTACCCGATGCCGCTCTCGAAGGGCTTGGACGCGCTGTGGGGGTACGGCTCGCCCAGCGAGGACGCGGCGCGCACGCTCACGCAGCTGATCAATTTCGACCCGGCGGCGGCGACCGCCGAGGCGATCGCCGCGCGCCTGGCGGGAATGCGCGCCCAACCCTGGTATCCGGAGCTGTTCCCGACGCCGCGGCAGCGGTGGGTCGACGATCTCGCCCTGTCGCGCGACGAACTGGCGGCCATCGCGGCGCCGGTGCTGCTGATCCACGGCGCGCAGGACCGCATCATCCCGCTGCGCGACAGCTTCCTCGGGCTGATCGAGGCGCTGCCCGACGTCCGCGGCCACGTCTTCGGCCGCTGCGGCCACGCCTCACCGCTCGAACACACCGCCGAGTTCAACCGCCTAGTGACCACCTTCCTGGAGACCGACCGATGACCGACTTCGCCGTCCTACGCGCGCCCTCGCAGGTGCTGTTCGGGGCCGGGATGGCCGAGGCCACCGGCCGCGTCGCGGCGGGCCACGGGCGCCGCGTCCTGGTCATCACCGACCCGGTGATCGCGGCGACGCCCGGGTTCGCCACGGTCCTCGAGTCGCTGGGCGACCTCGACGCCACGGTGTTCTCGGGCGCCGTCGTCGACGTCCCCCACACCGCCGTCGACGCCGCGTTCGCGCTCGGCACGTCCGTCGGGCCCGACGTGATCGTCGCCGTCGGCGGCGGCTCGGTGATCGACCTGGCGAAGGTCACCGCGCTGCTGCTCGCCCACGGCGGACCGCTGGAGAACTACTACGCCGTGCAATCCGTGCCCGGCCCGGTCGTCCCGCTGATCGCGCTCCCCACCACGGCCGGCACCGGCTCGGAGGCGACGCCGGTGAGCGTGATCACCGACCCGGCGACCGAGATGAAGATCGGCGTCGCCAGTCCACACCTGATCCCGCGCCATGCGATCTGCGACCCGCTGCTGAGCGTCGGCGCCCCGCCGGTCGTCACCGCCCACTCGGGGATCGACGCGCTCTCGCACGCCATCGAGGCCTACATGGCCGCGCGCGAGCAGCCCTCGGTCGAGCTCGTGCTCGGCCGCCCGCAGGTCGGCAAGAACCTGCTCTCGGACGCGCTCGCGTTCGAGGCCGCGGGCCACATCTTCCGCAACCTCGCCCGCGCCGTCGAGGACGGCTCGGACCTCGAGGCGCGCACCGGGATGCTCTACGGCTCGCTGCTGGCCGGGATCGCCTTCGGCAACTCGGGCGTGAGCGCCGCGCACGCGCTGCAGTTCGCCGTCGGCGCCGCCACGCACACCTCGCACGGCCTCGGCACCGGCCTCCTGCTCCCCTACGTGATGGAGTTCAACCGCTCCGCCCGCCCCGCCGAGCTCGACAGGCTCTCCGCGCTGATGGGCGGCGACGCGGTCGAGTGCGTGCATGCGCTGGGCCTCCGGATCGGCCTGCCCGCCTCGCTGGCCGAGATCGGCGTGGCCGAGACCGACCTGCGCGGCATGGCCGACGCGTCGATCGGCATCAAGCGGCTGATCGACAACAACCCGCGAGCGCTCGACGCCGACGCGTTGGAGCAGATCCTCACTGCCGCGTATCACGGCGACCCGTTCCGCCTGCGCGCGGCGGGCCTGGCTACGGCTTAGGGTGCGTGAGGTCGCGGACGGCGCGCTCGAGGTGCGCGGTCATGCGCGCCTCGGCGGCGGCGACGTCACCGGACTCGAGCACCGCGAGGACCTCGTGGTGCTCGATGCCGATCTCGGATGGGGACGCCCAGCTGGGGCGCAGCTGGGCGACGCAGAGGCGGATCTCGCCGCTCAGGGAGCCGTAGAGCCGCTCCAGGCGGGGCGAGCCTACGGCCGAGACGAGCGCCTGATGGAAGGCGCCGTCGGCCTGGACGACTTCGGACCAGCCGGCGTCGTCAGGTAGGGCTTCCATGCCCGCGATTGCTTCGCGTGCCGGCGTGAGAGGCGCGCCGCGCTCGAGCACCGCGCGCACCACGAGGCACTCCAGAGGGATGCGCACTGAAAACAGATCGAGGATTTCGTCACGGGTCAGAACCGGGATGTGAGCACTGCGATTGGGCTCGCGCACGAGGAGCCCCTCGTGGCAGAGCTGTTGGATGGCCGCGCGGACCGTCGGGCGGGCGACGCCGAACTCCGCCGCCAGCTCGAGCTCCGGAAGGCGCACGCCCGGCTCGATCTTCCCGTCGAGGATGCGCGCTCGCAAGGAGACGACGACAGCCTCGGTGGTCGATATCGGCCGGACGGCGAGCCCACTCATCAGGCCGCCAAGATAGTGGGCAGCGGGGCTCTCGCCACCGCCAGCGGACGCTGGACGAGGGCCGCCCCGAGGTCTTCGGGCGCCGTGGCGCGCATGCCGCGCCGTCGCGCCTCGGCGCGCCGCCAGTCGGCGGCGCTGACGTACAGGATCGTCTCCGGCGGCTCACCGAGCTCGCGCGGGTCGGACACGACGGCCTCGAACGCGCCGCCGAACAGGTAGAGCGCACCGGGCTGCTCGGCGCGGGAAACCGCGACGACGCGTTTCCCGGACCGGACCGCCAGGGCGACGGCCACGCGCGCGGCCGGAATCGGACGCGCGAGCGCGATCACGCGCGCGAGCGACTCCTCGCCGCTCTCCTGAGCGTGATATCCACGCTCGCGGGCCAGCCGCTCGAACCCCCGGGCCAGCCCATGACCGTCGGCCAGCATCTCCACACGCCGGCGCAGCGCGGCGCCTCGATCGAGCGGGCTCTCGCCGTTGCGGCGGGCCGCTTCGTACGCCACCGCCTCGATCGCGCCTGTCCAATCGAGCAGGGTGCCGCGACAGGCGAACGCGACGACCTGGATCTCCTCCTCCATGCCGCCCAACCTACATTGTCAGACAGTCCGACACAAGGTCTGTCTGACAGTCTTACACCGCGGGTCTGCCATCGTGAGAGCCATGTCCTCCTCGCATCCGCGCAGCGTCAAGATCTCAGACAACGAGCGAGGCGGATGGTCCTCGGACCGGCCGCGCCGGCCGGGTGAGGGCGAGCGCCCGCCGCGCAAGCTCGACGTCAGCGTGCGCGGCCGCGTCCTCGCCCCGTCGGACCGGATGCGTTACAACCCGGGCAGCCTCGTCCTGATCGCGTGCGCGGATCCGCAGCTGCGCACCCGCTTCGTCAAGCGCGTGATCGACGAGCAGAGCTCGGTCCTCTCGGCCGAGAAGGTCCGCGCGCTGCTGCGCGGGAAGGTCCCGGAGGCCGAGCTGGAGGCCAAGGCGGGACAGCTGCTGGACGCGGCGATCACCAAGCGCCTGGCCGCCGGGGAGTCCGTCACGGTCCCGCTCGAGACGATGGACGCCGCCGAGCGCGAGCGGTTCGTCCGGCTCGCCGCCGCCCACCGGCGCCCGCGGCACCTGGTGCTGGTGGAGGTGGCCAAGGACGCGGTGCCCGAGGAGGCGAGTGTGGCGCTCGGCGAGCTGCGGACCGCGCTCAACGCCGGCGAGCTCGGCCAGGAGGGCTTCATGACGTCGCTGCGCCTCGGCGGGCGGGTGGTCGACGAGCTCAAGAAGATCGTCTTCTCGCCGCCGCCTTCCGACGATTGACCGGCGGCCGTTGAGGCGTTTCCACGCCTCTCATATGTACTTCACGTAGGACCCACGTCACTCTCCAGCCAGAGGAATTCCGAGACGGAGGGTTTCTGGATGAGGTTAGGGGCGAGGGGGACCGTGGCCGGTGCGCTTGCGCTGGCGGCGCTGGCCATGAGTGGCGGCGGCGTAGCGCAGGCGCAGACCGGCCCGGTGCTGGAGAACGGCCGGACCAAAGCGGTCTACGACTACCGCGCGGCGGTCCGCGAGCGCGTGTTCATCCCGCAGCCCGGGATCGACACCGACCGCAACGGGCAGATGGACTGGATCACGATCGACATCCTGCGCCCGAGTGAGGGCTCGGCGACCAACAAGATGCCCGCGATCATCGATCCCTCGCCGTACTACACGACGGTCTGCCGTGGCGCCGAGGGCCAGTGCATGGCCGACTGGGACAACGACGGCGTCAATGACCGCTGGCCGCTGTTCTACGACAACTACTTCGTGCCGCGCGGCTACGCGTACATCCTCGCGCAGATGAACGGCACGGGCTACACGACCAACGGCTGCCCGCTGCACGGCGGCCCGACCGACATCGCCGGCGAGAAGTCCGTGGTCGACTGGCTCAACGGGCGCGTCAAGGGCTACAGCGCCGCCAGCACGACCGCGACCGAGAAGGTCGCCGACTGGCACAACGGCTCGAGCGCGATGATCGGCAAGTCCTATGACGGCACGCTGGCCAACGGCGTCGCCTCCACGGGCGTCGACGGGCTCAAGACGATCGTCCCGGTGAGCGCCATCTCTGCTTGGTACAACTACTCGCGCACCGGGGGCGTCCGCCACAACACGAACTATCCGGCGGGCCTGAACGGCAACATCACCACCGCGGGCGGCAACAACAACCCGCCCGGCGTGAACCTCCCGAGCCGCCAGGCGACCTGCACGCCGGTCAACAACGACATCTCCAATGACGCCAACGTCGACACCGGCGACGGCGACACCCACGGCGACATCAACACCTTCTGGCGCGACCGCGACTACGTCAAGGACGCGTCGAAGGTCAAGGCCGCCGTCTTCGCCACCCACGGCATCCAGGACGACAACGTCCGCATGGACCACATGGGCATGTGGTGGGACGCGCTGAAGGCCAACAACGTCCCGCGCAAGCTGTGGCTGCTGCGCGCCGGGCACGAGGATCCGTTCGAGTCGCGTCGCGCGGAGTGGGTCACCACGCTGCACCGCTGGTTCGACTACTGGCTCTTCGGCGTCCAGAACGGGATCATGACCGAGCCCGCGGTGACGATCGAGGACTCCAAGGACGTCTGGGGCAACTACGGCGACTGGCCGGTCCCGGGCACGCAGATGGTCGACGTCTACCTGCGCTCGACCGGCAACGCGACGGCCGGCAACCTCGGCGGCCTCGCCGGCGTGGGCGCCACCGAGACGCTGCCGTTCTCGGCCGCCGCCTCGAGCGAGGCAACCCTGATGAACAACCCGTCCGGCTCGCAGGCCAGCCGCCGCGTGTTCATGTCCAACCCGCTCAAGAATGACGTCCGGATGTCCGGCACCGCCGCGGCCGACCTCGCGGCCTCGATCGGCGGCCCGGCGGCGAACCTGAGCGTCACGATCGTCGACTACGGCGCCGGCACGCAGACGTCGCGCACGAGCGACGGCGTCACGCTGGCCAATACCGCCACCTGCTGGGGCGTCGGCACAGCCGGCGACCCGTGCGAGGGCAAGGCGCTCGGCGCCGGGTGCACGCCGACCGACGACGACATCCCCGCGCAGGAAGCGATCGAGGACGCGTGCTACCTCGATCCGGTCAAGCCGACGCAGGACGTCACCTCCTGGCGCGTCACGCGCGGCATCCGCGACACCCAGAACCGCAGCTCGCTGTGGTTCGCCGACGCCTCGCCGCTGAACCCGGTCGGGACGCCGTTCCGCCTGCAGTTCCCGACGATGCCCAACGAGCACACGTTCAAGGCCGGGCACCAGATCGGGATCATCGTCGGCGGCACCAACACGAGCATGGTCTCGGGCACCAGCCAGCCGAACAACGTGGCCGTGACGCTCGACGCGCGCACCAGCAAGGTCTCGCTGCCGATCGTCGGCGGCGCGGCCGCGCTGAACGCCGCGGGCGCGTTCACCGACGCGTCGGGGAGCGCCGGCGGCAGCGTCCCGGCGACGCTGGCGTTGACCATGGGCGCCCCGGCGAACTTCGGCGCGTTCACGCCGGGCCTCGCCAAGGAGTACACGGCGAGCACCACCGCGACGGTGGTCTCCACCGCCGGTGACGCGACGCTGAGCGTCGCCGACCCGAGCACGAACAACCCGGGCAAGCTGGTCAACGGCACGTTCGCCCTGGCCTCGCCGCTGCAGGGCCTCGGCGTCATCAAGACGTGGACCGCTCCGACCTCCAACGAGGCGGTGCCGGTCACGTTCAAGCAGTCGATCGCGGCCAACGAGCCGCTGCGCACGGGCACCTACTCGAAGACGCTCACCTTCACGCTGAGCACCACGAACCCGTAGGCGCATCGCGTTCGGGGGGCGCCGCCCGGCGCCCCCCACGCGCGCGCGTTTAGCCATCTGCACAGGTTTTCGCCTCGCGGGAGCGAGCGTGAGGGCCTAGTGTTGCCCACATTGGCGGCCTATGGATGGCGCCTTAGGGTCTGATGGAGGGTTCAATGAGGGTTAGAGGGGTCGCCGCGGGCACGCTCGCGCTGGCGGCATTGGCGCTCGGAGGCGGTGGCGTCGCGCAGGCGCAGACCGGCCCGGTGTTGGAGAACGGCAAGACCAAGGCCGTCTACAACTACAAGAACGCGATCCGCGAGCGCGTGTACATCCCGCAGCCGGGGATCGACCAGGATCGCAACGGTGCCGACGACTGGATCACCGCGGACATCATCCGGCCGAGCGAGGGCAGCTCGACCAACAAGATGCCGGCGATCATCGACCCGTCGCCGTACTACACGACGGTCTGCCGCGGCAACGAGTCCCAGTGCATGGCCGACTGGAACAACGACGGCACCAACGACCGCTGGCCGCTGTTCCTGGACAACTACTTCGTGCCGCGCGGCTACGCGTACATCCTCGCCCAGATGAACGGCACGGGCTACACCGAGAACGGCTGCCCGATGCACGGCGGCCCCGGCGACATCGCCGGCGAGAAGTCCGTCATCGACTGGCTCAACGGCCGCGTGAAGGCCTACAAGGCCGCGTCACTCACCGCTCCTGAGGTCGTCGCCGGCTGGCACAACGGCTCGAGCTCGATGATCGGCAAGTCCTACGACGGCACGCTCTCCAACGGCGTCGCGGCGACGGGCGTCGACGGCCTCAAGACGATCGTGCCGGTCTCGGCGATCTCGTCGTGGTACCTGTACTCGCGCACCGGCGGCATCCGCAACAACACGAACTACCCGGGCGGCAGCCTGAACCCGACGGTCACGACCGCGGGCGGCACCGGCAACCCGCCCGGCGTGAACCTGCCCGGCCGCCGCACGCTCTGCCAGCCGGTCAACACCGACATCTCCAACGACGCCAACGTGGACACCGGCGACGGTGACTCGCACGGCGACATGAACAAGTTCTGGAGCGACCGCGACTACGTCAAGGACGCGTCCAAGGTCAAGGCCGCCGTCTTCGCCACGCACGGCTTCCAGGACGACAACGTCCGCATGGACCACGAATGGAACTGGCAGCAGGCCCTGAAGGCCAACGGCGTCAAGACCAAGCTCTGGCTGCTGCGCGCCGGTCACACCGATCCGTTCGAGTCGCGCCGCGCCGTCTGGGTCGACACCCTGCATCGCTGGTTCGACCACTACCTCTACGGCGTCAACAACGGCATCGAGAACGAGCCGCCGGTGACGATCGAGGACGAGAAGGACGTCTGGAAGGACTACGCGAGCTGGCCGATCCCCGGCACGCAGAACGTCAACGTGTTCCTGCGGGGCACGTCGGACGTCAACGCCGCCGGCACGCTCGGCGGCATGTCCGGCGGCGCGGTCGACGACCTCACGTTCACGGGCACGTCGAACTACCCGAACGAGACGACGCTGATGAACACCCCGACGGGCTCGCAGGCCAACCGCCGCGTGTTCCTGTCGCGCGCGCTGACCAAGGACGTCCGCGTCTCCGGCCAGACGGTCATCGACCTCGTCGCGTCCGTCCCGGGCACGCAGGAGAACTACGGCGCGCTGCTGGTCGACTACGGCGCGGGCACGCAGGTCACGCGCGGTGGCGAGGGCATCTCCAACACCACCACCCGCACCTGCTGGGGCGACACCTCCAACGACGCCCTGACCGGCGCGCCCGGCCCGGACTGCACGATCGGGCAGCCGTGCACGGCGTCACCGCGTGAGACCGACACGGCCTGCTACCTCGAGGTCTCGAAGCCCACGCAGAACGTCACGCAGTGGCGCGTCACGCGCGGCACGCTGGACTCCTCGAACCGCAACTCGCTGTTCTACACCGACGCGACCCCGCTGACGCCGAACGCGAAGACCCACATCACGTTCCCGACGTTCGCGACCGAGCACATCTTCAAGGCCGGTCACCAGATCGGCGTCGTGGTCGTCGGCAACCTGTTCGGCGCCAACGCGTCGGGCTCCACGCCGACGTCGGCCACCGCGGCCCAGCCGATCACGATCGACGTCAAGCAGTCCAAGGTCATCCTGCCGGTCCAGGGCGGCTACAGCGCGCTGGCCTCGGCCGGCGGCACCGACGCCGAGACCGTCGCGCCGGTGCTGTCCGGCGTGCCGGCGGACATCTCGACGCACACCGCCGACCCGACGGGCATCGTCGTCAACTACACGCCGCCGACGGCGACCGACAACGAGGACCCGAACCCGGTCGTGACCTGCACGCCGCCCTCCGGCTCGAAGTTCAAGGCCGGCAACAACGTCGTGACCTGCACGGCCACGGACGCCAACGGCAACGCGTCCTCGAAGACGTTCAACGTCAACGTCGGCTTCGACTCGACCGTCGGCGGCACCGTTCCGGCCACGCTGGCGCTGACGATGGGCGCTCCGGTCCAGTTCGGCGCGTTCACCGCCGGCGTCGCCAAGGAGTACACCGCCGGCACCACGGCGACCGTGCTCTCGACGGCGGGTGACGCGTCGCTCAGCGTCGCCGATCCGAGCGCGAACAACACCGGCCACCTGGTCAACGGCACGTTCGCCCTGGCCGCGCCGCTGCAGGGTCTCGGCGTCCTCAAGACGTGGACGGCGCCGACCACCGGCAGCGAGGCCGTCCCGATCACGTTCAAGCAGTCGATCGGGGCCAACGAGCCGCTGCGCACGGGCACCTACTCCAAGACACTCACCTTCACGCTGAGCACCACGAACCCGTAGCGCTCTCATGACGTGCGAGCCGGCCGCTCATGGCCGGTTCGCACGTTTACTCTCATCCACGGCCAGGCTCGTTCACAACCTCCGGGCGGGTCGTATCGTTGCGCGCGCAAGGCCGTCGCGTAGGCGTGACGGCTGGGTCTGCTGCACACGGAGGTTCACTTGAAGAATGGGGCAAGAGGGCTTGCCGCAGGCGCGCTGGCGCTGGCGGCGATGGCTCTCGGCGCCGGCGCCGCCCACGCGGCCGCCGACCCCGTCATCACGGTCGGCGCGGACGGGAAGACCGCGCCGGTCTTCAGTTACGCGGACGCCAAGCGCGAGCGCGTCTGGGTCCCGAACGCGGGCGTCGACCAGAACAAGGACGGCGTCATCGACCGCATCGCGATCGACATCATCCGTCCGAAGGAGTCCGGGCCGAACCTGAAGGTCCCGGCGATCATCGACGACAGCCCGTACTACACGTCCGTCGGGCGTGGCAACGAGACGCAGTTCATCCACACGACCGCCGACGGCGTGCTGGACAAGTTCCCGCTGTTCTACGACAACTACTTCGTCCCGCGCGGCTACGCGGTCATCCTCGCCCACGCCGACGGCACCGCGTTCTCGACCGGCTGCCCGCTGCACGGCGGCCCGGGCGACGTCAACGGCTTCAAGTCCGTGATCGACTGGCTCGAGGGCCGCGTCCCCGGCTACACCTCGGCGACGGGTGACACGCTCGCGGTCGCCGACTGGGCCAACGGCAAGAACGCCATGATCGGCAAGTCCTACGACGGCACGTTCGCCAACGGCGTCGCCGCGACCGGCGTCGACGGGCTGACGACGATCGTCCCGATCTCCGCGATCTCGGACTGGTACGACTACTCGCGGATGGGCGGGATCCGGGAGAACACCCACTACCCGCGCAGCCTGGACCGCAGCATCACCGCGGTGCAGTCGCAGGAGACGCTCGGCGTGCTCCCGCCCGACCACCGCACGGAGTGCTCGGACATCTTCGACGGGCTGAACCTGATCGACGGCGACGACACGGGTGACATCAACCCGTTCTGGAACGACCGCGACTACGCCAAGGACGTCTCCAAGGTCAAGGCGGCCGTCTTCGAGTCGCATGGCATCAACGACGACAACGTCCGCCCGGACCAGATGTACCGCTGGTGGACCGGCCTCGCCGCCAACGGCACGCCGCGCAAGCTGTGGCTGTCGCTCGAGGGTCACGTCGACCCGTTCGAGTACCGCCGCGCCGCGTGGGTCGACACGCTGCACCGCTGGTTCGACCACTGGCTGCAGGGCGTCCCGAACGGGATCATGAACGAGCCGCGCGTGGACATCGAGACCTCCGCGGACACGTTCACGACCTACGCCGACTGGCCGATCCCGAACACGACGCCGACCGACGTCTACCTCGGCGGCCGCGGCGCCGGCAAGTCCGGCTCGCTGCTGCTCGGCTCGGGCGGCGACAGCGACTCGCTCGCGTTCACCGACAACTCGCTGTCGGAGAACACCGCGATCTCCTCGCCCAACGGCTCGCAGGCCAACCGCCTGACGTTCCTGACGCCGAAGCTCAAGACCGACCTGCACCTGTCCGGCCAGCCGGTGATCGACCTGCAGGCGTCCTTGTCGACGACGCAGAGCAACCTGGCGGCGCTGCTGGTCGACTACGGTCCCGCGACCCACACGGGCCGCGGCGGCTCCGACGGCGTCACCAACACCACCAACCGCACCTGCTGGGGCGACTCGACGGCCGCCGACAGCGCGTGTTACCTGGAGGTGACCAAGCCCACGCAGGCCGTCACGCAGTGGCGCGTCTCCAAGGGCATCCTGGACTCCTCGAACCGCACCTCGCTGATCGACGGCCAGGCGAGCAACGTGGTCCCGGGCACCAAGTACGAGTTCAAGTTCGGAGTCCTGCCGACGGAGTACACGTTCCCCGCCGGCCACCAGATCGGCGTCGTGCTGCTCGCGAACTACTCGATGGGCGTCGCCGGCACGCGCGGCGCGGTCGTCACGGTCGACACGAAGGCGTCGAAGGTGATCCTGCCGATCACGGGCGGCTCGGCCGCCGCGCAGGCCACCGGCGCGTTCGTGGCCGACACGACGCCGCCTGTGCTCGGCGCGGCTCCCAACGTGACGGCGCAGACCACCGACGCGACGGGCACGAACGTCAGCTACACGCTGCCGGTCGCGACCGACACGCAGGACGCGGCCCCGGTCGTGACCTGCGACAAGGCGAGCGGGTCGAAGTTCGCCGTCGGCACGACGACCGTGACGTGCACGGCCACCGACGCCAACGGCAACACGGCGTCGGAGTCGTTCACCGTGACGGTCTCGTTCGTCAGCCTGGCCGCGGGCGACGTCAGCGGCACGGTGCCGGCGACGCTCTCGCTCACGCTCGGCGCTCCGGCCTCGTTCGGCGCGTTCTCGCCCGGCGTGACGAAGGACTACACGGCGTCGACGACCGCCAACGTCATCTCGTCGGCGGGCGACGCCGCGCTGACGGTCTCCGATCCGGGCCACCTGATGAACGGCACGTTCTCGCTGCCGTCGCCGCTGGCCGTGACGTTCTCGAAGGCGACCTGGACCGCCCCGGTCTCCAACGACCCGGTCACGATCGGCTTCACCCAGCACATCGACGCCGGCGATGCGCTGCGCACGGGTGCGTACAGCAAGACGCTGACGTTCACCCTCTCCACCACCACGCCGTAACCTAAAGCCCACCTAAGGGGCCCGGCCCCTTAGGTGGCGTTTAGGTTGAGCGCTGCCGGGGGTTATCCACACCCCCGGTGGGCCTTTAGCCCCACCTGAGATTCGGGAGCCTGCCTCGTGGTTCGGAAGGGGTGGCGAGCGTAATTTGCTGTCCATGCTCGCCGCCACGCCCCTCCCCCGTCCGACGAGCGCTCTCCGGCTCCCCTTCTCCCCCCGAGCTCGAGCGCAGATCGGGCTCTTCCTCCTCGCCTACCTGGTCTACAGCGCCGCGCGCTTCGTGACGATCGGCGACCTCCCCTCCGCGCAGGACCACGCGCGCTGGATCGTTGACCTCGAGAACTCCACCGGCACCGGTGTCGAGGCCTCCGTGCAGAACGCGTTCGACGGCACCTGGGTGATGTGGGTGCTCAACCACCTGTACCTGATCGCCCAGCTCGGCGTGATCCCCGGCGTGCTGATCTTCCTCTACAAGCGCAACGCGCAGATCTACGCGACGCTGCGCAACACGATCCTGGCGACCTGGCTGATCTCGGTCCCGGTCTACGGCCTGTTCCCCGTCGCTCCCCCGCGGCTGGCCGACATCGGGATCACGGACACGATCACCTCGAGCGGCACGGTCGCGATGGACTCGAACCTCACGACCTCGTTCTACAACGAGCTCGCGGCGGTCCCGAGCCTGCACGTCGGCTTCGCGGTCGCGGTCGGCTTCGCGCTCTTCGCGGCGCTGCGCAACCCGGCGCTGAAGTTCCTCGCGCTGCTGTGGGGCCCCGTGATCGGCCTCGCCGTGGTCGCCACGGGCAACCACTTCGTGTTCGACATGGTCGCCGGCGTCGTCGCCAGCGCGGCGGGCTACGGCCTCGGCGCGGTCGCCGCGCGGATCCGCATCAGGCGGCCGAGCAGCGCCGGGCTCGGCCCGACCTTCGCCGACGCCTGAGCGCAGATCACCAGCGCCAGCACGGTGCCGACCACGGTCAGCACCGTGCTCGTGCCGACGAAGAACGCGGCGACGTGTGACGTGGAGACGGCCTGGCCGGTGACGGGCTCGAAGGTGGCGGCGAGGATCGCCGCGCCGGCGCCGACGCTGGCGGGCGAGAACGGCACGAGGCGGCCGCTGCACTGCGCGAACACGACCAGCAGCACGGCGGCGGGCGTGGCGGGCAGGGCGAAGGCGGCCAGGAAGCACGCGAGCGCGGCGAGCCGGCACAGGCGGCTGGCCAGCTGGGAAAG
>JADMIO011429281.1_pt1 | contig 29050 bp, 27 predicted proteins | sample 8958161 | NCBI WGS metagenome assembly JADMIO01 (sample SAMN16585339, study PRJNA669376) | soil metagenome | isolation source: Crop rotation soil | place: USA: Cullars Rotation, Alabama | collected 2011 | reverse complement strand
CGCGACAACTTGTCCACGTGGAATTCTAAGCTTAGGATCCCAATGTGCTGGAAAGACCTTCGGCTTCTCGTGCGTCTTGCACTCGCAGGCGTGTTCGTCGACATACGACGTCGGCTCCTGCCCCTGACGCGGGAAGGCGTACGACTCTGGCACGAAGTCGCCGTAGCCTTCGCTGAAGACGCTGGGGCCGCACAGTTCGCAATCGTTGATGTGAAGACGCGGATCGTCGATGCCGATGCGCTTCTTGAACTGCATTAGCTCCGCGGTGTGCTCCTCGCTGAAGTAGTTGACGCGGCCAAGCTGCTTGGCAAGCAGCAGAATCTTGCAATAGGCGTCGATGATCTCGGTGTTGAAGTAAGCCAGCTCGACCGACGTTCCCCACGACACGGTGCCGTGATTGGCGAGCAGGATCGTGTTGCAATCCTTGACGTAGGGCACAATGGTGTTCGGCAGCCGTTGATCGCCCGGCGTCGCATACTTCGCGATCGGCACCTCGCCGAGGAACACCTCGACCTCCGGCAGAACGCACTTCGGAATCGCCTCGTGGGCCACGGCAAACGCGGTCGCATACGGCGGATGGCAATGCACGACCGCGTTGATGTCGGGCCGATTCTTGTACACTGCCAGATGCAGCAACACCTCGCTGGTACGCTTACGCATGCCGGCCAGTTGCTTGCCGTCGTAGTCGACTTTGCAAATGTCCTCGGGCTTGAGGAAGCCCTTGGACACCATCGTCGGCGTGCAGAGGATTTCCTTATCGTTGAGCCGATAGGTGATATTCCCATCATTGGCGGCGGCGAAGCCCTTGGCGTACAGCCGGCGGCCGATTTCGCAGATCTCTTGCTTGATTTTGTGTTCACTGACGTTCATGGATTGTCCCTTTTGCTACGCCGCAAGCGGCGGAATCATTTGACGTTGACCGTGTCCAGAATGCATGCGTTGTACGCATCGATCGGTTTGCGGTTCGGATGAAACGGCATCACCGCTTCGACTCCCTCGCTGACGCCAATCTTCTGTCCGTAACCAGCGCCCAGTTCGTCGAGGATCACGACATCTTCGCCATCGGGGGCCGCGTTCGCTCTGAGCGATTTCAGGCTGAACGGCACGCCGACGATCCAGCGATAGCCGGTGATCGACGGATGGCAGCGCGACAGCGTCACGGTGCCGATGACTTCAGCGATGCGCATGGCCGTCGAGCTCCGTGAGAATCTTGTCGATGCCGTCACCGCATTTCGGTTGCCACGACACGATGGTTCGCAGCATCTGGCGCAGTTCGAAGAATGTTGGCCCTGGTATCTCGATGGCAAACAGGTTGGCGCCGAGATTCTTTTGTAAGCGCGACACCTGAGCGTTGTTGGCCGCGGCGCCCGCACGGACGCCTGCGATCTTGTTCGCAATGCAACACGCCGTTGCTGGGTCACTGCAAAACAGCACCGCCCCAGGTTGCTTCATCGCTCCAATGGAGGTGGCGATCCCGCGCGCCGACGGATCGTTGTGGAGAGTCAACGTGATCCCATGGCGCGTCAGCGCTTGAATCGCTGCGGCCACCGCGCCGTCGGTTTTCTCCTGTGCGTACAGCCAGGCACCGCTCTCCGGCTTTTTCGCTTCTCTTGCCGAGTCCCACAACACGCGAATGCCACGGGCCCGCAATTCGTCAGCGGCGAGCGGCGTCACCACCGTGCGCGGCAACAGAACTAGCTCGCGCTGGCTCGTCAAATGCCTGCGCAGATCCTCCGCGCTCAGCAATCGCTTCGGCCAGCACAGCACGCTCGTCGGCGAGTCACTCATTGATCGCAAATTCCCATCACGAACCAACGTACCGGCGAAGTCTTGCTATTCATCAACTGCCGCGTGCCAGCTCCGTCATTGCACACAATCACGCGGCTTCCAAAACCGGCTCCGAGAGTGTCGATTACCAGAATCGGCTCGCCATCCGGCTTGTCGTCCACCGCCAACAACTGCGCGACCAACAGCTTCCACCCTGTCATGCTCGGATGCTTGACGGTCGCGGTGGCGTGGCCAACGATGACGGCAGTTTGCATGCTAAGTATTCACCGCAGAGAACGCAAAGAACGCAGAGAGTCACTCCGGGAAATTCACGACGATCCGTTTCAAACCCTTGACGAGCTGAAGAACATTGAAATTGATCAGCAAGCCAAGGTGCTTGTTCGAGAGTTTCAAATACGAGATCACCTGCGCTTCATGAATTCTCTCGAGCTTCTCCACAGACTTCAGTTCGATAATCACCAAATCTTCTATCAATAGGTCGATTCTGTAGCCGCATTCGATGAACACACCCTTGTATACCACGGGCAATTCCTTCTGTTTCTCCACTTTCAATCCGCGCTGCACCAACTCATACATCAGGCAAGCTTCATAGGTAGACTCAAGTAGTCCCGGCCCAAGTTCCTTGTGCACCTCAATAGCCGCTCCAATGATCAGTTCCGTAAGTTGGTTGAGCCTATCCTTCATATCCAACTCCGCAACCGTGTTCTACAGTCAGCGATTCTCCGCGTTCTCTGCGTTCTCCGCGGTGAATTCTCTAAACGACGCGCATCGAACCCATCGTCGTCGAACGGCGGATGCGCGAGAACGCCAACGGAGTCGTCACACCTTCGCCGGTTGGCGTGGCAATCGAGAAACTCAGATACGCCTCGCCCAGGCCGGCGGTGCAGGGGCCGTTCTGCACGAAAATCGTCACATCCATCTCGCGGCCCATGCGGCTGATCGTGTCCACATTGCGTGAATGGATGATCGCGGTGTGCTTGTAGCCGTGCTCGTACTTCTTCGCTAGCGCGATCGCCGCGTCGATGTCGCCTGCCTTCACGAACGGCACGAACGGCATCATCTGCTCGTGGTCGACGAACGGATGCGATTCGTCGGTCTCGCCAAATAGCAGTTCCGTGTCGCCCGGCACGCTGACGCCCGCTTGCTTCGCCAGCACGGCGGCGTCCTGGCCGATCAGATCCTTGTTAACGAACAATTTGCCGCCTTCACCTGTCGCGAACGCCGCTTTCGTCAGCTTGGCGATCTGCTCGGCGTTCAGGCGAACTGCCTTGTGATGCGTCATCGCTTGCATCATCTCTTCGAACACCGATGCGACGACGAAGACTTCCTTCTCGGCAATGCACAGCAGGTTGTTGTCATAAGCGGCGCCAAAGATGATCGACTTGGCGGCATTGTCGAGGTCAGCGGTCTCATCAACAACGACCGGCGGATTGCCCGGCCCGGCGACGATCGCGCGTTTCGGACTACGCAACGCCGCCCGGCCAACCGCGGGACCGCCGGTGACGCAGAGCAACCGCACTTCGCGATGATCGAAGATGGCCTGGGCGCTTTCGAGCGTCGGCTTGCCGATGACGGTGATTAGCGAATCGATGCCGGTCGCCTTGTGGATCGCTTGGTTGAAGAGCTGCGTGCCGTGGCAGGCAACCTTCGCGCCGCTCGGGTGCGGATTGCACACGACCGCATTGCCAGCGGCGATCATGCTGATCGCGTTGTTGGCGAGCGTCGGCAGCGAATGCGTCACAGGGGTGATCGTACCGACTATGCCGAACGGAGCATACTCCTCGAGCGTGAGATTGTTCATGCTGCCGAAGGCATTGGTGCGGAGAAACTCGACGCCTGGCGAACGTTCGCCGGCGGTGACGAGCTTTTCGACCTTGTGCTTGAGTCGGCCGATCTTCGTCTCTTCCATCTCCTCGAGGCCGAGCATCTCGGATTTCTCGATGCAGATTTTGCGAATGCAATCGGTCGCCTTCTTGCGTGCGTCGAGGCCGAGCTTTTCGAGCTGCTTCTGCGACTTCGCGGCGGCTTTCACTGCGTCCTCGACGCTATCGAAGACGCCCCAGCTTCCGGTCGGCACAGCTTCCGCTACCGGCTTCCCCTTCATGCCGGCGAGCACCTCTTGCACGACGCTGCGAATCAGATCGTCCGTCACTTGCAACATGATTATTGTCCATTCGCACTGAAGATTGTTTTGTTTTCAACGTTAACCGTGTCGACGATGCCAATGATCGTGGCATCAATCGGCAACTTCTCGACCTCGGGCGTCATGCGGGCGCTTGAGCCTTGCGCGATCAGAACCATCTCACCCTGGCCGGCGCCGACGGTGTCGACGCACACGAAGGTTCGGCCCGTGCCGATAAGCTTGTCGCGCCCGGCAGGATCGACGCGTAGCGGCTCGACGGTCAGCAATTTCGAGCCGACCATGCTGGCGACTTTTTGCGTCGCAACTACGCTGCCGATGACACGTGCGAGGAACATAGGTTATTTTCCCTGGATGCAATCGCGGGACTGGCGTGCCACGATGATTTCCTCATTGGTCGGCATGATCCACAGTTGCACTCGGCTATTCGGGGCGTCGATCCGAGCTTCGCCTTTGGCCGATTGATTTTTGCTTGCATCGAGCTCGATGCCGAACCAGGCCAGATTGCTGCAGACATTGTTTCGCATCTGGACCGAGTTCTCACCGATGCCGCCGGTGAAGACGATGGCGTCCGCGCCGCCGAGCAACACCAGATACGCGCCGAGGTAATGCCGAACGGATGCGACATAGACCTCAAGTGCCAGCTTCGCTGAAACGTCTCCCTTTGCCGCCGCTTCCTCGACGTCGCGGAGGTCGTTGCTCTTGCCGCTCAATCCTTCGAGTCCCGACTTGTTCGCGAGGATGTCCAGCACCTCGCCAAGCTGCTTGCCCGTCGCTCGCATGATCTCGGGCAAGGCAAACGGATCGAAGTAGCCAACACGATTGTTCTGCGGCAACCCCGATTGCGGCGTCATGCCCATGCTCGTTGCGACCGACTTCCCTCCCTGAATCGCACATAGCGAACTCGAGCCACCGAGATGGCACGAGATGATCTTCGCGTCCGGTTTGCCGATCAGCTTCGTCGCTCGCTCGGCGATGTAGCGATGGCTGGCGCCGTGAAAGCCCCAGCGCTTGATGCCAAGCTTGGCCCATTCGAGCGGAATCGCGTAGTGCTTTTCCGATGCCGGAATCGTTTCGTGGAACCCGGTCTCGAATGCGGCCACCAACGGAATCTCGGGCAGTTCCTTCGCCAGCAAACGCATCGCGGTCACGTAGGGCGGGTTGTGAGCAGGAACGATGTCGTTGTAAGCCTCCATTGCTGCAAGCACCGACTCATCGACGCGCTGCACGCCAGTGACGCCTTTTGCGTGCACCGCCTTGAATCCAATCGCGGCCAATTCCTTCGGGCTCACCAGACACTTCTTGTCCGTCAACTGCTGCAGGCACAGCCTGACCGCAACGGCGTGATCCTTGGCCGTGATCGTCAGCTCTTCGCGTTGGCCGCCGACTTCGACGAAGCACTTCGACTGCGGTGAGCCGATGCGTTCGACGCCGCCGCGCGCGAGCACCTTCTCGTCCGTCATGTCGAACAGACGATACTTGAAACTGGTACTGCCAAGGTTGGCCACGAGAATCTTCATGATTTCCGTCCGTGACCCCCAGGAATCGCTGCGCTCATCCTGGGGCTTGCCTGACTATTTGCCCAGAAACACGCTCATGACGGTTTCTTCTGGGCGAGGAATGACGTGGGCGCTGACGAGTTCGCCGTGCTGCTGCGCAGCGGCGCCGCCGGCATCGACAGCGGCGCGGACGGAGCCGACGTCGCCGCGGACGAACGTGGTGACGTACGCGCCGCCGATTTGCACCTGGCCGGCGAGCGTGACGTTGGCGGCCTTCGACATCGCGTCGGTGGCAGCCACGGTGGCGATCAGGCCCTTGGTCTCGACGAGGCCCAGAGCTTCATTGACGGTCTTTGCCATGATTTCCTCACGGAGTGTGAATGTAGGTATAAGTGCTTAGCCAACGTTTCCAGCGGGTTTGCCCTTCGGCAACACAGAGCTGACGTCCTCATGCGGACGTGGAATGACCTGTACGCCGACGACTTCGCCGACGCGCCCGGCTGCACTCGCGCCAGCGTCGATGGCGGCCTTCACCGCGGCGACGTCGCCGACCACGAACGCGGTCACCAGACCGCTGCCGATTTTCTGCCAGCCGATCAACGTGACGTTGGCGGCCTTCAGCATGGCGTCGCTGGCTTCGATCAGCGCCACCAGCCCCTTGGTCTCGATCATGCCAAGGGCTTCAAGATTCGCTGCCATGTTTTCCTCTCTCAGGTTAAAAGGGCTCACTTGAACAATTCGAACTTCGTCGCACGCGGATAGTTCACCGCGTTTCCTTCATCCGTGTCGATGTGCACTTCCAGCTTGCTCGCCGGCGCCAGCCGCACCAGCAGATCCTGCAACACCGCGGAGCAATCGCTCTTGATCCGCAGGTGCAGACGGTCGCCGTCCTTGACGCCGTATTGCTCCGCGTCTTTCGGTCCCATGTGTACGTGTCGTTCGTGGCGGATGACGCCGCGCTCCAGGCGAATCATGCCGGCCGGGCCCATCATCCACGCGCCGGGCGAATCGCGATGGTCGCCACTCTTGCGGACCGGAATATCGAGGCCCAGCGCGACCGCGTCTGTGAACGCCAACTCGATCTGGCTGTGATCCCGGCACGGGCCGAGAATACGCACGCCCGGAATGATCCGTTGACGCGGGCCGATCACCGTCACCGTCTCGGCGGCGGCGAAGAATCCATCCTGATACAGCCACTTGAACGGCGTAAGCTGATGGCCCTTGCCGAACAATCGTTCGAGGTCTTCCTGCGTGACATGGGCATGCCGGGCGCTGACGTTGACGACGAGCGGATTCGGGCCGGTTGGCCCCATGCGACCTTGCGCTTTGACGAGCGCGTCGCGCACCAGGCGTTCGACTTGGCCGCGGTCCAGCGTGATCATGACCGAAATTCCTCCGCCTCGCCGGCGACGATCAACTTCACGTCCGCCTGGCCCACTAAATTTCGCTGCTCCGGCTTCACGCCGCGATCGACGATCAGCGTGTCGACTTCGCTCAATTCGCACAGAAACGTCAGCGCCTTCTGCCCGACCTTCGTGTGGTCCGCGAGCACGACAACTTCATCCGCGGACCGCATCATCGCTCGCTCGGTTTCGACCAGGAGCAGGTTGCTGTTGAACAGTCCGTCGGTTGTGATTCCACCAACGCCCATGATCAGTTGGCGAACATTCACGTCGGCCAGCATGCGAATCGTCAACGGCCCAAGGGCGACGCCGGTGCGCGGATAGATGTAGCCGCCCAGCATCACGAGGTCGGTCTCCGGGCTCGACGCAAACAGGTTTGCGATCGGCAAACTGTTCGTGACAATCTGCAACGGCCGGCCAACAAGCATGCGGGCGAGTTCCAGCGTTGTCGTGCCGCCGTCAATCAGGACCGAATCCCCATCCTGGATACGAGTCGCCGCTGCCTGCGCGATTTGCCGCTTCTCTTCCGTTTCGCGCGACGTCCGCTCTTCCAGGGCCGGCATCCCTTGCGCATCTTCACGAAACATGGCGCCGCCGTGGGTGCGCTTCAGCAACCCATGCTGGTGCCAGTAATCGAGATCCCGGCGGATGGTCGATTCGGAGGCGTTGAGCGTCTTCGCCAGATCGCCCAGAGCCACGAAACCACGTTCACTGACGAGGTCGAGCACCTTTTGCCGTCGTTCTTCCACAATCACGGGCACATCCTGCACTTTCGTGGAGATTATCTATCTTAAAATATGACAGATAATAGCTATTTTGTGCAGATTACGCCGTCTCGTCAAGACATAAATTGAGAAATATCTTCCTATTTTTCTCAAGTTATCTCCGATTCCGCCGCTTGCGGCTTAGCGCTCGCTCCAAAAAACCGTCAGCGCCTGAATGCACAGGCGGACGCTAAGCCGCAAGCGGCGGGTTCGGCTGGAAACCGCGCCGCGGAATGTGCTAACGTCCGGCGCAAGATTGTTGCAAAGGAGTGCAACGCATGAAGTTCGATCCGATGACGCTGATGTGGATCCAGGTGGCAACCGGGGCCTTCGGGACGCTGACCCTCGTCTTCGCCTTCCGCTGGGTCCTGCGCAAGCTCGGTTTCATCCTGCAGGTCCGCGCATTCTTCTCCCCCAAGGGCGGTTGCCAGGAGGCGATCGTCGCGGAGCTCAAGAAAGCTCGGCGTGAGATCCTCGTGCAGGCGTACTCGTTCACGGCCGATCCGCTGACCTTTGCCCTCGTCGAGGCGAAGAAGAATGGCGTCATCGTCGAGATCGTGCTCGACAAGAGCAACGAGGTCGATCGCTATTCCGATTTGCATTTCTTCATCGAGAACCAGATGGAAGTGAAGATCGACCACAGTCACGCCATCGCGCACAACAAGATCATCATCATTGACAAGAAGGTGCTCATCACCGGCAGTTACAACTTCACGAATCAGGCCGAGAACGAGAACGCCGAGAATCTGATGATCATCACGGGGCACCCGGAACTGGTGGCGTGGTACCGCGACAACTTTTTCAAGCACCACGAGCATTCGAAACCGGCCGAGATTCGCGAGAGCAAGGACCGCCGAGCGCCATCGCACACAGGGCAGGGCAGTCCCGCACCGGCCAAGGTGGCGGCGTAACGGAGACGAACATGAGCACGACTTCGACCAACTACTGGCCCGACGCTCGCTGTGCCAAGGCGTTCTGGCGGCAGCACGAGTTGCCTCCCTACCAGGAATTGCTGCGCGACACCACCGAATGGCTGACGCCCGGCGTCGGCCAGCGCTGGCTCGATCTAGGCTGTGGCAGCGGGCAACTGTCACGCGTGTTGTGGGAGAAGAGCAGGGGACAGGTCGAGGCAATCGTCGGCGTCGATGTCGCCGAGATCAACGGCGAAGCGTTCGCGAAATTGCGGGCCGAACTGCAGCCCACGCCGACCGGCGCGTGTCTGCGCTTCGTGGCGCGTGACTTCGCCCGCGGCTTCACCGATTGGCCGAGCGCGCAGTTCGAGGGCGTCGTGTCGGGTCTGTCGCTGCAGTATGCGGAATCGTTTTCGCGCGAGGAGGAACGCTGGACCGAAGCCGCCTACGAGAATGTGCTGAGTGAGATCCATCGCCTGCTGAAGTGGGGCGGCCAGTTTATCTTCTCGGTCAATGTGCCAAACCCCTCGTGGGGCACGGTCGCCTTTCAGTCGGTGTCCGGAGCGTTGCAGAAGAAGCAGCCGTTGCGCTACCTGCGCAATGCCTGGCGCATGTGGTCCTACGGCAACTGGCTGACGCGCGAATCGCGCCGCGGTCGCTTCCATTATTTGCCGCTGGATTCGATCGTGGCGAAGTTGCAGAAGGCGGGATTCGCCGACATCGAGCATCGGCTCAGCTACGCGCGGCAGGCTTATTTGATTCGGTGCCGCAAGCCGTGAATCGGTCCGGCGGGGCAATTGTCATGCCCGTTCACGGGCATTTCCGCGTAGCGGTTTAGGCCCGTCCTTTAGGACGGGTCGATGCATTCCATCTATCCGACACAGCCGAACATCGTAAATACTACGCGCGTTGCTGCAAGACCCGTCCTAAAGGACGGGCCTAAACCGCTGCGCGGAAACGCCCGTGAACGGGCATTCAAGCCGAAAAACTTTAATCAAGAATCTCCCGCACCACCTCGCCATGCACATCCGTGAGCCGGAAATCGCGGCCCTGGAAGCGATACGTGAGACGCGTGTGGTCGAGGCCGAGGCAGTGGAGGATGGTGGCGTTGAGGTCGTGGATGTGGACGCCGTTCTCGGCGATGTTGTAGCAATAGTCGTCCGTCTGGCCGTGCGTGATGCCGGGCTTTATGCCGCCGCCGGCGAGCCAGGCGCTGAAGCAGCGGCCATGATGGTCGCGGCCATGACTCGTCGCGCTCAGGGCGCCCTGGCTGTAGACGGTGCGGCCGAACTCGCCGCCCCAGATCACCAGCGTGTCTTCGAGCAGGCCTTTCTCCTTCAGATCCTTGACGAGCGCGGCCGACGGCTGATCGACGTCGCGGGCCTGGCCGCGAATCTGTTGAGGCAGGCCGCCGTGCTGGTCCCAGCCGCGATGGAAGAGTTGGACGAAGCGAACGCCACGCTCGATCATTCGGCGAGCAAGCAGGCAATTGCGGGCGAAGCCGCCGTCGTCGTAGCCGCGATCGATGCCGTACATCTCATGGATTCGGCGAGGCTCGCGCGAGATGTCGGTCAGCTCGGGGACGCTCGCCTGCATGCGAAACGCCATCTCGTACTGGGCAATGCGCGTGTTGATCTCGGGATCGCCGACGGCCTGGGCGGCGAGTTCGTTGAGTTCCCGCGTGCCATCGAGCATGCTGCGGCGCGTGTTGGCGTCGATGCCAGGCGGGTTCGAGAGATAGAGGACGGGATCGCTGCCCGTGCGGAAGCGGACGCCTTGATGTTCGCTAGGGATAAATCCCGATCCCCACAGGCGCGAGAAGAGCGGCTGATCGGTGCGATTGCCGGAACCTTGCGAGGTCATGACGACGAAGCCGGGCAGGTTAGCGTTTTCTGCGCCGATACCGTAGCTGAGCCAGCTACCCAGGCTCGGCCGGCCGGGTTGCTGATGTCCGGTCTGGATGTAGGTGATGGCCGGATCGTGATTGATCGCCTCGGTGTGCAGCGACTTGACGACGGCAATGTCGTCGGCGATCGTGCCGATGTGCGGCAACAACTCGCTGAGATGGAGCCCGCATTTGCCGTGGCGATGGAAGCGAAACATCGGTGCGACGCAGGGGAACGAGCTTTGTCCCGAGGTCATGCCGGTGACGCGTTGCCCCATGCGAATCGACGCGGGCAACTCCTGCCCGTGATGCCGACGCAGTTGCGGCTTGTAGTCGTAGAGATCGATATGCGACGGGCCGCCGGACATGAAGAGATAGATGACACGTTTGGCCTTCGGCGCGTGATGCAGGGCACGCAACACGCCGGCGCGCGGCGTCATGTCGTCGGCTCGCGCGGCGTCGCGTTCTAGCAGCGAAGCCAGGGCGGCGACGCCGATGCCGGTGGCGGCGCGGCCGAAGAATTGACGGCGAGTTTGGAGTTTTGCGAAGTCGGAGAGGTTCATGATTCAATCCATATTGCTGCGTTGATTTTCTCAGCGACTCGCGGCTTCTTCCATAGCGACTTTTTGGGCAACGGTGCCTGCGAGACCTTCCCGTTTGACTTCGTCAAAAAAGCACAGTGCCCAGTCGGGCGTCCGGATTTCCGCTCGACGCTCCCAGCGAACGGCGATGCCAGTTTGAAGGTCGAGAGATTTGGGCGGCAAGTAGGTTGGATCTTCGCTTCCCCACCATGCACCCGTCAGTCGGTCAATCGAGTCTCTTTTGAGAAAAGTGTATCCAGCAACGTTCTTCTTGGTCAGCCAGCAGAAACGGGCGAACCAAAGGTCGCCGATTCGCTTCCAACTATAGAAAACACTCGTCAGTTTCCCATTTCCACCAAAGCAGTAAGGAACCACGAGGTCCCCGTCGATAACGCGAGCATAGAGATGGGTGTGGGATTGCACGCTCACCCAGGAGCCTTCCAGGCTGTGGATGTCGTCGACCAAGGATGATTGTTGAACCGGAAAACCGTGCTGGGCGGACATTGTCGACTCCTCCCGATGAATGCGCAGCCTACTTCTGCTCATCCGTCTTCGGCGGTTCCGGAATTAGCAGCCCGCCACCGACGCCACCCTTCAGCTCATAATTGCGCACGCGCGGCTTCGCCGGCTCTTCGCGCACGTAGGTCTTTTCCTCGTCCTCCTCCGTTACGACGACTTCCTCCGGCAACGCGGCACGCAGCGACAGCGAGATGCGACGGGCTGCGGGATCGACCGACAGGATCTTGACCTCGACGTCCTGGCCGGGCTTCACGACGTCGCTGACGCGCCAGACCTTGTTGCGGGCCAGTTCCGAGATGTGGATCATGCCTTCGACGCCGGGCTCGAGCTCGACGAAGGCGCCGAAGTCCATCGTGCGCGTCACCTTGCCGGTGACGGTGTGGCCCGACGTGAAGCGGTCCTGAATGTTGTCCCACGGATTGCTCTCGAGCTGCTTCAGGCCCAGGCTCAGCTTGCGTGTCTCGCGGTCGAGCTTGAGGATCACGACCTTGATCATCTGGCCGGCTTGCAGCACCTGCGTTGCGTCCGGGACACGCTTCCAGCTAATCTCGCTGACGTGCAGCAGGCCGTCGACGCCGCCGAGGTCGACGAAGGCGCCGAAGTCGCGCACGTTGCCGATGACGCCCTGGCGGACCTGGCCTTCGGCCAGCTCGTTCCACAGCTTCTCACGCTGTTCCTCGCGTTCCTTCTCGAGGATGGCGCGGCGGCTCACGATCAGGTTGCGTTCTTCCTTGTTGACGTCGGTCACCATGCACGTCAACTTCTGGTTGACGTACTGCTCGGCATTCTCGACGCGGAAGCGATCGATCTGGCTGATCGGCATGAAGCCGCGGATGCCGTTGACGTCGACAGTGAGGCCGCCCTTGTTGGTTTCGAGCACGCGGGCCTCGACGATCATGCCCTCGGCAACGCTCGACCAGTCCGCGTGCACGGCGGCGCCGCGGCGCGTCAGGATCAACAGCCCGTTGGTCGAGTCGTAGCCCTCGATGGAGATGTCGACTTCGTCGCCGATCTTGGGCAGGCCTTCCGGGAAATGTTCGGCCGTAAGGACGCCCTGGCCGCGACCGCCGGGGATTTCGACGAAGATGTCGGGCATGCGGATCGAGATGACCTTGCCCTTCTTGCGGCCATCTTCCGACTGGGCCGCCTCGGCACGAACCTTTTCCGACGTGTCGCCTGCAAAGAGGTTCTTGTCATCGAGGCCGCCGAGAGCCGCATTCAGTTCGGCCTCGATCTCCTTATCGAGATCGCGCACGTTCGGGCTGAACTTGTTCTTGTAGTCAAGATCGGCGTCGAGCGACGGCACGTTTTCGCGGATGCGTTTGCGCGGCCCGCTGTCGCCGCGTGACGGCGGCCGGCGTTTGTTGTCGGCCGGTTTCGTCGGGGCAGGGGCGGGCTTGTCGGCCGGCTTGCTCGCGGCGGGCGCCGCCTCGGGAGTGGTTACGGGCTTCGTCTGTTCGCTCTCGTTGGACATGATCGCACCGATGACTTGTTGCTTCTCGAATCCACAACGGTCATTGTACGATCTTCGATGCTAGCCACCAATTGGGGTATGTCTTTCGACTTGACATTCTGTCGGAATCTCACGCAAAGGCGCAAAGAATTCGTGCCCGGGAATTCGCCGATGTCGCCGCTCGGGCACTCTGCTGTGGTATTCTTTGCGGCTTTGCGCCTTTGCGTGAGATTCTGGACCTATTGTCTATCTTGCTTGCCAAACGCCAGTTCGGGTAGAATCTGCGGTTGCGTCGCGATTCCATGGATGGAAACTGAGTGAGTACGACATGACGCGCCCCACTTTTCGACTGCCGTGGGCGGAAGCTCTGGTGGTTTTGGGCATTCTCTTTGGCGCCTGGCTTATCCAGAATGCGTTTCAGCCAGCGTCCGAAGTCCCCAACCTTGCCCCGCTTATCATCGGCGGCATCGACATCTTCCTGTGCTTTGGCGCCATCGCCTGGCTCCTGAAACAGCAACTGCGCGACGGCCAACCGATCTCGCGCGGCTGGATCACCGGCGGCGTCCTGCTCGTTGCCTGCTTTCTCGGCTGGATCGCGGCCCTCTTTCTCGATGCGGATCGCATCCGCACCGAGGAACAAACACTACGCAACTACGACCGCGATTTCGCCAAGCTACTCGACAGCCTGTATCACCTCGAAAGCGCCGTCCCGACTGCGGACGACAGCGTCAATCCACAGGCATGGATGCTCAACCACGGCAACTACACCCAGGTCTACGGCACCCTCCGCGCGACTCTGCAAGCGAGGCCGGCCTGGGACAAGGAACTCGTCCGCATCGATCAACAGGTCGCGTCGATGCAGCAAGCGTACGATTCGCTTCTGTTCAGCATGGCTCTCGGCGCTCGCCTCAAGGTGCGCAGCGACTATCAGCAGGCCCGCACCGGCGCCATCAACCAGGCCGACTCGCTGCGCAAGGAGATCGCGCAAAACGCAACGGACCTCAGCAATACCTTGCACCAGCGCTGGCAAGCAGTCGGCGCGGCAGCGCTCACCGGCGTCATCTTCTGCCTCGGCTGCGTCGTCATGTGGCTCGTCTTCGACCGCGAGCTGCGCCGGAGCTGGAAGGATCGCGATCGCCTGAGCGAGAGCGAGACGCGTTACCGTTCGCTGATCGAGAACCAGTCGGAGCCGATCGCCGTTGTCGATGGCAACACCGCGGTCGTCTATGCCAGTCCCGCGTGGAAGTCGGCCTTTGGCTATGAACTCGACGAGGTCGTCGGCGCCAATCTGCTCGAGTTGATCCATCAAGACGACCGTATGCGTGTGCGCACGCTCCTGCTCTCGACGCAGAACACGGCGCCGATTCCCTGCCGGTTAAGCGCCGACTATGGCGTCTGGCACGATGTGGAACTCGTCTGCCAGTCGCACACCGGCGAAGGCCTGATCGCGGTGCGCGTGCGCGATGTGCGCGAGACGCCGGACGTGCCAATCGTGCCACACGCCGAGATGTTGCCACACGATCCGGCCCCGCTCGAGGAAGCGAACAAGCGCGTGACGTTTCTCGAATCGCGCCTGGCCGAGCTCGAAGCGGACAACAAGAAACTGCGCGAGCAGCATTCACAGGCGGCCGACGACGCGCGCCATCAGCGCTGGCTCCTCGGCACGCACAAGGAAGTCGGCGGCGAGGGCATTCTCATTCTCACCGGCGACGGCAAGGTCCTGTCGTGGAACCCGGCGTTCGTGCAGATGTGGAAGCTGTCCGACGCGACCATGTCGGGGCATTCGTGGATGACGATCGCCGCCCACATGGAGACGCTGGTCAACGACGGCTGGGCCGACTTCCGCCGCGCCGCCGACGGACACGGCGATAGCTGCTGGGAGATGTCGCTCGAAGGCAGCCGGCGGCTCGAGGTCTATGCCCAGGCGATCGCCGATCACCCGCAGAATGGCAACGCCATCCGCTTCCACTTCCGCGATGTCACCCGGCAACAACAGCTCGAATCCGACCTGCGCGGCCATCAGGAGCAGGCCCGCGAATTCGAGAAACGCATCGGCGAGCACGAGGAGCATCGCAAACGCTATGAGACGCATCTGCGCGAACACGAGGACCGCAAGAAGAGCTACGAGTCAAGCGTCCGCGAGCACGAGAATCGCCTGAAGCACCTTGAACGCCAGCTCGAAGAGCGCGACCGCAATCGCGAGGAACTCGAGTCAACGTTGCGCGAGCATCAGGATCGCCTGCATCACATGCACGAGATGCACGAACGCCACACCGATGCGCTCAATGGCAACAAGGAAGTGATGCGTCGACTCGCGACCGGCGTCGCCAACGACTTCAACAACGTCCTTTCGGTCATCATGGGCAACACGGACGTGCTGAGCGAGAACTTGCCGAAGGACCACCTGGCGCAGAACTATGTCGAAGAAATCCGGCAGGCCGCCCATCGCGGCGCGGAGCTGTCGCAGCGTTTGCTTGCGTACAGCCGCAACCATCTGCTGCAGATGATGCCGACCGATGTCAATGCCCAGCTCGGTGCGATGGAGTCTAAACTGCGTGCGGCGCTCGGGCATGATGTCCGCCTCGATTGGCAGGCCGGTCATGAAGAGTTGTGGGTGAAGACCGACCCCGCTCCGCTCGAGCAAGCGATTCTGCACCTGGTTGCCCATGCGAAGGGACACATGCCCGACGGCGGCACGTTGACGATGCGAACGAGCCGGGTGCAACTCGGCAAGCGCGATCTGACGCACGCGGACATGACGCCCGGCGCGTACGTCCAGATCCGGTTGAGCGACACTGGCGCGGGCATCGCCGACGAAACGCTCGATCACGTCTTCGAGCCGTATCACTCGGTACACGATGGCCACAAGGGAGACCTGACGCTCGCCACCGCCTACGGCATCGTGCGCCAGAGCGGCGGCTGCATCGAGGTCGCCAGCGAGAAGGGCCGCGGCTGCGAATGGACCATTTTGTTGCCGGAGACAACGGAGCGTTCGCAACACGCCGCGGCGTGAGTCAAAGTGGTTGCTAGCCCGACGCGTGAGCGAGGGAGGTAGTTGCAAGGACTCCTCGCTTACGCGTCGGGCTAGTGGAAACAACTCAATCAGTTTGCCTTGAAGACGCAGGGCTACTCAGGCGTCTTCTTCTCCACGACCCTCTTCAGGTTCGCGAGGCCAATCTCGTAGTTGCCACCGACCATGACTTCCATGTCGAAGACGACGCCCATGACTTTGCCGAGGAACTCCTTGGTGCCATACATGGACCAGGTGACTTCTGTTTTGTCCCCTTTTGGAACGAACGTGAAATCGGTATTGGCCTTGTCGGGGAACGGCTCGAGGAATTCGAGCTTGATCTTGATCTCCTTGTCCGGCACGCTTTCCAGAATGGTCATGCTCCCTTCGCCGACGTTCTTGTTACCGATCCATTTGAAGATGGCGCCTTTGCCCGCCGGCGGGCCTTCGTAGATTTCCTTGGCATTCGGATCGAGCTTGAGCCAGGGGGACCACTTCTGCCAGTTGTGGAAGTCGTTGACCTCCTTGAAGACGGCCTCGGGGGGCGCGTCGATCGTGATCTTGCGTTCGACACGATAATCCGCCGGTTGCAAGGCAGCGACGCCGCACACGACAGCGAGGATGCCGGCCAGCGTGAAGAGGATCGCCAGCACCGCGAAGCCGAGATTCGCGCCGATGCTGGCGAAGCCGACGCTGCCGGCGTCCGGCGACATGCTGCGCATCGGCAGCAAGGCCCGCACGCGCGCATCGCGGAACAGCAAGCCGAGCCAAACCAGCACGCCGAGGACAAACGCAGGCGCGATATGGTCGAAGTCGCTGATGCGCGCATGCGTTGCCACCGCACCGCCGGCGTAGCCCGTGAGCAAGATGGCGCCCAGGACTGCACTGCGTGGGAACAGATACAGCAATACGCAGAAAAGCTCAAGGAATGCCAGAGGCACGACGTGGCTGGCCGGCCAGCCGATGTCCGGCATCGGCTCGTCGGGTTTGGCATGCGTCAGCTTCATGAAAACGCTGAATCCAAAGCCGGCGACGACCAGCAGCGAGATGATCCAGCCGATCGCGACCATCCACATCGGCGTCGGCGGCGGAGCGGGCTCGGCCGGTGGTGTGGGCTGAGGTCTAGGCTCCGGGCGCGGATACGTGGACATGGCGGCTCCCTCTCTGCGATTTTTGATTGCGAAATCCGAAAGCGCAATGACGTGGCGCGGCACTTCCGGTCGTCCTTGAGTTTACGCCTTCGTGAGTTGATCGTCATCGCCCGCAATCGCGCTTGGCCAGGGATTGCGTGGAAAATCGCTCGCTCGGCGGCCTAGCGCACGACACGCCTCGGACTGACGTCGCGCCGTTGCGGCGATCCGCCCCGCTAATAAACCACCAAGCGAGCGATTTCCACGCGTGCCTGGGGATACTCATCCCCGCAACTCGCGTCGAATGCGCCGCTTGGAAAAGGCATTCTCCGCGAGGTCGAAACCATTCCGCCAGTGCCAGCGCAGGCTCGATTCGTTGCCAATGAGGAACGTGGACCAGAGCGAACGATAGCCTTCGCGTTTCAGCGCCCGCACCGCATGTTGCAACAGCCGCGTGCCGACACCAATTCCCTGTTCGAGACGGCGAACGAAGATCCAAGTCAGGTGCGGCTGCCCGGCGCGGCGTTTCCACAGGTCCAGCGGAGCGGATTCCTGCCAGGCGTAGCTTTCGTGCTCGGCAGGGTCGCCGCCGGGCAACAGCGTGATGAGGATCGCGCCGAGGATGCGCGATTCGTCGACCGCAACCACGCTTGCCGGCGCAATTAGCGGTCCGTGTACGCCGCCAAATGCGTCGCGCAGCGATTTCTCGATCGACCGGTCCGCTTCAATGTCGCTCAGTGACGCGTAGGGTTGGATGTGACCGAACGCCCCGGCCATCACCGGCACCATCGCATCGATGTCGCTAGCCGTCGCGGCGCGCAGCGTCACCTTGGCCATGGCATCGGCCGTCGCGCGAAAGCGTCGCAGGTTCAGGATCGCATGCGCCTGCCGCGGCCAGGCGGAGATGTAGGTGATGCCGTCGATGAGTTCGTACTTGTACGCCGGATGGCGCGGCAGGCGCTTATGTTGATTGCGCGAGAGTTTCAATTTCAACGTTGGCATCCACGAATCGGACATGGCAGTTCCTCGGGTCTCCGTCATTCTACGTCGCGGAATATAATGATTTTTTGACGTCACACTCACTGAATGGATTGGCTCATGAAAATCGGTATCGCGGGTTTTTCGGGATGCGGCAAGAGCACTGTGTTCCAGTGGCTCACGGGCGATGCGCCCGATCCGTCGCGGGCCCAGCAAGGCCAAATCGGCAAGCCGGTCGTCCCTGATCCGCGGCTCGATTATCTCTCGTCGCTGTTCAACCCGAAGAAAACGACGCCGACGCGCATGGAACTGCTCGACACGCCGGGCCTGCATCCGACCGAGCGGCGCGACAATCCCCGCCGGCTTGCCATCCTGCGCGACTCGAACGGATTGCTCGTAATCCTTTCCGGCTTCTCCGGCGGCAGCCTGACGGATGAGCTGCGCCAGTTCCGCGCCGAGCTGCAGTTCGCCGACCTGGAGATCGTCACCAATCGCCTCGACAAGCTCAAGGACTTAGGCAAGAAGACGAAACCCGCCAAACAGCGCGAGGCCGAGGAAGCGGAGAGTGCGTTGTTGCACCGCGTGGCGGCCTGTCTGGAGAACGGCGAAGGAGCGGCGGCGGCGAACCTGAAGCCGGACGAGGAAAAGCTCATTCGCAGCTTTCAACTGCTGACGCTGAAGCCGGAGCTAATTTTCGTCAACATCGCCGAGGACCGCATCGGCAAACCGCTGCCCGAGGAATTGCTCAAACTCGCGCCGACGGCTGTGCAGGCGCCGGCAAAGCTGGAACTGGAGCTGAGCGAGTTGCCGGAGGAGGATCGGCAAGCGTTCATGCAGGATCTCAACCTGTCGGGCTTCTCGCGCGACGAGACGCTGCGGCGCATCTTCGCCGGCATGGAGCAGATCGTCTTCTTCACGGTCGGCGAGGACGAGTGCCGGGCGTGGGCGATTCCGAAGGGTTCGACCGCGCCGCAAGGGGCAGGGCAGATCCACACCGATCTCGAACACGGCTTCGTCCGCGCCGAGGTCGTCGCCTACGAGGACTTCAAGAAGCACGGCTCCATGAAGGAAGCCAAAACCCACGGCGTCTACCGTCTCGAAGGCAAGACTTACATCGTCACTGATGGCGACATCATGCACATCCTCGCCGGCCATGCGTAACGTAGAATAGACAAGAACCACGAAACATACGAACCACACGAAAGGGAGCGAGCAAATTATTCCGCCTTCCTTTTTCGGGTGTTTCGTGTGTTTCGTGGTTTAGAAATTCTCGCAGGAGGCTTCCATGTCTGCAACAGTGGTTCATCCCGAAAAGAGCGTGGCGACATCGACGTTCGTGTCGCGCGTGAAGCCGCCGGAGCCGTTCACGCTCGTCCTGTTCGGTGCGACCGGTGATCTCGCGGGGCGCAAGCTGTTGCCGGCGCTCAGCAGCCTCATGGATAGCGAGTATCTGCCCGCCGACTTTGCGATCGTTGCCATCGGCCGGCGCGACAAGACCGATGACATCTTTCGCGACGACACGAGGAAGGATCTCGCGGAGTTTCGCAAGAACGTTCCCGAGGAGGACGTGCAGAACTTTCTGAAGCACGTCTACTATCAACGCACCGACTTCACGACGGCTGACGGCATGCACGCGCTCGCCAGGCGCCTGCAAGATATCGAACGCGAGCTGAAGTTGCCGGGCAATCGCATGTTCTACCTGGCGACCGACCCGGAGTTCTTCCGGCCGATCGTCGAAGGCCTGGCCGCGGCGGGACTGGTGAAACGCGAAGAGTCGAATGCGTGGGCGCGTGTCGTTATCGAGAAGCCGTTCGGCCACGATCTCGCCAGTGCCGTCGCGCTCGACCACGACCTCTTGCGACACCTTCGGCCCGACCAGATTTATCGCATCGATCACTACCTCGGCAAGGAGACGGTGCAAAACCTGCTCGCGTTCCGATTCGGCAACTCCATCTTCGAGCCGCTCTTCAACCGCGAGTACGTCGACCACGTGCAGATCACGGTTGCCGAAACGGTCGGCATGGAAGGCCGGCGCGGCGCGTTCTATGATAACGCCGGCGCGCTGCGCGACGTCGTTCAGAATCACATGCTGCAACTGCTCGCCCTGGTCGCCATGGATCCGCCGGCGACGCTCAAGTCGGGCGACATCAGCGACGCCAAGCTCAAGGTTCTGCGCAACCTGGCCCCCTTGCGAGGCGCCGATGTCGCGCGTCACGTCGTGCGCGGCCAGTATGGCGCCGGCATGCTCAATGGCCAGGCATGCAAGGCGTACCGCGATGAGGAGGCGATCGAGCCCGGCTCCAACACGGAGACATACGTTGCCTTGCGAGCGTCGGTCGAAAGCTGGCGCTGGGCGGGAGTGCCGTTCTTGCTGCGGACCGGCAAGCGGCTGCCGCGGCGCGTGACGGAGATCGCGGTGCAGTTCAAGCTGCCGCCGATGCAGTTCTTCCGCACCGTTGAATGCGAGGGGGACGTCTGCGATCTGCGCGAAGCGAAGCCGAGCGTGCTGCTGTTTCGCATTCAGCCGAACGAGGGCATCAGCCTGTCGTTCTCCGCGAAGCGGCCCGGCATGCAGCTCGATCTGCATCCAGTGCAATTCGATTTCGACTTCGGCACGTCCTTCAAGGTCGAGCTGCCCGAGGCGTACGAGCGCCTCTTGCTCGATTCGTTGCGCGGCGACGCGACGCTATTCATGCGCTCGGACGAACTGGAAGCCGCATGGGAATTCGTGACGCCGATCCTGGAGGCGTGGCAATCATCGCTGGCGCCGCAGTTCCCGAACTACGCCGCGGGCACGTGGGGTCCGAAGGAAGCGGATCGCCTGGTTGAGGATTGCGGCGGTTGGCGCCGGCCGTGAGGTGCTACTTGCCGTTGGCTTGTGCTTTGTCGCTCGGTTCGTCGAGCAATTTGATTTCTTCGGGCGGGATCTCGACGACTTTGCCGTCTTGCCAAACAACGATTGGCACGCCCATGAGTTTGTGAGTGCGAATGGCTTTTTGGACAGCGTCGCGCAGGGCCTTTTGAATGCGAGGCCGATCCTTTAGGCGTTCTGCAATGTTGATTTCCTTGTCAGCGTTCATGCATTTACCTGCGCCTTGATTCTGGCCCACAAGGAGTCATCTTCCGCCAGCGCCATTGTACCATTTCCCATCGCTACTAGTTCCGGCTCGTTCGGATTGTCGTTGTCGTAGAATTCCCAGTTGTCTGCAAGCGGCTGGTACAACCGAAAGAAGTTCTCCAGGCCACGCTTATATCGTCGTCGAATCGTTTCTTCCGGTACGCCGTGTCCGCCAAGAAGAACCCGTTTTCGGACACGGTTGATTGATACCTCCGCTGACGGAACCCATACGTAGAACAAATGAAATTGGTAGCCAGTTTTCTTCAGTTCCGCAATCCAGGGTGCGAAGGATTGGCTGGCAAGCGTGGTTTCGAAGGCGAAGTTCTGTCTTTCGGCCGCAAGAGCGCGTAGGTGCTCAAGCATGATCTTCCCGGCCTTGAAAGCCATCTCATCGAAATTGACCGCCGACAGGCCACGAGCCAAAATGTCGGCATTCACATAGTGGCGAATCCCAAGCGCCTCGACGAGCAGCGACTCTGAAATCGTCGACTTGCCCGCACCATTCGGGCCTGCCATGATGACGACATTCGGGCGTTCCATCGGGCTAACCCCTAACCTCTGACTCCTACTCACTGCGTGTCGTACGCCAGGTTCGCCTGCAGCCAGCGCTCCGCCTCTGCGACCGTCATGTGCTTGCGGCTCGCGTAGTCCTCGACCTGGTCGCGCGTGATGAGGTCGACGGCGAAGTAGCGGGCCTGCGGATGCGCGAAGTAGAGGCCGCTGACGCTGGCCGCGGGCCACATCGCGTAACTGTCGGTTAGCTTCATGCCGATGCGCTGGTCGGCCTCCAGCACCTTCCACAGCGTGCCTTTTTCGGTGTGATCCGGACACGACGGATAGCCGGCGGCCGGGCGGATGCCGCGATATTTTTCCTCGATCATGTCTTCGTTCGAGAGATTCTCGTTTTGGCCGAAGCCCCAGTCTTGTCGCGCCTTTTGATGCAGATACTCGGCGAATGCTTCCGCCAATCGATCCGCGATCGCCTCGACCATGATTGCGTTGTAATCGTCGCCGGCTTCCTTGTACTGCATGACCAGTTCCTTCGCGCCATAACCCGCGGAGACGGCGAACGCGCCGAGGTAGTCGTGCTTGCCGCTCTCGACCGGCGCGATGTAGTCGGCCAGACTGCGGAAGTCCTTCTGTCCCTCGCGCTCCCATTGCTGTCGCAGCATCGGCATCCGATATGCCTCGTGCGTGCGCGATTCGTCGGTGTAGAGGACGATGTCGTCGCCGTCGCTGTTGGCAGGGAAAAACCCGTAGACGCCGCGTGCCTGGATCGGCGCGGCGCCGACGCTGCGCCCCTGGACCGAATGACGCTTGAGCAGCGTCTGCAACATCGCCTGCGCCTTGGCGAACAGCTCCGTGGCTTCCTTGCCGACGATCGGGTCCTTGAAGATGTCCGGATATTTGCCGCGCAGTTCCCACGCCATGAAGAAGGGCGACCAGTCGATGTACGGCACCAGCGTCGCCAGCGGCAGATCGTCAATCGTGCGGACGCCGAGAAAGGCGGGGCAGGGGAGAGCGGCATGGTTCCAGTCGATGTGGAACCGCTTCGCCTTCGCCTCGGCGTACGGCACCAGTTTGCGTTCGCGCCGCTTGCGATAGCTCTCGCGATCCTTCTCCTGCGAGTCGCGATTCTCGCGGTCGAGGTCGCGCCGCGATTCGGAACGCATCAGGCGATCGACGACACCGACGCAGCGCGACGCGTCCTTCACGTACATCGTGATGTTGCCGTAGCACGGCGCGATGCGCACGGCGGTGTGCTTGGCGCTGGTGGTAGCGCCGCCGATGAGCAGGGGAATCGTGAACCCTTCACGCTGCATCTCCTTGGCGACATGCACCATCTCGTCCAGGCTCGGCGTGATCAGGCCCGACAGGCCGATCATGTCGACGCCATGCTTCTTCGCCTCCTCCAGAATCTTCTCGCATGGCGTCATCACGCCGAGATCGATCACCTCGTAGTCGTTGCAACCGAGAACGACGCCGACGATGTTCTTGCCGATGTCGTGGACGTCGCCGCGCACGGTTGCCATGAGGATCTTGCCGCGCGCTTTGTGCGCAGCGCCGCTCTTGAGCCGTTCGGCTTCCATGAAGGGGAGCAGGTATTTGACGGCCTGCTTCATGACGCGTGCGCTCTTGACGACCTGAGGCAGAAACATCTTGCCGGAGCCGAACAGGTCGCCGACGACGTTCATGCCGTCCATGAGCGGGCCTTCGATGATGTGCAGCGACTTCTCGTATTTCTGGCGCGCTTCTTCGACGTCCGCGTCCACGAAATCGCCGATGCCATTGACGAGGGCGTGCTTCAGGCGTTCCTCGACCGATGCGCTGCGCCAGGCGCTCGTCTGCGTCTCGACCTTGTCCTTCTTCTTGACCCCCTCGGCGAACTTGAGCAGCCGTTCGGTCGCGTCGGGGCGGCGATTGAGGACGACATCCTCGACATGCTCGAGCAGGTCCTTCGGGATTTCTTCGTACACCTGCAACTGGCTCGGATTGACGATGCCCATGTCGAGGCCGGCCTTGATCGCGTGATAGAGGAAGACCGCGTTGATCGCCTCGCGCACGACCTCGTTACCACGGAAGCTGAACGAGACGTTGCTGACACCGCCCGACGTCTTGGCACGCGGGAACATGCTCTTGAGTTCGCGCACGGCGTTGAAGAACTCGACGGCATAGTTGTTGTGCTCATCCATGCCGGTGCCGATCGGCATGATGTTGGTGTCGAAGATGATGTCGCTCGGATCGAAGCCGACCTCCTCGGTCAGCAGCTTGTAGGCGTAGGCGCTGATCTTGACCTTGTCATCGCACGTGACGGCCTGGCCCTCGGGCACACCGGGAATCAGATCCTTCGCGGTGAACGCCATCACGATGACGGCGGCGCCATAGCGTTTGATGAGGCGAGCTTCCTCGAGGAACTTCTCCTTGCCGCCCTTGAGGCTGATCGAGTTGACGATGCCTTTGCCCTGGAGACACTTCAAGCCCGCTTCGATGATCTCGAAGTTGGAGCTATCGACCATGATCGGCACATTGGCGAGATCGGGTTCGTTCGCCAGCAGGTGGAGGAAGCGTGTCATTGCTTCCTTGCCATCGATGAGGTCAGCGTCCATGTTGACGTCGAGCACGTTGGCGCCGCCTTCGATCTGCTCGCGCGCAACCTTGATGGCGGCGTCGTAATTGGACTCCTTGATCAGACGTTTAAACTTGAGCGAGCCGGTGATATTGCAGCGCTCGCCGACCATGACGAAGTTGGTCTCGGGGCGGACGACGAGGACTTCGTTGCCGCTGAAGTAGGACCAGCCGGGCAGGTTCGGAATCTTGCGCGGCGGAACCTTGTCGATCTCTTTGCCGATGGCAGCGATCCATTCGGGGGTGGTGCCGCAGCAGCCGCCGACGATGTTGAGCCAGCCCTGGCGCGCGAATTCGCCGAGCGCCTTGGCGGTGCCATCCTTGCCCAGGCCGACGAAGCCGCCCATGCCGTCGGGCAGGCCGGCGTTCGGATAGACGGAGATGGGCAGACGCGAAATCTGCGCCAGCGCCTCGACCGCGGGGCGCATCAGGTCGACGCCCACCGCGCAGTTGAAGCCGACAGTCAACGCATCGAAGTGGGACACCGACACGTAGAACGCTTCCGGCGTCTGCGACAGCAGAGTACGGCCGCCCGGATGATAGATCGTCCCCGACACAATCGTCGGCACGCGCACGTTGTGCTCGGCACAATAGCGATCGATGGCGAACAGGCACGCCTTGAGTACAAGGATGTCATTGCCCGTTTCGACCGCGAGCAGATCGACGCCGCCCTCGACGAGCGCAGCGACGTGTTCGTAGTAGTTCGTGACGAAATCATCGAACGAGTAGGCACGTGCGCCCAGATCGCCGGACTTTGCCTCGATATAGAGCGTCTTGTTGGTCGGCCCGATGCTGCCGGCGACGAAGCGCGGCTTGTCGGGATTTCGGCGCGTGAACTCATCGGCGACCTTCCGGGCAATTTGCGCGGAGGCTTTATTGACCTCGGCCACCAGCGGCTTGAGGTCGAATTCCGCCAGCGACATTTGATTGGCGTTGAAGGTGCAAGTTTCGATGATGTCGGCGCCGGCTTCCAGATAGGCGCGATGAATGTCCTCGATCATCTTCGGCTGCGTGAGGACGAGAGCCTCGGTGCAATTCATCAGGGAAACCGGGTGCGTGCGAAAGCGCTCGCCGCGATAGAATTGCTCGTCGGGCTTGTGCGAAAAGATGAGCGCTCCCATCGAGCCGTCGAGGAGCAGGATTCGCTCGTCCATCAGCGTCCGCAGCGCGTCGCTGGACTTCATCTTGGTCAGAATCGACATCGCCATTCTTCCTGAATCGAGTGCAAATGATCCGCCTGAATAAGTAATTCTACGGTTTTGGGCAAAACGAATCGATGCCAGTGTACGCCAAGATTGGCATGAGTGCGGGCATTTGGTCCATGTGAAGTCAATGTGAATTCAGTATTGGCGCGCACGCCTCCTGCGTTATGCGCACCTATAATAAAAGTGTGGCGGGCACTTTTCGCGAGGCTCGAACCATGCATGTCGTCCATGAATCGCGGCGTTTGCTCGAAATCCATTCCCCGGCCGTTGTTTCGTGGCTTCAATTCGTCGGTATTCGCAACGTCAGCGTCACGCTCTGCATGCTGTCCGCCTTTTGCCTCGTTACGAGCATCCTTTATCCGGAATTCCCCAGGCCAATTCTCGATCTCATTGCGGCTGGTGTCGTGTGCGGAGTCTTTGGTGTCCTCGGGGTGTTGGCGAGCATGGATGATCGACTTGCTTGCCACATGAATCTGCGATTCGATGGCGATTCCGAATGCCTGGTTGTGACGCGCACTCTCGGCAATGGGTCTACAAAGCAGGTTCAGCGCATCCCGTTTTCAAGAATCGTGCGCGCCGAGGTGTTCGTCGAGGGCGACGACGACAACTTCGGCTACGCACTGCGGATTGTGATAGGCGACCCGACCGAGGAAATCCGAACCAACGATTGGCTTCGTAACGCAGACGCCTTCGAGTTGTTGGCCGATCGAATCAATCGCTTTCTTGAATCATACCGGAGCAATGAAACCAACATCGTCGATCTGACGGAAGCCGAACGGTTGAGAAGCGCGTACAACTGACGAAGAGGACGCAACCATGTACGTCGTCCATGAAACGCATCGGCTTCTCGAGATTCACTCGCCGGCTGCGGGCAACAAGCACATCTTCAAATTCATGACGACCATGTCGCTGGCAATCTGCGGCTTCTCCGCGCTAAGCATCATCGTGGGGATTGCGTGCGTGATCTTCGAATGGCCGTCCGCGGGCGACTACCTGTCCGGCGGCGGTTTGTTCGGCTTCTGCGGTTTCCTCGGTACCGTCTTCGGCATTGTCGGCCTTCGCACCTGCCATGACATGACGCTCCGATTCGACGGCGACGCCGAATGCCTGATCGTGTCACACAACAAGACCGAGCGACGCATTCCGTTTGCGGACATCATCAAGGCCGAGACATTCGACGACGGCAACGACTCCGTCGTCTATGCTCTCCGCATCCTGGTGCGGGATTCCGACATGCCGGTCCAGTCCAACGATCGGGAATATCAGGATGACGCCAAGCTCCAGGAGATGGCTGAGAAGATCAACCGCTTTCTTCGATTGTACCGGCCCGACGATGTCAGCATTAACCTGGCCGACGCCGACCTGGCGACGATGGCCAAGGGGATCATGTCCAACCTTTGGCACGAGATGCAAGCCGTATCAGCGCCGGCGCCGACGACGAGCCCGCGCGATGGGGCGGTGTGGTTTGTGTGTCCCGCGTGCGGCAAGGGAACCGACGACGTGGGAGGACCACCACCGTATGAGTGTGGCGCGTGCAGCCGAGATGGAGACCCGGTGCATTTGCAGGATCACACTCCGGGGCGCATGATCCCGGGCCACGACACCGCCGTTCGCGAAGGCGAACCGGAGTAAGAATCGGCGGCCGAAAACCGGCGAGATTTCAAACGTAATTAAACATAAGAGCGATTATCGGACGTTATTTTCGCGGCCAAAAAACCGAGGTCCCAACCACCAACGTCCGATAATGTCCGTTATGTTTAATTCGAGATAGGCTTTGCAGGATGCTGAATTGGAGCTGCGATTTATGCGAAAGTGGGATTACACGAATCGACTGACGAAATACGCCGCTACCAGCAGCGCCACGACCACCGCGCCGAGGGCGCCAATGACATACAGCGGCCAGCGCGGCGGCGCCGCGGGTTGGAGAATTGGCGTCGCCTTCGGTTTCTCTTTGGGCTTTTGGCCGTTGACGGCAAGCGCGGTCTGGAACTCGGACCACTCCAGCAGCGGCTTGAACGGCCCCAGCGCCGATCGCGCGACTTCCGCCTCGGCCGGCAGTGTTCCCTTCTTGATGCGGACCACGATCTCGGCGAACGCTCCCTTGAGCTTGCAAAGGTTGCCGCGGCGGTCTTCGTAACGCAGGAACCAGATTGCCCGGGCCTTCGCTTCTTTCTCCTCCAGCGCCTGCTTGATGCGCATGTCTGGCTGCGTCGTCTCGATGGGAGCCGTCAGACGCTTCTTCACCACCGGGTCCTGCATTGCCGAGTCGACGTTGACAAAGCTCGGCAACGCCACCGACAGATGCGATCGCTCCAGTTCGACAATCATGTCGCTCATCGTCTGATAGCGATCCCCCGGATTGCGGGCAAGCGCCCGGGCAATGATCGCATCCAGCACCTCCGGCACCTCCGGGTTGAGCGAGCGCGCGGGGGTGAAGACGCCGGTCTCCTTCTTTTCCACGATCTCGATCGACGTCTCGCCGGCGAACGGCACCGAGCCGGTCACAAGATGATAGAGCGTGGCCCCGAGGGCATAGATGTCGCTGCGTTCGTCGGCACTGCGGGCGTTCATCGCCTGCTCGTATGGCATGTAGTATGGCGTGCCGATGCCCTGGCTGACATGGGTGAGGTTGGCAGTATCGTCGCGGCGCTTGGCGAGGCCGAGGTCGGACAGCTTGGCGAGCCCGGACGACGCGAGGAGGATGTTGCCCGGTTTGATGTCGCGATGGATGATCTGGTTCTTGTGCGCGTGTTCGAGAGCGCGGGCGATGTCGAGGATGATGTGGACCGCGTCGCCGACCTGGAGCTTGCCGGTGCGGTCGAGCAGCTCATGCGCGCTCGGGCCGTCGACGTATTCGAGGATGATGTAATGCAAACCGGTGTCTTCGTCCTGGCCCATGTCGAAGCTGCGAACAATATTCGGATGGGCCAGCATGGCGCCGTGCTTGCCTTCGAGATGGAAGCGGCGGAGGATGTTTTGCTTCGGCGCCTGTTCGGCCGACAGTACCTTGACGGCGACCTGATGATTGTCCTTGCTGTCGAAGGCGAGATAGACCGCACCCATTCCCCCCTGCCCTAGCCTGCGGAGAATGCGATACTGGCCGACCTGCGTCGGCTCGCCGATTGGCGGCAACACCGAGCGGTCGACGGGCCGTTCCGCGGACCCATTGTCGAGCGGATCGGGCGGATGGAACATCTGCGTCGGAGCGAGATCGAGGCGGATGTTTTCCGCCTGGCCGGCAGTGAGGATCTTGGCGTCGACCAGCTCGTCGAGGATTTCGATGTTTTCGCCCTGATCGTTGCGCTCCTGGACGGCGAGCAATACGTCCTCGACCCGGATCGCATCGACGGCGAACCAGGAAACAGCCAGCCGCGCAAAACGCCGGTTGGCGTCCGCCAAGGCGTTCAGCTTGTCGGAAGACGCAGGCACGTGGATAGTCCTCGGATAATCCATTAATAATTTAGCTGCGAAAGCCGGTATCTGCAATCGATTTCCGGTTCGTGCCTTTCTCCCCGCCGCTTGCGGCTTAGCGTCCGCGTG
>JADMIO010814554.1_pt1 | contig 29051 bp, 27 predicted proteins | sample 8958161 | NCBI WGS metagenome assembly JADMIO01 (sample SAMN16585339, study PRJNA669376) | soil metagenome | isolation source: Crop rotation soil | place: USA: Cullars Rotation, Alabama | collected 2011 | reverse complement strand
CTTTCCCCATGGGTGCCGGCGTGGAGTTGACGGCAGGAATCACCGGCAACGGGCCACCCGCCGTATAGGCTGCCGGCTGGACGGCGTTTTTCGTTGTTTCCGGTTGCGGTGGCGTGACAGCCGCCAAGGCGTCGACCGCCTTATTCGGTGCCGGTGCCGCCGGCGGCATCGCAGGCGGCGGAGCCGTATTTTTAGCTAAAGCAGCGGAGTCCTTTCGCCCCTTCGGATTCGGGCCGGACTTACTCGCGAAACTGGACCCGGTGGAACACCCCACCGCTGAAACAGCGGCGATGATCCAACCCGTCATGGCTCGCGACATGAATCTTCGCATGGAAAACCCTCATCCGTGAGACGCGGCAACGCCGCGATTGCCTCCGGCACTTCGTGCGCCGACCGGCTACATACCTAAGCCGGGCAGGAAATAGGTCGATTTGGCAATACAGTCAAGGGCAACCTAATTGCGCCGGTGGTCGGGCAATTCGATTTTCACTAACCACTAGTGCATAGGCACAAAATTGAGGGTTGGTTTCATGGCAAAGGTGTTGGCAGAGCGGTTCGCGGATTATGCGACAAGTCTGAAATTCGAGAGCCTTCCGGCCGATGTGGTCCACGAGACAAAGCGCCGATTCATTGACTCCTTCGCAACCGCCGTCGGTGCGATGGATGCCGACGCCTACGGTATCGCGCGCAAGTGTGCACAACGCGTTTCATCGAAGCCCGGCGCGAGCCTCCTCGGTGGCGGCCAGTCGAGTATCGAATGGGCAACCTTCGTGAATGGCCTGTTGATTCGTTATCTCGATTTCAACGACACCTACCTTTCGCTTGAGCCTGCACATCCGAGCGACAACCTGGCGCCAGTCATGGCCGTCGGCGAAGCGGCCGGTGCGAACGGCAAGGATTTGATCACCGCGGCGGTGGTGGCATACGAAATTCAGTGCCGGCTTTGCGACGCAGCGAGTCTCCGCAAGTATGGCGTCGATCACGTCACGTATGGCGCGATTTCCTCGGCCGTTGCCGCATGCAAGCTGCTCAAGCTCGACGCAAAGAAGACGACCCACGCGGTCGGGCTCGCCGGCGTATCTAACGTGGCGTTGCGGCAGACTCGCGCCGGCGAAATGAGTATGTGGAAGGGCTGTGCATTCGCGAATGCGGCACGCAACGGCGTGTTCGCTGCGCTCATGGCCGCCGAGGGACTCACCGGCCCTGCTCCGATCTTCGAAGGCGAATTGGGATTGATGAAGCTTGTGCTGCGCACTGACTTCACCGTTGCGCCAATGGGTGGGGAAGCCGGTGGTAGCAAGGAGTACATGCTGTCAAAGACGTATATCAAGTTCTGGCCCGTCGAGTATCACGCGCAATCCGCGGTCGAAGCGATTCTCAACCTTCGGCCGAAGATTGGCGACTGGCGCAAGGTCAAGTCAATCGATATTCACACGTTCGACGCTGCCGTGGACATCATCGGCAAGGACCCGGAGAAGTACCGGCCCAAAACGCGCGAGACGGCCGATCACTCGATGCCGTACTGCGTCGCTGTCGCGCTCATGGAAGGCGACGTGGACCTGAACAGTTTCGACGACAAGCACCTCGCGAACGAAGAGTTGATCACGTTGACGAACAGAGTCAAACTCCATCGCGATGCCGATTGCAATCGCCGATATCCGAATGGCATTCCGAACCGGCTCACCGTGACGATGGAAGATGGCTCGACTATGGTCAAGGAAGTTGAGTTCCCACGTGGACACGCCGGCAACCCAATGACGGACGAAGAGTTGGAGCGGAAATTCCGTCGCGTTGTTGAACCGGTCTACAGCAAAGCGGTCGCGGACAAGGTGCTTAGCGCTTGCTGGTCGCTCGACAAACTCGAGCGGGCCGGCGACTTGGTAAAATTACTTGATCGCTAAGCGCTAGCGCCAGTTCGGGATTTCGAGCGGTTGATCGGCCATGTTGCCGGGGTAGATCTCGAACGACTGAAGTCGCCATTGGTTGTCGGGATCGAGCGCGAATACTGTCTTTGCCAAGAAGAATGCGCCGAGTTGGCGTCTCGTTTCAACTTTGAATTGAAAGCTGACATTCGCGCGTTTCTTTTCCCGATCCAGAGATTCAGTGCGATAGTCCCAAATCGCAAATCGGCGCACTTCCTCCTGCCTCACCGCAGCCTCGCAGTAATCGCGAAATGACTGGCGATCAAAGTTCCGGTATCGGAAGTCTGCGGAAACGTGCTTGAACATCGCCGCGACGTCGAGCGGCATCTTGATGAGCTCGGCGACTTCGAGCACTTTACGCTCGATCTGCTCTCGATCTGATTCAAACATGCAATCGAGCGTGATAAACGCGCCGACTACCACTAGCAGCAGGCCCGCGGCGACGATGAGCCCTTTGCGGCGGGTCTTCCACCACGCGACACCTGCGCAAAGTGCCGCGACGATTAATAGCAAGAGAATCGCGGCGTCGCCTTCGATGAGCCAGTCCGGCATCAGTCTACGCCTTGCCGAAGTTGAGCGTGCGCGCGCCATACTCCGCGCTTGCGCCGAGGTCTTGCTCAATTCGGAGCAACTGGTTGTACTTGGCGATGCGGTCGGTGCGGCTGGCGGACCCCGTCTTGATCTGCCCGGCATTCGTCGCCACAGCGATATCCGCGATAGTAGTGTCTTCCGTCTCGCCGCTGCGATGGCTAATGATCGTCGTGAATCGACTTCGCTTAGCCAACTCGATCGCCTCCAGTGTCTCGGTCAATGTGCCAATCTGATTCACTTTGACGAGAATGCTGTTACCGGCTTTTTCTTGAATACCACGCCGTAATCGCTCGGGGTTGGTGACGAATAGGTCGTCGCCGACCAACTGCACACGGTCACCCATCATGGTTGTCATCTTCTGCCAAGCTGCCCAGTCGTCCTCAGCCAAGCCGTCTTCGATTGAACGAATGGGCCACTTATCGCAAAGCCCCTTCCAGAAGTCGATCATTTCGTCGGAGCTAAGAATGCGATCCGGCTGGCTCTTGAAGAAGCAATATCCCGTCTTGCCCTTCTTCTTGCCTTCATCGAACAATTCCGTGCATGCCGGATCGAGGGCGAAGACAATTTGGTCGCCAAGCTTGTAACCGGCGTTCTCCACGGCCGTCGCGATCGCTTGCAACGCTTCGTCGGCTGACTTCAAGTTAGGTGCGAAGCCGCCCTCGTCGCCTACTGCGGTATTAAGACCACGATGGTGCAGCACGGCTTTGAGTTGATGAAACACTTCAGAGCCCATGCGCAACGCTTCGCTAAACGTTGGCGCGCCAATTGGCGCGATCATGAATTCCTGAAAGTCGATGTTGTTGTCCGCGTGCTTGCCGCCGTTAAGGATGTTCATGAGCGGCACAGGCAAGACGCGCGCGGCCGCGCCGCCCAAATAGCGATAGAGCGGCAGGCCGGCTGCTTGGGCCGCGGCGTGCGCCACGGAAAGCGATACGCCGAGGATTCCGTTCGCCCCAAGGCGCGCCTTGTTCGCGGTGCCATCGAGTTCCAAGAGCATTCGATCTAAACCAATTTGATCCTGAGCGGCCCGGCCGATCACTTTGGGGGCGATCACCGTGTTCACGTTCTCGACGGCCAACAAAACGCCCTTGCCTGAGTAGCGGCGTTTGTCGCCATCGCGCAGCTCTACAGCCTCGTGCGCGCCGGTGCTGGCGCCCGATGGCACTGCGGCACGGCCTGCTGCTTTCCCGTCGAGCAAGCAGTCGACCTCAATGGTCGGATTGCCTCGGCTATCAAGAATTTCACGAGCACGAATGTGTCGAATCCGCTGATTCATGTGCGTGCCCCACCGTTGAGAGTGACCAATGGTGTAAGGAATACGCCCGGCGAATGGCGATTCAAGTGATTATCGCTTCGCAAGCGTCAGGCGGCGTAATAGACGCAGATTGATCTTGTCCATCTCATCGACCTTGGGTGTCTCCAAGATCATTGGCAGTTTCGCAAACCTCGCATCGTTCACAAAGAATCGAAATGCATCGGCTCCGATCTTGCCGCGCCCGATGTGAGCATGCCGATCGACGCGACGGCCAAGCTCTTTGACGCTGTCGTTCAAGTGAAACGCTTTGACGTGCTTGATGCCCACAACCCGCGCCAGCGTCGCCATCGTCTGCCGGTAGTTTTCAATCGGCGACAGTGGATAGCCTGCCGCAAACATGTGGCAGGTATCCAGGCACACTCCTAACCGCTTACGCTCGTTGACGCCTCTAAGTATTAGCGCGAGATGTTCAAACCGATGGCCGAGCGACGTGCCCTGCCCGGCCGTATTCTCGATCAGGATGCGCAGCTTAAATCCGGACGTAGCCTTGTGCACTTCATCAATCGCCATGATTACGCGCGCGATCCCCTTCTCCTCGCCTTCACCCAAATGCGCTCCCGGATGCATCACTAGATAATGAAGTCCAAGCAACTCCGCGCGTTGCGATTCCTCGATCAATGCACCAACTGAGCGGCGGTATAGTCCCTCATCGGTTGAAGCCAAATTGATCAAATAAGAATCGTGTGCGAGGGTTCGTTGGATGCCGGCGGCGCGAACAGCTTTGCGGAACTCGGCTGCTTCCGCTTCGGTAATCGGCCGACCGCGCCATTGATTCGGCGCCTTTGTGAAGATCTGGAGCGACTGGATCTTTAGCCGGCGCGCCTCGTCGACGGCATTTGTAAATGCGCCGGCAACCGATAAGTGCGAACCGAAAAGCGGCATGGGCGAACCCAAAGGTTGACGACGCAACATTGCGGAATAACGTTGATCTAGCGATCCATCGTCGCATCGACGCGGAGAAATGACGTGATCACGGCAATGCCTATGTGGACGCGAGCACTCGTTGTTGCCATTCTCATCGCAATTTGGTGCCTCTGGGCGGTCAACTGGCGCAAGGCCTGGCCGGTGCTTGCGAGTGGTGGCTGGCTCGCGCTTTTGCTCATCGTCGTGATGACCGCGTACGTTTGGTCGCTCACGCGGCCGTATCCCGCTCACATCGCGGGAATCGAACTACCCAACTACGGTTGGAAGCTTGCCGCTGTGAGCATCTTCACATGCTGGGGACTTTTTTGTGGTTGGTTGCAAGGCGTGCAAGGATGGGAGCCGCCGATCATCGACTTGGAACCGCCCGCGCATGCGCACGGTCACGGGCATCACGACCATCATTGATTGTTAGGCTTAGTATTTGACGGCGAAGCCGGTGCCGGCAAAGAAGTCTTCGGCGTGGCGATTCAGGCCGACGCCCGCGCGAATGTCTAACTGAAAGTTGGACGTCACTTTGTAGGTGAAGCCACCGTCGAAATAGTGTTCGGGGCCGACATCCGGGCTGATCGCACCGGCCGGGAAGAACGCAAACCACTCGGTGTATGCACCCAGTTTCTTGGTGAGCGAATACCCGACAGTGATTGATTGCGCAAACTCCGAGTAGTAATGAGTTGCGCCATCGACCGCGCGATTGACTTGTGAGCTGCCAGCGCACGTCAGGAAATCCTTGATGATATCCCAGCCGTACAGAAGGTTGGCACCCGGCATGACCTTGTTGGCGGTGAAATCGTCATGCCCTGTCGGCAGCAACGTTTGGAGGATAAGTGCACACTCCGGCAAGCACTTCTTCTGCTCCGTCAGCGCGAGCTTGGTGCCGAGGTAGAGGTCCTCCGCACCATTAGTCGTATTGATCGCGGCCGCGCCCTCATCACGCAGCGCGCCAAAGTTCTGCCCGAGCCGCAACTCGAACCAGTCGGCGCACATGCCAATGCGAAGGAGCATTTCCGGGTACGAATGCGAGTGCGTCGTCACACCGTCGGCACGATCGCGGGAATAGGTGTATCCGGCTTCAAGCTGAATATGGCCCTTGCCGACAGTGGTGCTGGCTTCTGTGAAGTCCGGCCGATCGGTCTCGATCTCTTTCGGTTCGTCGACTTCGCCGTCCTTCTCGTCGACTTCAGGTTTTGCCGGCTCTTCTTTCTTCTCGCCATTGGCGCCGTTCTTTTCTTCACCATTCTTGCCGTTTTTCTCGGCTGCCTTCTTCTCATCTTCTTTGCCGTTCTCTTTGCACTTGTCTTTGTCTTCCTCTTTGCCTTCCCACTTCAAGAGCGTCTTTGGTCCTTTGTCACAGCACTGCGAACAGCAATCGCGGCACGAATGCATCGAGGCGCAGCCCGTCGCAAACATCGTGATTGCCATGACGACGGGAATGAATACGAAGCGCCACACAGTCTACTCCCGCGCATTATCAGCGCAATCCGCAATCCCTACGCGTCTTATTTCGGCGTGTGCCGGTACTTAGCTTTGCCTAAGTTGGGGATTAGCGCGAAAACACTTCAGTGGAACGCGGATGCCACGTTCTATGAGTTACCGCGCTTAAGAAGTGGTGCAGCGAATCAGCCCTTGGTAGAACCGAGATCCGGGAATAATGGGCCGCCTGCCCCAATGCCGCCTTTCAGGTCGGTGCGCTTCACGCGGGGTGTGACTGGCTCTTCGGGCGCACTATCATCTGTCGCTTCGACTTTGTCTTGTTCTTTGACTGCTTTCATGGATAGCGCGATCTTGCGCGCGTCGCGGTCAATACGCATCACGCGTACCTGCACCTGATCGCCGACCTGCACGACGTCGCCGGGCTTGCGTACTCGTTGCGCCGACAACTCAGAGATGTGGACAAGCCCCTCAATGCCGCCACCGAGGTCGACAAATGCGCCGAACTCGGTGAGCCGCGTGACCGTGCCGGCCACAACGGTCTTTTCGGGGAAGTTGTAACGCGCCGTGTCCCATGGATCAGCCTGCAGGTGTTTCAGGCTCAGGCTCACTCTTCGCGCATCTTTATCAACGCGAGTGACGACGACTTCGACCGTTTGTCCAGTTGACACCACTTCGGCGGCGTCTTTGACTCGGGTCCAACTGAGTTCCGAAACAGGAATGAGTCCATCCACGCCACCCAGATCCACGAATGCGCCAAATGGTTTCACTTGGCGCACCATGCCCTTACGCACCTGCCCCTCGGCGAGTTCTTCCCAAAGTTTGCGACTCAATTCCTCCCGCTCGCGCTCCAGCAATGCGCGCCGGCTAACGACCAGGTTCTTCTCTTGTTGGTTGACTTCGGCGACCATGCAGAGCAATCGCTGATTGAGGTATTGCTCGACATTCTCGACGCGATACATGTCGATCTGGCTGATCGGCAAAAACCCGCGAATGCCGCTGACGTCGACCGTCAGCCCGCCTTTGTTCACTTCGACAATTCGGGCTTCGACGGTTTGCCCGATTTCCAATGTGCTCCATTGAGCCGATGCAACTGCTCCTTCACGCGTGACGACTAGCAATCCGTTGGCCGGATCATAGCGTTCGATGGTTACTTGCACCGGCGTGCCAATTTCCGGCGTGCCTTCAGGAAACTGCGTGAGCGGCAGCATTCCCTGCGAACGGTTGCCCGGGAATTCAACGAACACATCGCCGCCGTGGACAGCGACGACATTGCCAGTCTTGAATCCCGGATTGGTTGCCGGCGTCGTTCGCTTGCCGGAATCGGGTTCCCCGAACATCTCTCTCTCGGACATCTCGCCGAGCGCTGAGCGCATCTCGTCTTCGATCTCCGCGTCGAGATCGCGAAGTTTCGGCTTGCCGCCGGCCGCCGGTGAGATATCCGCTTCTGGTGGCTTCTTGGGCCGCTCCGAACGGGGCTTGCGATTGCCGAACTTCTCGTGAATCCGGAGCACTTTTGGCGCGTCCGGTGGATTGGCCGGCGCCTGTGGCTCGGGAGTGTTGGAAACAGACTCACTCATGACATGCCCTTCAAGTCGTCAATGCAATGGTGTCTGGCAAATGTCGATCAGGAAATCAACGGCGTGTTTGCTGTGAACGACGAATGTACCTGCAGTTTGTTGTAGGTTTTCAGGCGTTTCTGCCTACTGGCTTGTGCTTTACGCTTCTTTGCCTCGTTATAATCATAACCTGATTCACAAGTAATTTCGCGGACAGCATGAGCGCCCCGACACCTTACCTTTTGGTCAATCGTGACGACGGCATCAGCGAGGTCATACCGCTGGAGCCGAGCGAGCGCTACGGCATGGGCCGAGCACCGCAAAATCGCATCGTGGTCAAGGACGAACTCTGCAGCCGTGAGCATGCAGAAATCTATTTCGACGACGGCCGGTGGCATATTCGCGATCTCGGCAGCTTGAACGGCACGCGCCATAACGGCGAACTCGTCGCCAATGATGAGCCCTTGGACGCCGGCGACGAAGTCAAGATTGGCCGCACCAAGATTACTTACATCGAGCGAGTCGCCGGGCTCCCCGAATCAACGGTTGACACAAAACCCACGCAGGACGACTCGGTCGCAATCCGCAAGCGACTCGGCGATACGCGATTTCAACAGCCGGTGCTGGAATCGCAACCGATTGTTGTCGAAAAGGGTGAAGTCCGCGATCGCATTGAGCGCGACTTGGCGCGCCTGTATCAACTCGCATTGCGCATGGGTGAAGCGCGTAACATCGACGACCTTGCCGAGGTTGTGCTCGAGGGGTTGCTCGAAGCAATCCCTGCCGAAGTCGGCGCCATCCTCACCGTGCGCGAAAGTCGCGATCTCGATCTCCTGGCGTACCGCACGCGCGATCCCGAGGCAAAGACTTACCACAAGGTCTCGCAGTTTGTGAGCTCCGAGGTACTGACCACCAAAGAGGCGGTGTTGGCTGAAGACGTCGCGGCGCATGCGACGTTTCGCAAACGCGACAGCTTGGCCGACCTCAAGGCGACGAGCCTGATCTGCGCGCCGATCAAAGCCGATCAACATGTCGTTGGACTGATTCACCTTTACAGCTCCAACAGCATGCGCGGGCTCGATACCGAAGACCTCGAGTTCTCGCTGGCAGTTGCAAATCAAGTTGGCCCCGCGATCCAGGGCTTGCGCCGCCGCGATCGGCTCTCGATTGAGAATCGCGAACTTAAGGATCAGCTTCGCGTCGAAAGCGAGCTTGTCGGCCAGAGCATGGCGATGAATGAAATTCATCGCCAGATCGCCAAAGTAGCCGCGACCAACGCTACGGTGCTCGTGCGCGGCGAAAGCGGCGCCGGCAAGGAACTCGTCGCGCGTGCTCTCCATCGCTCGAGCCCGCGCAGCGATGGGCCGTTCGTCTGCATCAATTGCGCGGCCCTGACCGAATCGCTGCTCGAAAGTGAGCTATTCGGCCATGAGAGAGGCGCATTTACCGGCGCAACTGAGAAGATGGTCGGAAAGTTTGAAGCCGCGGACAAGGGCACGATCTTTCTCGACGAAATCGGCGAAATGAGTCCGTCCACGCAAGCGAAGTTCTTGCGGATTCTGGAAGGCCATCCTTTCGAGCGCGTCGGCGGCCACACGCCAATTAGCGTTGACGTGCGGGTGGTCTCGGCGACGAATCAACCACTGGAACAGCACTTACGCTCTGGGAAGTTTCGCCGCGATTTGTTCTTCCGTTTGCAAGTCGTCGAGATCTTCGTGCCGCCGCTACGCGAGCGGATCGGCGACATACCGCTGCTCGCGGATTATTTCCTCAAACGCTACGTGCGAGAGACCGGTCGCAAGATCCGTGCCTTCTCTCCAGAAGTGCTCGAACGCATGAGCCACTACCAATGGCCCGGCAATGTTCGTGAGCTGCGCAACGTCGTCGAACGCGCCGTCGCGCTGGGCAGCGGGCCGATTCTGGATGTCGACGACATTGTGCTCGGCTCGGAGTACGAAGAGCCTTCGACGGTCGAAGCGCGGTACCGCGAGGTTTCACTGGAAGACTTGGAACTGGAACACATCAAGGCGACGCTCGAGTACACCGAGTGGAACAAGAGCCAGGCGGCCGCGATCCTTGGCATCGAGCGATCGACGCTCGATCGCAAGATTAAGATGTACGACATTCAGAAGTAGACTGCGTCAGCGCGGCCAAACGCGGCAGAAAACCGCTTTCAAGTAACGACTCTCCGGCACATGCAATAAGACGGGATGGTCTTCGCCCGCACCGCGAATCGCAAGTATTTGCAACTCCCGACCCGCCTGCCAGGCGGCGCGCCGCATCGACTCCAAGAACTCTGCTTCCGAAACCAATCCGGTACAGGAACAACTCAGCAAGATGCCGCCAGGCGCTACGACCTGTAGCGCGAGCTTGTTCATGTCGTAGTAACGCTTTAGTGCGAGCGGAATCTCCTCGCGATCACGCGTTTGCTTCGAAGGGTCGAGCACGACCACATCGAACAACTGACCGGATGGGGAAATGTCCCGCAGCCAAGTGAAGATGTCGGCGCGGACAAATCGTATCTGTGCCTTGTTCAAGCCGGCGTTTTGCTTGGCCAACTCCAAAGCGTCTTCGTCGAGATCGACTCCGGTGACTTCCGCAGCTTGACCAATCGATTTGGCGTACACCGAGAATCCGCCGGTGTTGCAGCACAGGTCGAGCATGCGCCGGCCCTGGCAGAGCGACGATAACAGTCGGCGGTTATCGCGCTGATCCGCAAAGAAGCCCGTCTTGTGTTTGCCGCCAGGCGTGACGCGGAAGCGCACACCATTTTCGCGGATGATGGTCGCGGCCAGTGGCTCGGAATCGCGCAGATCGAACGACTCTTGCTTTTGCACATGCTGTTCGGCGAACCAACAAAACCGCGCGTCAGGAAAGTGATTTCCCAAGGCGGTGCGAATCGCATCACGAAATCGAAACATGCCTGCCGAGAAAAACTCGATGACAACCGCATCGGCGAAGCGATCAACGATCAACCCGGTCAGTGAGTCGCCTTCGGAATGCACGACACGATAGGCGTCCGTGGCCGAATCGAGCTGCAACCAATCGCGCCGCAGTGCGACTGCATGCTCGATTCGGGCCGCAATTAGCTCTTCATTGACAGCTTGATTGCGATCAATCGTAAGTACTCGAAGCGAAATCCGCGAGTGTCCGTTGTAGAAGCCTCGACCCACCCACTCGCCGTCCCGATCGAGAATGTCAACGACGCTGCCGGGAGGAATCCGCGTTGCTGGTTTTTCGACCATCTTTTGGAAGATCCACGGGTGCGACGAGTTTCGCTTGATTTTCAGGCGAACCTGCGGCAATTCCGCTGGGATGTTTGCTTCCGACATTTCGTTGTCCATGTCGATTTCTTACGGCCAACGCCATAGCGATGCCATGTCTTGACCGAAACAACTTGGCTGGGCTACCGTACAGCCCCGGAGGATAAGCTGTGCCGCGATTGATTGTCACGCAAGGCGTGGACCTGGGCAAATCGTTCGATTTGCTTGACGAGGTGGCCACGATCGGCCGCGGCAAGGACTGCACGATTCGGTTGCTGGATACCGATGTCGCGCGCCTCCACGCGAAAATCGATGCGAATACTCAAATCGTCGATGTCTGCAACGATCACGGCATCTTGATCAACGGCCAACCGAGTCGAACCACTCAACTCAAGTCCGGCGATCAAATCCAAATAGGTAACACGGTACTACGCTACGCATGTGCGGACGCTATCGCCGACCGGCCGCCACTTGCATCCATTCCCGTCGTCACGCGTCTCGGTGACGATCTGCCGTCTAGGATCATCCGCACTCTCCCAGCGGCTATAAGTGCCTCTGCCGAAAACTTCTCAGTGCTGTGCGATGCGATTCACGCGACCACGCAGATACTCGATACTGACGAATTGGCGGCGAGAGTGCTGGAGCTGCTGTTTCGCACGGTGACGGCCGATCGTGGCTGCATTCTCTTGCGTGAGTCAACTGACGCTGAACTTGTGCCGCGCGCGATTCGCCTTCGCGACGGAACTTCGTCGCGCGAACCGATTGCGATCAGCCGAAGCATCGTCGATCATGTCTTGCATTCGCAACGAGGCGTGCTCGTGACCGACGCGGGACAAGACGCGCGATTTCGAGCCGGCGCTAGCGTCGTGCGCTTGGGAATTCGCGAGGCAATTTGCGTGCCGATGAGCGGCCGACATGAAACGCTGGGGGTTCTGTATTTCGACACGCTGCGATCGGATAGCAGGCAGCACATGTCCGAAGCGGAATTGTCGCTCGCGCTTGCAGTCGCTCGGCAAGCGGCAATCGCCGTTGAGGACACGCGGTTCTTTCAAGCGAAGTTGCAGTCCGAGCGACTGGCCGCGGTTGGTCAGGCGATGGCGGGGCTATCGCATCACATCAAGAACATCTTGCAGGGCATGCAGAGCGGCCACGACGTCATTAAACTGGGCATTGCCGAAAACGACCTCAAACTGATCGCAAGTGGCTGGCCATTGCTCGAAAGGAACCAGAAACGCATTCAGGACCTCGTGCTGGACATGCTTTCGTACTCGAAGGAGCGCGCACCGATCCTGGAATTCTGCTCGTTAACGCAGGTCGTGGCAGACGCTGTCAGCATGTACCAATGCAGAGCTATCGAGCGCGGCATTCAATTGCATTTGCATGCTGACGCCGTGCCCGATACGGCCGGCGACATCGAGTCTATTCATCGCGTCGTGCTCAATTTGGTTGCCAATGCGATCGACGCCACCACCGATGCCGTCGACGCCGAGGTGGCCGTCCACGTCTTTGCCGATCCAAACGAACCGTTTCTCTGCGTTGCCGTGCGCGACAACGGCGGCGGTATCGCACCGGAGCAAATGCCGAAGTTGTTTCAGCCATTTGAGAGCAGCAAGGGCACTCGCGGCACCGGCCTGGGCTTGGCGATTAGTCGGAAGATTGCCCGGGAGCATGGCGGCGACCTCTTGGTGCGAAATCAGCCCGGCCATGGTTGCGTGTTCACACTTCGCATTCCGCGTCGAGACGCCGCGTAGGTTTACCTCCTCGCCAAAGTTTCACTATCCGGCAAAACCGTCGCGGTCTGCGTACGGAAAATCGGAAACCTGTCACGTTCGCCATTTTCTCTAAAGTTCGGCGACCGGATGATGTCATGTTGTGATTCGATCCACGCTAGCAGCGGGCCTGATCGGCGGCGCGGTCATATTCTCCGCCGCCGCCGATTATCCTGCGCCGGTGAACAAGGAACCCGACTGGGTTATTTCGTTGAACGCCAGGCGTGCCCTCTGGAACGACCCTGCGCTGAGCGAACTGAACCTCGGCGTGCGTGTTCGCGACGGCGAGGCGTTCGTCTGGGGCCCCGTGCCGACTGAGGACATGGCGGCGGAGGCGATGGCGCGAATACGACTGGTGAGTGGAGTCAAGGGCGTCGTGAGCGAACTGTACGTCTTGCCCGCCGATGACCTGCTCCGCCGCAAGCTGGTACCTAACCGTCCGATTGTGAAGTCAATGCCGCCACCGGACGCAACGCCGACCGCGCAGACGGGTCAGCCCGAAGTGGTCCGCCCACTCCCATCGCGTGTCATTGACCTTGTCGATGAGGTTCGCAATCGTCAGGTCCGTTTTCGGAATTTGCAGGTGGAAGTCGGCGGCGGAATTGTCGTCGTGACCGCGTCTCGCAGTCGTGCCGCAGATGCAATGGACTTTGCCGAGGCGGTTCGTCAGCTACCCGGCGTGACGAACGTCGTCATCCGGTCCAGCCCCTGATTCCTGCCCTTCCTTCATCAACTCCCACTCTTCAGGCTTGATGAGCACCTCGCGGGCCTGGCTGCCTGCGTAGTTTCCGACGATGCCGTCTTCGGCCATGAAGTCGATGAGGCGTGCCGCACGGCCGTAGCCCACGCCTAGCGCGCGTTGAATGAGCGACGTGCTGCCGCGGCCTTCGCGCACAACGACTTCGATTGCCTGCTCATACAGTTCATCGCGGGCACGGAGGCGCTGATTCAAGTCGCCAGAACCTTCTTCGCCATTCTTGGGACGCAATGTCACGAGTTCAGCAACATAGTCTGGCTCGCACTCCAGGTGATCGACAATTCGGCCGATCTCTGCGTCGCCGGCATAGCTACCCTGCGCGCGCACGATCTGACTCGTTCCCGGCTGCAGGAACAACATGTCGCCTTTGCCCAGCAGCTTGTCCGCACCCATTTCGTCGAGCACCACGCGGCTATCCGTGCGGCTCGCGACCTGGAAGCAGATGCGCGCCGGCAGGTTGGACTTGATCAGGCCGGTGATGACATCAACGGTTGGCTTCTGCGTCGCCACGATCAGGTGAATACCCGCCGCTCGCGACTTTTGGGCAAGCCGAATAATGTGCGCTTCGACTTCCTTCTTCATCGTCATCATGAGGTCGTTCATTTCATCGATGAAGATGACGATGTACGGCATCGGTTGAACCAACCGCTTGCGCTCGTCTTCATCGGTGGGATTCACACGTCGGAAGATCTCGGCGGGGTCCAGCTCGTTGAAGCCGGCGATATTGCGAACGCGCGCGCGCGAAAGTATCTCGTAACGCTCTTCCATCTTTTCGACGGCCCAAGCAAGGATCGCTTCGGCCTTCTTCATGTCTTTCACTACCGGGTGCATCAAATGCGGAATCTTGCCATACTCCGACAGCTCGAGCATCTTCGGATCGATCATGATCATGCGGCACTCTTCGGGAGTACGCGTCATGAGCAAGCTAAGAATGACCGCGTTCATACAGACTGACTTGCCGGTGCCCGTGCGGCCGGCGATGAGCAAGTGCGGCATCTCCGCCAGATCGTAGATCAGCGGTCGGCCTTCCGTGTCCTTGCCGAGGAACAGTGGCAGCTTCGCATCGCTCGCCGATTCTTCGGACGCCTCGATCAGTTCCTTCAAGCGCACGATCGCGCGGCGCTTATTCGGCACCTCGATGCCGACGGTATTCTTGCCCGGAATCGGTGCGACGACGCGGACGCTTGGAACCTTGAGATTGAGCGCGAGATCGTCCGCCAACGTCGTGACTTTGTTGACGCGCAAGCCAGTTTCGAGCGCGACTTCGTACTGCGTGATCACTGGCCCAGTGTGAATGCCGACCACGCGGACGTTTAGGCCGAAATCAGTAAAGGTTTGTTCCAGTAATTGCGCCTGCTCGCGCAGATGCGGATCGTTGTCCGAGTAGGGGAACGGTTCAGCTTCGTCCAAGAGGTCCAGAGACGGCAGTTCGTGTTCTGTGTGGGCGACGGGCGCGGTTTCCTCCGTGACCCTTGCCTTGCGTGGTTTGACGATGCGCTCGCGTACCGCAATGCGCGGCTTGGCCGCTGTTGCGCGTCGAAACAATTTGGGCACGATGCCTACGCCGCGCACGCTAAGATGCCAGGTTGTTGGCAACGCACGTTCAATCAAGAGAAAGGTCGCTAACGCAAACAACCCGCAAACGGCCACAATCGCCGCCGTCGCACCAAGCTTTGTGCTCATCCAGACACGGAGCCACGCGCCGACATTGCCATCCGTGCTGGGCGCCAGCCATGACTCGGTAACCGCCACGGCCATCAGCAACGTCAGCCACCCCGCCAACTTGCGGCCCCAACTCCAACTCATTGGCTTTCGGATTAGTGACGCCGTAAGCACCAGCCATGCCGCGACGAGCAAAAAGGTGGTACGGCCCATTGCGACGAAGAGACTCGATGCGACTTTCGCGCCAGGATAGCCGGTGAGGTTTCCATCGCCATGGCCTAGCGCATTGCTCACTACCGAGACGCCGACTGCGATGCCGACGATCATCAGAGATAGTGCCGTCCAATCAATTCGGCGTTGCGTTTCGTCACGCATTCTTGTCCCTCTATAACGGCTTCATGCTGCACATCGCTTTGTGGGAGCCTGAAATTGCCCCCAACACGGGCAACATTGCCCGGCTCTGTGCTGCGACAGACACTCGGCTGCACCTGATCGGCCGACTTGGCTTTCGCCTCGACGACCGGCACATGCGCCGGGCGGGCCTCGATTATTGGCCCGCCGTCGATTTCATCACCCACGCCGGCTGGAATGCATTCCAAGCCGCAATCGGCGATGCTCGCGTTATCTGCCTCTCCTCCAAAGCGCAACAGCCGTACACGCGCATGGAATACCGTGACGGCGATTGCCTGCTATTCGGTAACGAGTCTAAAGGATTGCCGCCTGAAATCCTCGCCCGTTTTGCTCAAACGGCCATCACAATCCCGATGCCAAGCGGTAAAGTGCGTAGTCTCAACCTCGCCAACTCAGTCGGCATTGTCCTCTACGAGGCGCTGCGCCAGCGGCACGGCTGGTAAAATCGCGCCGGCAAAATCGATGTCACGTTGATTGAATCGAAGCGGCCGAGCTGACTGTGTCGATGCTGTGAATAACCTTGCTGTGCGACAGAAGATGGACTCAACAATTCACTCTTTGCCGACTTTGACATCATTGCGCGAGCACGTGCGGCAGACGTTGTGCTTCCGCGATCGGCTCGACTTGGGCCAGGCCGAACTCCGCGAGGCACGCGTCGTGCGCGGTGGGCGAACTTGTGGCGCGTTTTTCCAAGTGCGCGGTCCTCGGCTATTGCGCAGTTATGCCGTCTGGACCAGTGACGAAAAGCGGATCTTGTATTACGAATGCAAGGGCAGTCGTTTCGCGGAGACCAAGCTCGTCAATGAGCCGAATCCGTGCGAACTCGAAGCTAGCTGATCGCCAGAACCTCGAAACGAACTTTACCCTTCGGTACCGGAATCTCGGCCGTGTCGCCGACCTTCAAGCCCATCAGGCCCTGGCCGATCGGACTGGTGGTCAGGATCTTGTTCTCGTCTGGGTTGTCCTCCCCAGGACCGACTAACTCGAAATCTTCTTCCTCATCGTAGTCCAAGTCGCGGACCTTCACCTTGGAGCCAAACGCGATCGTATCGACCGGCATCTGACTGCGATCGATGATGAACGACTTGCTCAGCTTGTAAGCCAACTCGTTGATTCGAGCCTGCAACATGCCTTGGTCTTCGCGCGCGGCGTGGTACTCGGCGTTCTCGCTGAGGTCACCCATGGAGCGGGCAGCGGCGACCCGCTTGGTGATTTCGATCATTTCCGCATTCTGCATGCGGTCCAAGTCCGCCTTGAGCTTCTCGTAGCCTTCGCGGGTGATGGGGATGCGGTCTTCGGTCATCATCCTTGCTCCAAAATCGAGTACGAATCGCAGTCTGGGCGATTATGAACCATCGAGTGATGTAAAGCACCAAAGCGAACCAAACCGCAGCCTGCCTAGCCACGACCGGTTCGCCCGTATCCACCATTGTAGGGGTTGGCAGGGTGCAAGAGTCCAGAGGCAGGCAAAAAATGGCCGTTTTTAGGCCCTGATTATGGCGTCCAGTCGGTCTGCCCCGACAGCCCTGCGCAGAACTCTGCCAAGAGCTTCGCCGCTGCGTCCAGGTCGCCCAGAGCGACCGTTTCCACGGGGCTGTGCATGTATCGATTCGGAATCCCAATCATGCCCGCGGCCACGCCGGAGCGGGCTAGTTGGATCGCGTTGGCATCGGTCGCCGCCGCCCGAGGCGCGCCGCGCAATTGGATCGCGATCTCACGGGCTCTGCCAGTTTGCTCGAGCATTTCGCCGACACGCGGATTGACGTTGGGTCCCCGAAATACCACCGGACCGTTACCCAGTTTCGTTTCACCGAGCTGCTTCTTGTCATTGCTCGGCGTATCAGTCGCGTGGCAGACATCGATGGCAATACCGACCGTTGGATGGATAGCATAGGCCGCCGTGTATGCGCCGCGCAATCCAATTTCTTCTTGAACCGTCGAAACGCAATAGACATCGACATTGAGCGGCCGACCGTGGAGCAGACGAAGGGTCTCAAATGTCGTCCATACGCCGACTTTGTCATCCATCGCCGGCGCGCAGACAAAGCCGTTGCGCAGCTCGCGCAATCCCAGCGCGAGCGTGACGGTGTCGCCGGGCCGGACAAGTTTCTCCGCATCCGCACGATCTTTCGCGCCGATGTCCACCCACACGTCGGTGAAGATCGGCACCTTGTTGCGTTCCTCCGGCGTCAGTAAGTGCGTCGCGCGTCTGGCAATGACTCCGTGCACCGGCCCCTCCGCCGACCAGACGGTGAGATGTTGCCCGATGAGCACCTGCATGTCCCAGCCGCCCATGGGCTGGACGAATATGTATCCATTCTCGTCTACGTACTGCACCATGAGCGAGATTTGATCGCAGTGCCCCGCCAACATGATTCGCTGCGTAGAGTCGCTGCGCTCCCGTGCTCGGCGGACGGCGAAGACGTTGCCATGGCTGTCTGTGTTCACTTCATCGGCGTACTGCCCGGCCCACTTTCGAACGACGTCCTGCACAGGGCGCTCGTAGCCAGGTGGACTCGGTGTCGCGAGCAGGTCTTTGAGAAACTGATAGGACGGAGCGTGCATTTACTTTTTCCCTGGTTCCTGATGGCCGCCGAATCCCTTGCGTAGCGCGGACAGCACTTTATCGCCGAAGGCAGGATCGAGGCGCGATCGAAAGCGCGCAAACAAGCTCGCCGCGAGCACGGGCGCCGGGACAGCTTCGGCGATGGCCGCCTCAATCGTCCATCGCCCTTCCCCGGAGTCCTGGACCACGCCTTCGAAGCCTTCGAGCCGCGGATCCTTCACTAATGCCTCTGCGAGCAAATCCAGCAACCACGAACTGACGACACTGCCTTGCCGCCATACCTGTGCGATGGCAGGTAGATCAAAATCATATCGCTGCTTTTCCGGCAACTGATTGGACGTCGCCTTTTCGAGGATTTCAAACCCTTCGGCGAACGCCTGCATCATGCCGTATTCGATGCCGTTGTGGATCATTTTCACGAAATGGCCGGCGCCCGCCGGGCCGCAGTACAGGTGACCTGTTGGCGATGGCGCGAGCGAGGCGAATATCGGCTTGCAGTGGTCGTAGGCCCAGCGGTCGCCGCCGATCATCATGCAATAGCCGCGGTCGAGGCCCCAAACGCCGCCAGAGGTGCCGGCGTCCAGATAGCCGATTTTCTTGGTGGCGAGTTCACCTGCGCGGCGCACGTCATCTTTAAAATTAGAGTTGCCGCCGTCGATGATAATGTCGCCGGCTGCCAAATGCGTGGCGGCTTCCTTGATTGCGGATTCTGTGATTTCGCCAGCCGGCAACATCACCCAAACTGTGCGCGGCGCAGCCATCTGCTTGATGGCATCGGCGAGCGAACTGGCTTTCTTAGCCTTGCGCGCCTCATTCGCATCGAAAGTTTGTGTTCGTTGTGCGTCACGATCGAATGCAACGCAATCATGGCCGCCGCGTTGTAAGCGCAGCACCATGTTGCCACCCATTCGGCCCAGACCAATCATGGCAATTTGCATATGCGAACTCCCGCATTGAGGCCTCACTTGAGCCTATGCGGGTGCCGATGATCCGGCCATCGAGATGTGAATTCGATTAGTGCGCGCAAAAGCAGGTCCGCCGGGGATTAGCGGACCTGCCAAGTGTCGCAATTATCCACTTACGCTCAGTCAGTCATGAAGAAGTCACGCGGGCTGCGCACATATGGGTGCGATGGGAATGCTAACTGTCCTGTAGCGCGCATGGACGGTGCATGCGACGGATACGGCCCCGTGAAGAGAAAGCTCATGGTGCACTTGTAAACGTGGCAGGTGGCGTCGCAGGCGCCGCGGACGACAAGGCCGTCCGGCTTCAATTGGGCGAGCCCATCGCGACCACAGCGCTGCTTGCACGGATCGTCGCAGTTGTTGTTGAAGCGTTCAAATGGCGTTTGGGCCGACGCATTCGCCGCGGCGAAGGTCAGTACAACTCCAGCGGCGAGGCTGGTTAGGAGGCGTCGCATGGCGAATCCTTTCGATTACGTGATTCCTCACACCATTCATCGACTCTGGCGGCGTTTGGCCCAAGAATCGTCGGGCCGCGACATCGCATTGTCGTAGCGAAAGGTCGGGTTGTACCGATTTGACGCGAAATGCAGATCTCGGCTAGACACCGATCGCAATACGCCACCGCACTGCTGAAATGAGAAGAAATACCGTCGAGAACACGATCAATGCAAAAAGAGTGAGCGACACTCCCACGAGCCATGCCGTCGCCGGGTTTGATTCCGCACGCATGTTGGGCAGCAGGTGAGACAGTTCCGCCTCGACTGGGCCGCGCGTTTCACCGTCTGATGGCGTCCATCGTAGTGTCACATTGCAAGTCGACGGCAACACGCTGACCGTCACGCGTTCCGCTTTGCGTGATTCCGCGGAACCACTTTCACCTTCGGACCGCACCTCGGGGCGCCAAGTAGTATTGGGACGCACTGGTGGTTGCAGAATGTAGCCACCGTCGCGTTTTTGCCAAACAATTCCCAATCGGCCAAATACCCATTCGAATGCGGACCACACGTGATCGGTGTCGGCGTTGTAGATAACCGTGTACCGCCGGCGGCGCAGAATCAAGCTCGCCATCCCGAACAGCAACGCCAAGACGAACAATACCAACGTGAGCGCGGCTCTCGGGTCGACTTGCCCAAAACTGGTCCAGTCCGCGATGCGACCACGGACAACCAACCAGCGCCAAGTCGCGCTGATGCCGCCCATGATCAACGGCCCGCCACCAAGAATGAAACCGGAACAGCCAAGTAAAACGCCGGCGAAGTCCCATGTGCCGGGCACAATGCTGGCGCGCCGGCGCGAGTTCAACCCAAGCAAGATTAGGCAGTAAACCAAGAGCGGCGCCAAGCAAATGATCCCACCAATCAATAATCTCTGAGCCAGCACGCACACCCTCGATTCGGCGCAAAAACTGTTCTGACAAATATATAGGTCGCTCCGGCCCCAATGCAATCAGGAGTTGACCGCTGGGACCCGCCTAGCTATCGTTTGGCCCGCGGAAAGTAGCTAGGAGGACAGAGGTTATGCGCATTCGGCGACTCAGCATGTTGGCACTCACTCTCGTTGCCGCCTTGGGGTGCGGGAAGAAGCCAGCCTCGTCCGCCCAAGAGCGGCCATCGCCAACTTTATCGATCGCGAATCCAACTCCTGAAAAGCAGGAGGTGGAAGCCAACGGCCAGCGGCTGCATCTACCGTTTGGCGAAGCCGTCAGCCAGTTCAGCCCAGGCAATCAATTGCTTCCTCCCGCTACGACCGTGCACGGGCTTTCGACGGCGAGCGTCCGCGCACAGGTCGAGAAGATTTGGTCGACCATTCGCTTTCGCGACGATCAGGGTCGGCCGATCATTTACATGGCCTCGATCAACACCGACTTTGGTTCTTTCCGCGTGCAATTGAATCCCGATGTTGCGCCGAATCACGTGCGCAACTTTGTGGCGCTCGCGCGCGCCGGCTACTACAACCGGCTCACATTTGATGCGCTCGTCCAGCAGAATGGCGACGACGGACCGGACTCGCGCCTCGAGATGGTTGAGGGCGGCTGCCCGCTTGGCACTGGCGAACCGGGGATCGGACATCTCGGCTATTGGCTCAATCCGGAAATCGATGAGACCATCGTGCACCAGCCAGGATCGTTTGGTGCATTCCACGACGACGATCCGAATTCGGCGGCGTGCCGATTCTATGTGACCCTGACGAAGGCGCCGGCCATGGACGGCAACTACACGGTCTTCGGCCAGGTGGTGGAAGGATTGGACATCGTGCGTACAATCTCAAAGTTACCGAAAGTGAACGGGAGTTTTCAGCCGGAGAAGCCGGTCACGATTCGTTCGGTGACAATTGAGACACAGGATGCCAGGTAGGATCGAGCGCACCCCGTCTCCAATCGACTATATGCCCGCGGGAGGAGTGAGAAGGGGTTCCACGCACAGTGCAGTTGTGAACCTGGTCAGGCCGGAAGGTGCAGCCATAAGCAATGAGTGCTGGTGCAGTGGGAGCGCCTCTTCTTATCACCGACCGCGGGCACCTTTTCTAGCGACCTATCTGCAAGTAACCAACTGCCATACGATATTGTAAAATCAAGACCGACTCTCCACGTAGATCGACTTCGAAGTCTGACACCGAGCGGAAGCCTTCATGGCCCAGCGTAAGGCCGACAAAGAGCGCGATGCCGAGCAGGCGACTGAGTACACGGTTGTCGCGCGGCGTTATCGACCACAACAATTCGATCAACTCATTGGGCAGGAACCTGTCGCGCAGGCATTGACCAATGCATTGACGGGCGGTCGAGTCGCCCACGCGTACTTATTCACCGGTCCGCGCGGCGTCGGCAAGACGTCTTCCGCGCGCATTCTCGCCAAGGCGCTGAATTGCGAAAAAGGCCCGACGCCGAAGCCGTGCGACCAATGCGAAATCTGTCAGAGCATCGCTTCGGGCGATGACGTCGACGTCTTGGAAATCGATGCAGCTTCCAATCGCGGCATCGACGACATTCGCGAGCTACGGCAAAACGTTCAGTTTCGGCCTTCGCGGGCGCGGCACAAGATTTACATCATCGACGAAGTCCACATGCTGACGCCGCCAGCCTTCAACGCTTTATTGAAGACGCTGGAGGAACCGCCGGCGGGCGTAAAGTTCATCATGGCGACGACCGACGTGGGCAAGATTCCAGTCACGATCTTGTCGCGTTGCCAACGATTTGACTTCGCATTGATCCAACCCGCAAGCGTGGCCAAGCACCTGAGGGCTATTGTCACGCAGGAAAAACTCAAGGCGGATGACGATGCGCTGAATTTGATTGCCCGCCGTGCTGCAGGCTCGATGCGCGACGCGGAATCGCTGCTCGACCAATTGCTGGCGTTTGGCGAGCCACTAACTACTGCTCTGGTGCATCGACTGATTGGCTCTGCTCCATCCGACCGTGTCCTCGAACTAGCACAGGCGATCTTCGAGGGTGGCCAGCAAAAGGCGCTCGCACTCTTTGCGAGGGCGCACAGTGATGGTGCAAACCCAAGTGAGCTACTGGATCAGTTCATCGACTTCTGGCGTGACCTCATGCTCGTCGTAGTTTGTGGCGCCGCCGCACCGGGGCTCAACGAGTCGCCCGATGTTTTGACGCCACTGGCTCAACGCACGTCAATTGATGCAATTTTGGCTGGGATTGATGTGCTGACGGCGGCAAAGGCGAAGATGAAGTTCTCGAGTTACGGGCGCGTGATCGCCGAGGCAGCCCTCGTGCGATTAGCGCGTCTAGACCAATTACTTCGCGTTAATGAACTGTGGACAGCTGCGCAGCAAGTTACGCCAGTGAACAACACCGTCGCTGGCGCGCCTGCGGCGCGACCCCTAAACATCACTGACGCGGAAAAAAAAAAGCAGATGATGTCGCCGAGAATGGCGTCAGCACGTTAACGGAGTCGACACTCCCGGCCATTTGGCCGCAGGTGTTGGCGCACGTTGGGCCGATGCTTCGCCAGGAACTAAGCAGAGCGGAATTACCTGCAATTGCTGCGCCAAATCAACTAGTTATTCGCTTTCTGCCAGGGTATAATCGCGAGTACGAAGCATGTTCTGACCCCATCCGGATGCACCGGGTCGAAGAAAACCTGGCACGCATCACGGGACAGAACTGGAAGATTCGCTGCGAATTGCGCGAGCAATCCGGCGAAACGCCGGTGCGGCCGCTCGAGGCGGCAGCACCGCCGACGGAGCCGGGCAGCGAGCCGTTGATTGACAAGGCGCAATCTACGCTCGGGGCCAGGCTGCTCAAGATCGACGACGGATTCGGCGCGAAGCGACCGGAGTCGGCGGCTACCGACGACGACGCGGACGAGCCTGATTGGCAAGATCAAGACGAGGTGTGAGGTGTTCAAGCAGTTCACGCAAATGGCTGGCGTGCTCGGCAAACTTCCGCAGATGAAGGAAGAGTTTGCCAAATTCCAGGCCAAGGCTCCGACAATGATCGCGGATGGCGAGGCCGGCGGGGGAATGGTCCGTGTGAGCGTGAATGGCACCTTTCAGATGACGCAATGCGACATCAGCGACGAAGCATATCGCCTCCAAGACCGTGAAGCCCTCGCGGCGATGGTCATGTCCGCGACTAATCAAGCGTTGCTGAGAGTACGAGCCATGCTGGCAGAAGAAGCACAGCGTGTCGCGAATGAACTGGGATTACCACCCGGACTGGGACTGCCAGGATTGGGATGATGGCTTTTGACGGACCGCAAGGCGCGATTGATCGACTGTCGGCCGCGTTCGCCCGGCTGCCGGGAATCGGTCCGAAATCGGCCGAGCGAATGACGCACCACCTGCTCGGCGGCGATCGCGAAACTGCCATCGAGCTAGTCGAGGCTTTGAAAGGTATCCTTGAGCAGATTCATCCGTGCAAGGAGTGCTTCAACCTGACTGAAGGAGCGCTGTGCAAGATCTGCTCAGATGCTCGGCGCGATAATTCAGTGATCTGTGTGGTCGAGACGCCTCGCGATCTCGCAATGCTGGAGCGTGCGGGAACATACCGCGGTCTCTACCACGTGCTCGGCGGCCGGTTAGCGCCGCTCGACAATGCCGGGCCTGAGAAACTCACCGTGGATGCGCTGATGCGGCGCGTGCGGCGGGGCGGCGTCAGCGAGGTGATCCTCGCGACGAACCCGACAATGGAAGGCGATGGAACCGCACTTTATGTGTCAAACCTGTTGGCGGACACTGGCGTGCGGATCACGCGATTGGCACGCGGTTTGCCTTCGGGTTCGTCACTCGAATTGGCGAATGCCCAGATGCTCAGCGACGCCCTGGAAGGCCGTCGCAGCTTCTAACTCAAACAGGATGAGGTGAGATTCATGAGTGGCATGCATCTCAACATGAACATCTCGCAGCGGCAGGAAATGCGGCTTGCCCCCCGCATGATCCAGTCGATGGAAATACTCCAACTACCGATCATGGCGTTGGAAGAACGCATCAGCCAGGAACTGGTTGAGAACCCCGCACTCGAACTACGGGAGCCAACCGACGAAGAGCTTGCGGACGAGCCGGGCTCGGAGACGAACAACGAGCAGACGGTTGAAACAAACGGTGAATTGATCATCGGTGAAGACGCAACCGACGACTTCAATCGGCTTGAAGCGTTGGAACGCGACATTGGCGAGCCGATTGGTGAAGAAAGCCGCCCTTCCCGGGCATTTCTCGACGAGGCATCCGATCGCAAGCACGATGCGATGTCCAATGCCCCGTCGCGGCCGCAATCGCTGCAAGAATACTTGGAAGAGCAGCTCGCCTACGTTGATGCGCCTGAAGAAGAGATTCAGCTCATCAAGTTCGTGATCTCGTACATCGACGCACGCGGCTACGTTGTAGTCAATGCTCCTGCCCCGGTGAATGTCCTTGAGGAAATACGCAAGGCGTTTCCCCGTCCCGTGACCTACGAGGAAGTCGAAGACGCACTTCTGACGATTCAAAAGCTCGATCCGCCAGGCGTTGGCGCCCGCGATCTGAAGGAGTGCTTGCTGCTGCAAATCGATCCGGACACTCCGCATCGCGACCTGTTGCGCACGTTGATTGTCGATCATCTCGAAGACATTGAGCACAATCGCTTACCGCTCATTCAGCGCAAGACTGGCCACGACATTCAACGATTGCAAGAAGCGATTGAAGTTCTCAAGCACTTGAATCCTCGTCCCGGGGCGACGTTCGCAACCGACAATATTCCGTATGTCACGCCGGATGTGGTCGTCGAATTAGGCGAAGCCGGCGAATACGACGTCCGCTTGGTCGATGATTGGATCCCGGATGTGCACGTACCGCGGAGCGTCATCGAATTGGCGAAGAACAAGGCCAACGATCCGGCCGCACGAAAGTACATTCGCGCAAAGATTCTAGCCGCACAATGGCTGATGGACGCAGTACGCCAACGCAAGGCGACGTTGGAAAAGGTCACCAAGGCCATCATCAAGCGGCAAAAGGCATTTCTGGACAAAGGTCCAGAATCAATCGAACCACTCAAGATGCAGCAGGTCGCCGACGACGTCGGCGTGCACGTAACGACGGTCAGTCGTGCCGTCGATGACAAGTGGGTGCAGACGCCGCGCGGCATCTTCCCACTCAAGCGGTTCTTCGGTGGCGGTACGCAGTCAGCTTCGGGTGAGGATGTCGCCTGGGAGACGATCAAGAACAAGCTGATCGAGATGATTTCCAACGAAGATAAGTCCGATCCGCTGTCCGACGAGGTGATCGTCAAGAAATTTGACGAGGCGGGCTTTACCGTCGCGCGCCGGACGGTGACGAAATACCGCAAGATGCTTAACATTCCCTCATCGCGACAACGCAAGGATTGGTCGCTAGCCTCGAAGTAACCGACCCAGGAAGTTCGCGGCGTACGCCGGTGAAGCATAAGAGTTAACCGCAGAGACGCAGAGTTCGCAGAGTAAACAGGGAAAGAGACTTCTCTGTATTTTCTCTGCGAACTCTGCGTCTCTGCGGTTAACTCTTACTTGATAGCCTGCCGCAGGGAATGATGACACCTTCATGAACGTCGCCGAACTCAAAAAACTCGAAGCGCAAATTCACCTTGGCGGCGGCAAGTCAGCCATCGAGCGGCAACACTCGAAGGGCCGGCTCACGGCCCGCGAGCGGATCACTAAGCTCACCGACAAGGAATCTGCCTTTCTCGAAGTCGGCTTGTGGGCCGCAAACGAGATGTACACCGAATGGGGCGGCGCACCGTCCGCGGGCGTTGTCACGGGTGTCGGGCTGATCCGCGATCGCCTCCTGATGATCATCGCGAACGATGCCACGGTGAAAGCCGGTGCTTTCTTCCCGATGACTTGCAAGAAAGTCTTGCGGGCACAACGGATTGCGATGGACAATCGACTGCCGCTGGTTTACCTCGTGGATTCGGCGGGCGTGTTCTTGCCGCTTCAAGATGAAGTATTCCCCGACGAGGACGACTTTGGCCGGATCTTCCGCAATAACGCCGTCATCTCAGCCAGCGGCATTCCGCAATACTCGGCGATCATGGGCAACTGCGTTGCCGGCGGCGGCTATTTGCCGGTCATGTGCGACAAATTGCTGATGACCGAAGGCAGCGGCCTCTACCTCGCTGGGCCAGCACTAGTGAAGGCCGCGATCGGCCAAGTCGTAAGCCACGAGGAACTTGGCGGCGCGCAAATGCACGCGTCGATCAGCGGCACCATCGACTTCCGCGAAGCCGATGAAAACCAATGCTTAAAGCGGCTGCGGCGACTCGTGGATGCATTGCCGCAAGACAATTCGCGCGTGATATCGAAAGCAAAACCGGCCAAGTCAAAGCAGGGACTTGCCGAAATCACTGGCGGCGGCGAGTACGATGTCCGCGACCTCTTGGCGGCCGTCTTGGATGACGAACCGTTCGATGAATACAAAGCCGACTTCGGGCAGACGATCGTCTGTGGCTACGGTCGGCTGGGTGGCATTCCGGTCGGGATCGTCGCGAATCAACGCAAGCGGTGCAAGCCCGCGCAAGGGCCGCTGCAGTACGGCGGCGTCATTTACGTCGATAGCGCTGACAAAGCGGCCCGCTTCATCATGGACTGCAACCAAAGCAAAGTGCCGCTGTTGTTTTTCCAGGACGTGAATGGCTTCATGGTCGGGAAGGAATCGGAACAAGCGGGCATCATTCGCGCGGGCGCCAAGCTCGTTAACGTCATCTCGAACAGTATCGTTCCAAAGATCACTTTGATCGTCGGCGGCTCATATGGCGCGGGCAACTATGCCATGTGCGGCAAGGCATTTGACCCGCGTTTTATCTTCGCTTGGCCGAATGCACAATATGCGGTCATGGGCGGCAAGCAAGCGGCTAACACACTATTGGATGTCATGGTGCAGACGCTGAAGCGCAAGGGTCACGAACCCGACGCGGCTGAGCTGGAAGATTTGCGCAAGACGGTGACGGCGAGTTACGAAGAGAAGACCGATATTCGCTATGCCGCGGCCCGATTGTGGGTCGACGGCATCATTGAGCCAGACGATACTCGGGCGACACTAGTCGCCGCGCTCGATGTCGCGACACGGCACTTCGAAGCAAAACCGTTTCAGACGGGCGTACTGCAAACCTGATCACTCATCGACGCGAGTTCTTCCTAGCGCCACATCAAACTCGCTCAGGAGCGGCACCATCATTGCCATGATGGCGAATCCAAACGCCGCGACGACGACCAAGAACGGCACCAGCGGTGGCGTGGACTCGACCGAGCCGGGCCGGGCCACAAGGATGTTCGTGACGGTGTAAAAGACCAAGAGCGGTAGCGACACGCTGGCAATTGTCAGCGCCGGTGAAGGCCGATCGGCGCTGAGCACCCACCATAGGCCGCCGATGCCACCAACGAGAAAAAGCGAGAAGCTCAAGAACTGGTATTCAAATGTGCCGCCGTTGATCACGATCAAGAAAATGCAAATCAACGTGCCAATGGAAAGAAAAAACACTGTGCCAAGTCCCTGAAAGATCGCCTGGCGGCTGTTTCCAGTTCTGAGCGCGATGAACATTCCGAGAATTAGCACAAACAGTACGAGCATCAAGACGCTGCCGAGCACCACCGCGAGCGCCTCAATGTTATATCGCGTTGCGAGCTCCGGATTTGTGGCGGGCGGCGTCGCGAGTATTCCCTGGTATGCATACACACACGCCAGGACCAATGGAGGGATGATGAACTCCTTGACGTTGTACGCCACGCCGAAGAGCTTGCCGAAGATGAACTCTTTTGGCGACAGATCGGTCACGAGCAGTAAATCGAGCGCGCCAGTGTCGCGCTCGGAAGTGATCGCGGTCACGGACTGTGCCACCGCCAAGAACAAGCTCAAGATTGCAACTGGCAATAACCCGTAAGCGGCTTGGAACGGCACTCGGTTGCTGAAGCCGGTAAACGCACCGTAGCAGATCAAACCCAAGACAGTAAAGTAAAGCAGCTTGATCAGGTATGGCTTTCTGCCGTACGCACGCGTCTGTATCTCGCGCCACGAAATGGGATTGGCCCAAACTTGGCGAACTCGTCCAGGCGCAGCGTGGGCGGCCGCGCGAGCCTCGGCGTCAGTCACATCATCAGGCGTTTCGCGCTGCATAACGGGCTCGCGGCCGGGATTCCAGACGCGTAACATCCAAATGCCGATCAGGTTCAGGACAACGCCCAATGCAATTGCAAGAGCGACGAACACCATCGCCGGCTGCGTGCTCGCTGTCGTGCGATACGGATCAACGATGGTCAGCAGCGCCGTCACCGGGTCGATGACCGCGGTGACAAAGTTCCAGTCGACCCCCGGGCTTACTATTGGGCCTACAACGGCCACCATTCGCGTCAAACAGAAATACAGCACCACACCGAGGACCGCGAAGGCAAGGGATTGGTACGTGCGGTCTTTCCAGCACATTGGGATCCTAAGCTTAGAATTCCACGTGGACAAGTTG
>JADMIO010842019.1_pt1 | contig 29052 bp, 32 predicted proteins | sample 8958161 | NCBI WGS metagenome assembly JADMIO01 (sample SAMN16585339, study PRJNA669376) | soil metagenome | isolation source: Crop rotation soil | place: USA: Cullars Rotation, Alabama | collected 2011 | reverse complement strand
TTGGCGTTCCCCGCCTCATTCAACTGCGATGCCATATCTGGCTCCACATAGGCCTCCCAGCTAGCTGACCCGCCGGCCGAGGCGCGTTCGATGGCGGGCTAATAGCCATGCGCCGCCGCCGATACAAGCGCTCGTTGCTGCGCAAGAATTTCCGGCGCCGTCCCATCGCGGCATATGACCCGGCCGCAACGAACGATATACGTTTTGCATCAAATCGGGACGTTAACCATCTTTGGTAAGATATTGGAAAGGTTTGGAAACTCCGTACTCCGATTTTGAGGGTTAATAGCGTTGCGGTTAACGGTTTGTTCTGCACTTGTGGGCTTATCCCATAGCGCGCCGGATTGGACCATCGGCGACTTGGCAGGCAAAAAGAGTAGGTGCGATGTCGGTACGAATGGCCCTGGCGAAACTCTGCGCATGTGCGGCAGGTGGCGCAATCATAGGCGGCGGCGCTCTTCATATCGCCGAATCGCCGCGACCCAAATATGTGCAGTCGACCAAGAATTCGGTGAAGGCCAAGCCGGCGCCGAAGCGGGTCGCAGAGGCAAAGAAGGTCCGCAAGGTTGTCGTGACCCGCACCGTGGTCAAAAATGGCCAGCCGCAGGTGGTCACCATCGTCCAGGCGGCGCCCGTGCCCCTGCCCCAGGCTCTGCCCGATAGCGGCGGCAGCAGCGTTCCCGTCGTCATCGGCGGCAGCGGCGGCTATGGTGGTGGCGGCTTCTTCGGCGGGTTCTTCGGCGGTGGCGGCTCTTCTGGCGGCAGCATCGTCGTCTCCTCGACATCGTCGGGTGGCTCGACATCTTCTTCCGGCGGATCGTCGTCGACGTCGAGCGGCGGTTCATCCAGCAGTTCTTCGTCCTCGTCGGCATCGAGCAGCGCCTCGTCGTCATCCTCTTCGGGTTCGAGCAGCAGCAGCGGTTCGACCGGCTCGACCGGCGGCAAGCCGCACAAGCCGCCGCATCATGGTTCGTCGGGTAGCAGCGGCAGTTCCGGCTCAAGCTCGAGCAGCAGCTCCAGTGCCAGCTCGTCCTCAAGCAGCTCCAGCGGTTCCAGTTCGTCATCGGGCGGCCATAAACCCCCGCATCACAGCAGCTCTACCAGCAGTGGCAGCTCTGGTTCCAGCAGCAGCTCCAGTTCCAGCAGCTCCAGTTCCTCGTCGAGCAGCAGTTCCAGCGGTTCCAGCAGCTCGACTGGCGGCAAGCCGCACAAGCCGCCGCATCACAGCTCGTCCACTAGCAGTGGCAGCACGGGATCGAGCAGCAGCAGTTCGAGCGCTTCCAGCAGCTCATCGAGCAGCAGTTCCTCCAGCTCCTCGGGCGGCCATCATGGGTCGAGCGGCTGGTCAACAGGCGGCTCTTCCAGCTTTGGGGGCAGCACCTCGAGCTCGTCGTCCAGCTCGTCTTCTTCGAGCAGCAGCTCTTCGTCGTCGTCGGGCGGTTCGAGCAGCAGCGGTGGCACCCCGGTGCCGGCACCGCCAATGATCCTGCTCTTCGGCGCCGGTGCCGCCGCGCTGGTCGCGCGCCGCCGGGCTGCAATCAAGAAGGCGGCCAAGGCGGCCTAGATTCCCCGGACAGACCCGGGTCTCCTGCGGGGGCGGTTCGCAAGAACCGTCCCCGTCTTGCGTCAGCTGGCGGTAATGATCCGCTCGATCTCGTCGACCGGGTGGCCAGTCAAATCCTTGCCGATCTCCCCCACGAGGCGCCGTTCGACCTCGTCATGATAATGGCGCCGCAACTCGCCAAGCGTTTCCGGCGGGGCCACTACGATCAGTTTTTCGTAATGATGGGCCATGGCCCGGCGTTTCAGCAGGTCCGCGGCATCGGCGGCGAAGCGCTGCTCCCTGATCGCGTGAAAATCGGTCGTGCCCATCGTCGATCCACCGGGATAGTTGGCGCTGGCCGTCCTCCCGTCTGGGCCGCTCTTCTGATCCTGATCAGCCGGATTGTCGTCGATCCTTTGGCCGTCGATCTCCAGCTTGGGATATTCGGCATCGCCGGTGTTGCGAAAGAACATCATCTTCGCGCCGTCGGCGACCAGAACGCAGGTGTCATGTTCGATCCGCATCATCATCTCCTTCATGGCTTGGACGTTCAACGATCGGAGACCGGCGGGGTTGCGCCCCCGGACGCTTGTCAGGCCCAGCCGTGCCCGGCATAGGGCGGCAATGCACGATATCCGCTTCATCCGGGAAAACCCCGCCGTCTTCGACGGCGCGCTCGCGCGCCGCGGCGTTGCGCCTGTCGCCGCAACGCTGATCACCCTCGACGAAAAGCGCAGGGCGATTTCGACCGAGTTCCAGGTGACCCAGGCACGTCGGAACGAGGCAAGCAAGTCGATCGGCCAGGCCATGGCCGCCAAGGATCAGGCCACGGCCGACAGGCTGAAAGCGGAAGTCAGTGCGATCAAGGATCGTATGCCGGCGCTGGAGGCGGACGACCGTGCCGCGGGAGAGGCACTGGACGCTGCGCTGGCGGCGATTCCCAATCTGCCTGCCGACGATGTGCCGGATGGCGTCGACGAAAGCGGCAACGTCGAGATTGCCCGCTGGGGCGTTCAGCGCAACTTCGATTTCGAGCCCAGGGATCACGCCGATTTCGGCCCGGCGCTGGGCCTGGATTTCGAAGGCGGTGCCGCGATGTCGGGTGCGCGCTTCACCGCCCTGCGCGGCCCGATGGCGCGGTTGCACCGCGCGCTTGCCCAATATATGCTGGACCGGCAGTCCGGCGAGAATGGCTATGTCGAGGTCAACCCGCCTCTGCTCGTGCGTGACGAGGCGCTGTTCGGTACGGGCCAGCTGCCCAAGTTTGCCGAGGACCTGTTCCGCACCACCGATGGCCGCTGGCTGATCCCCACCGCCGAAGTCAGCCTGACCAACCTGGTTCGCGAACAGATCCTCGCCGAGTCGGCGCTGCCACAGCGGATGACCGCGCTGACCCCCTGTTTCCGCTCGGAGGCCGGCTCGGCCGGCCGCGATACACGCGGTTATATTCGCCAGCATCAGTTCGAGAAGGTCGAACTGGTCGCGATCTGCCGTCCGGAGGAGTCGGAAGCGGAACATCAGCGGATGCTGGCCGCGGCCGAGGGCGTGTTGGAAGCCCTGGAGCTGCCTTATCGCCGTATGCTGCTGTGCGCGGGCGATATGGGCTTTGGCGCCCGCAAGACCTATGACCTTGAGGTCTGGCTGCCGAGCCAGAACTGCTATCGCGAGATCAGCAGCATTTCGAACTGCGGCGAATTCCAGGCCCGACGGATGAATGCGCGTTACCGGCCAGAGGGTGAAAAGGCGACGCGCTTCCTCCATACTCTCAACGGATCGGGTCTGGCGGTCGGACGAACGTTGGTCGCCGTGCTGGAAAATTATCAGCAGATGGACGGCAGTGTCACGGTACCGACGGCGCTTGCGCCTTATATGGGCGGGATCGATCGTTTGACGGCGATCTGATCGATCGAGCCATGCGAATCCTTTTAACCAACGACGACGGCGTTTTCGCTCCTGGCCTTAAGGTTCTGGAGCGCATCGCGCGTGCGATCACCGACGATATCTGGATCGTCGCGCCGCATGAGGAACAGTCGGGCGCTGGCCACAGCCTCACCCTGTCCCGGCCGCTCAGGCTTCACGCACATGGCGAACGTCATTTCAGCATCACCGGCACGCCGACGGACGCAGTCATGATGGCAGTCGGCAAGATCATGCGCGACAATCCGCCCGACCTTATCCTGTCCGGAGTCAATCGCGGCGCCAATCTGGCGGAGGACGTCACCTATTCCGGCACGGTTGCCGGTGCGATGGAAGGTGCGATCTCTGGCATTCGCTCGATCGCCCTCAGCCAGGTGTACGCACGCGAGGGCATGGGCGACGCCGTGCCCTTCGCCGCTGCGGAGGCGTGGGGCGAACGGGTCGTGCGCACATTGATCGCGACGGACACGCCGCACCGCATGCTGGTGAACGTCAACTTTCCCGCGATCGAGCCGGACCGGATCAAGGGTATTCGCGTCACCCGCCAAGGCTTTCACCCGCCCGGCCGATCGCGGATCGTCGAGGGGACCGATCCCCGCGGCTACCGCTATTACTGGTTCGGTCTGCATCACCACGACCCGAATACGACCGACGACAGCGACCTCCAGGCCGTTGCGGAGGATTATATTTCAGTGACCCCGCTGCACTTCGACCTGACCCATGACGCGTCGCTGACGGCCCTTGCCGACGCCTTTCGGTGAGGCATTCCCTTTGGCCGGCATTAACGATAATTTGCGGTCCATGAGGGGCAAGACACAGGCAATTACGCTGGCGGTCGCGATGGCGGCGATGGCCGCAGGCTGTATACCCGCGGATTCTGCGCTCAACGATGCGCCGGCGTCGCCACCACGCATTGCGGAGCCACGGCTGGATACGGACGCGGTCGCGCTGATCGAGACCCAACCGGTCTGGACGGCACAGCAGGTCGTCGCCGACGCAAGGCCTGTCGCGGGGTCGACCTATATCGTCCAGGCGGGCGACACGCTGCGCGGTATCGGCAACCGTACCGGGGCTGGGTCGGAAATCATCGCGCGGGCCAACAAGCTGGCGCCGCCCTTCGTGCTGCGCCCCGGCCAGAAGCTGATCATTCCCGCCGGACGCTATCATCTGGTGGCGGAGGGGGAAACCGGCATTGCCATCGCGGCCGCTTACGGCGTTAAGTGGAGCGAGGTCGTCGCGATCAACGGCCTTGACGAGCCGTTTATCCTGAGGCGCGGCCAACGGCTGCTGCTGCCAGAAATCCCGACGAATGCGACGCGCACCAATCCTCGGCCCGGACGTGCGGCCTTTCTGGACATCGACATCGACGATGTTTTGACCGGCGGCCAGCCGGCGGCGAAAGCCGACAGCGCGATTCCGCCCGCGCAATCCCAGGCGAAACCCCTGTCCCCCAGCACGCCGATCGCAGAGCCGGATCGCTTCGCCGGCACCTTTGCCTGGCCGGTTGCGGGACCTGTCGTCGCGCGTTTTGGCCCAGGTGCGGCAGGCATCCGCAACGACGGTGTGGACATCAGGGTCGCGCCCGGCACGCCGATAAAGGCGTCGGCGGACGGCGTTGTCGCCTATGCCGGCGACGAGATCGGCGTTTACGGTGGGCTGGTGCTGATCGTCCATGGCGACGGCTTCGTGACCGCCTATGGCCATGCCGCACGGCTGGACGTCGTTCGCGGCCAGAAAATCAGGCGCGGTCAGATCATCGGCCTGTCCGGTGAAAGCGGTCAGGCCGACAGTCCAAGGCTCCATTTCGAAATTCGGAAGAACCGGCAGCCAGTCAACCCGCTGCAATATCTGCCGGCTACGGCAAGCTGAGCGGGATCAGCGCCCGAACAGCAAATAGATAAGGATGATCACCGGGATAGGCACGCCGACCAGCCACAACAAACAGCCCTTCCCCATCTGATCCTCCTTCCGATCATTTCCCTTCCCTAACGGTCTGACCGGAACAGAGGTTCCGAACGGAGAGGATGACTTTTGGCGTCCAAGCGCCTATGTGGCGCCCCTTCATGGCAACAAAACTCCCCTCACCGCCCAAGGTCGGCATGGTGTCGCTCGGCTGTCCGAAGAATCTGGTCGACAGCGAGCGTATCCTCACCCAGCTGCGTGCCGACGGTTATCAGATGTCGCCCGACTATGCCGGCGCCGACGTCGTGCTGGTCAACACCTGCGGTTTTCTCGACAGCGCGAAGGAAGAAAGCCTGGAGGCGATTGGCGAGGCGATCGCTGAGAATGGCCGCGTGATTGTCACCGGCTGTTTCGGCAAGGAAGCGGACGCGATCCGGGAGCGTTTCCCAGACGTCCTGGCGATCACCGGCGCGCATGAGTATGAGCAGGTGGTCGAGGCGGTACACGAAGCGGCGCCAGCCGCGATCTCTCCCTATGTCGACCTGGTCCCGGAGGCCGGCCTCAAGCTGACGCCGCGTCATTATAGCTATTTGAAGATTTCCGAGGGCTGCAACCATCGCTGCGCCTTCTGCATCATCCCGTCGCTTCGTGGCGATCTGGTCTCGCGCCGGGTTGACGCTGTTCTGCGCGAGGCGGAGAAGCTGGTCGCGGCGGGCACACGCGAACTGTTGGTAATCAGCCAGGACACGTCGGCCTATGGCGTCGACACCCGTCATGAGGAACGGATGTGGAAGGGCCACCCGGTTCGTGCCCATATGACCGACCTGGCCCGCGAACTGGGCAAGCTCGACGGCAAGCCGTGGGTCCGGCTGCACTATGTCTATCCTTATCCGCATGTTGATCAGGTCATTCCGCTGATGGCCGAGGGCTTGGTGACGCCTTATCTCGACATTCCCTTCCAGCATGCCTCACCCAGCGTGCTCAGCCGGATGAAGCGCCCGGCCAATGACGCCAAGGTGCTGCAGCGCATCCGCAACTGGCGGGATATCTGCCCCGACATCGCCATCCGATCGACGTTCGTCGTCGGCTTTCCCGGCGAGACCGAGGCGGATTTTAAATATCTGCTCGACTGGCTCGACGAAGCCCAGCTCGACCGCGTCGGTGCCTTCCGCTTCGAACCGGTCGAGGGCGCCAGCGCCAACAGCCTGCCCGACCCGGTGCCGGAGGCGGTGAAGGAAGAGCGGTATCAGCGGATCATGGAAAAGACCGCCGCGATCTCCGCTGCAAAGCTGGCGGCCAAGGTCGGACGTGTGCTGCCGGTGATCGTCGATGAGGTCGGCGAGCCGGATGAGGACGGCAGCATCGGCGCAACCGCGCGGTCCCAGGCGGACGCGCCAGACATCGACGGCAATGTGTTCCTGCGGGACGTCGCGGCGACGCTGAAGCCTGGCGATATCATCGACGCTGTGATCGAGGATGCCGACGAACATGATCTTTACGGCGCACCCGCCTGAACCATAGAGTGCGGTTTATGATCGACTATTCCGCGCTTCTCATTCCCGACAAGGGTCAATCCGCCCATTCCATCCAGCTGGTCGACGCCAAGACGTTTCCTGACTGGCTGAAAGCCCTGCCCGAACGCCAGCGCGTCGCTGTCGAGGCCCATAAGTTCAAGGGCAAGGGCTATGAATATGCCATTCTGCCCGGCGACGCGCCCGACCAGTGGGCGGTTGCGGCCGGGGTGGCCAATGTCGCCAGCCTGTCGAGTTGGTGCTTGGCCAAGCTCGCCGAGGTACTGCCGGCCGGCAACTATCGCCTGGCCGAGGGAGATGCCGGCCCCGCGGCGCTTGGCTGGCTGACCGCACAATATCGTTTTGCCCGCTACAAGCCCAAAGACGAGATCACTGGCGCCAGGACATTGCTATCGGGCGAACCGGGCCGGATTGCGCCCACTGTCCGCATGGCCGAAGCGATCGACCAGGTTCGGGACATGGTCAACACGCCGACTGTCGATATGGGCCCGGCAGAACTGGAAGCCGCGGCCGAGATATTGGCCCGCCGGCATGGGGCAAGTTTGAACGTTACCCGCGGCGAGTCGCTGGCCGAGGGATATCCCATGATCCATGCAGTCGGCCGTGCCGCTGACCGCGCCTTCGCACCAAGGCTGATCGAACTCGAATGGGGCGATCCCAAGCATCCTCGCGTCGCGCTGGTTGGCAAGGGGGTCTGTTTCGACAGCGGCGGCCTGGACATCAAGCCGTCGTCGGGCATGCGGCTGATGAAGAAAGACATGGGAGGGGCAGCCCATGTGCTGGCACTGGCCGGACTGGTAATGGCCGAAAAGCTGCCGGTGCGGCTGCATATGCTGATCCCGGCGGTCGAGAACGCGATCGCGGGCAATGCCTTCCGCCCCGGCGAGATCCTGACCAGCCGGGAAGGCATGACGGTCGAGATCGGCAACACCGACGCGGAGGGCCGGCTGATTCTGGGCGACGCTCTCACGAAGGCGATGGAAGACAAGCCCGAACTGGTTATCGACTTCGCCACGCTGACCGGTGCGGCGCGCGCGGCGCTGGGTCCCGACCTTCCAGCATTGTTCGTCAACGATGACACACTGGCCGAACAGTTGCTTGCGGCAGGCGAGGCGAATGACGATCCGTTGTGGCGAATGCCGCTATGGCCACCCTATCTCGACTATCTGAAGTCCGACGTTGCCGATATCAACAATGCCGGTGAAGGCGGCTTCGCCGGCGCTGTGACCGCAGCGTTATTCCTGCAGAAATTCGTCGTCGAGGGCGTCGCCTGGGCCCATTTTGACACCTTCGCCTGGCGACCGGCGGCCAAGCCGGGACGCCCGAAAGGGGGCGAAGCCCTAGGACTTAGGGCGGGTTTCGCTCTATTGAGCGAAAGATATAGTACAAAAGCAAAATAATTCTGTGAAGGAATCGTAACGGACACGCAACCCGTCGCCTATTCGTGCGTTTGGGCCTGCATGAACATGCACGGCGGCACCGAAAAGATGGGAGAGATCGATACCGGCGGTCTGGCGGTGCTCGGTCAATGGATGCGAACCCTGATAGACTATGTTCGATCAGGTGAGGCGGATCTTACCAATCGCCAGATGGCTCTCATGATGCTGGTCTATGTCCAGCCCGGCCCGCATACGGTGCGTGGTCTGGCCGACAAGCTCAACGTCTCCAAACCCGTGATTACGCGCGCCCTTAACAAGCTGGGTGCGCTGGGCTATCTGCGCCGCGAACGCGATGCGGCGGACCGTCGCAACATCTTCGTCGCGCGGACGCCAAAGGGAGCCGATTTTCTTGAGGGATTCCGGAATTTCATCGTCGGTGCAGGACGTGGGGACAGGCCCGCAAGCCCGCAACGCGGCCGTATCGCGGAGCCCCTCCACTCGTAGGCGCTTTGCGCTGACCGGCCGTTCGATCACCCTTGATCGGCGTATTTTCGCCATTCGTAACGATCTAGCCGACGTCGCTCTCGCGGGCGAGCGGGTTGCCGCCCACTATGCCGAGGCGGTGCCGATGAGCCTGGATGCGGGCTCAGCTGTCATGCACGAGCGGCCGGACAGCACGAGCATCGCGGTCAGCCAGTTGCTGCACGGCGAAGCATTCCATCTTCTCGACGTGATTGGCGACTGGGCCTGGGGCTTTAGCCAGCATGACCATTATGTCGGCTATGTCCCGCGCCATGCGCTGGGACAGAGCATTACCCCGACACATATCGTCACGGCCCAGGGTGCGCCGATCTTCGCCGCGCCGGATATCAAGGCCCCCGCCGTGGCGAACCTGCCCGCCGGCGCGCTGGTAGAAGGCGAGGAAGGCGGCAGCTTCATCGGCGTGGCGCAGGGGTTTCTCCATGTCCGCCATGTCGCACGGATCGATGCCGTCACGAGCGACTGGACGGGTGTCGCCACGGCCTATCTCGGCCAACCCTATCTATGGGGCGGACGGGGTTGCTCCGGCATCGATTGCTCGGGTCTGGTCCAGGTGGCACTGGGGCGCTGCGGGATCGCGGCACCGCGCGACACCGACCTGCAGCGAGAGGCGATCGGCGAGGTTCTGGCCGACGATGCACCGCTCCGACGCGGCGACTTTGTCTTCTTTCCCGGCCATGTCGGGATCATGGCAGACGAGACCAACCTGCTCCACGCCAACGCCCATTGGATGGCGACGGTGATCGAGCCGCTGGACGATGTCGTTGCCCGCCTTTCGACCGATCATGCGCTGCCTGTACTGGCGCGCCGGAGACTTTCAAAGTGACTACCCATTTCTTCATCGACGGCGGAGCCGGCACGACCGGTATCGAGATCGCCGATCGGCTGGCCGACCGGCCGGAACTCAGCCGGATCACCTTGTCTGAAGCGGATCGCAAGGACGTGGCTGCGCGAAGCCAGGCACTGAACGACGCCGACGTCGTCATCCTCTGCCTGCCGGACGACGCGGCGCGCGAGGCGGTGTCGCTCATTCGCAACAACAGCACGAAGGTCATCGACGCGTCGACCGCTCATCGGGTGGCCGCGGGCTGGACCTATGGCTTTGCAGAGATCGAGCCGGACCGGCGCGACAAGCTGGGCACGGCGACCCGCGTCTCTAATCCTGGCTGTTACCCGACCGGCTTTCTGGCGCTGGTCCGGCCGCTCGTCAGGGCCGGGCTTATCCCCGCTGACTGGCCCCTCACGGTCAATGCCGTGTCTGGCTATTCCGGCGGTGGAAAGGCGATGATCGCCGAATTCGAAAATGGCGACGCTGATACCGCCTTCCGCGCCTATGGCCTGTCGCTCGCGCATAAGCATGTGCCTGAAATGACCATGCATGGTGGCTTGGCCCACGCGCCGATCTTCGCTCCGGCAGTCGCCAACCGCTATCGCGGCATGCTGGTCGAGGTGCCGCTCCCTCTCGCCGCCATGCCAGGTAAGCCATCGCTGGCGGCAGTTGGGGACGTGCTGTCGCAAGCCTATCAAGGCCTGCCGCTGGTTCGCGTCCACGGTGTCGAGGAAAGCGTGGCGATGCCGGCTCTGACGATCGAGCAGGTCGGTGCGACCGACCGGCTCGACCTTTTCGTCTTCGGCAATGCCGCCACGGGCCAGGCACGCCTGGTCGCCGCCCTCGACAATCTGGGCAAGGGCGCGGCGGGCGCGGCGGTGCAGAATCTGAACCTGATGGTGGGGCTCGAGGAGACGGCGGGGCTGCGACTTTAACGCCGCCCTGCCGAATTTAAGTCGATCCCGTAAGGACCGTCCTAGTGTATGGTACCGATCGACTGGTCGATCGACAGTAGCACTATCAGCCGTTCGATCTGCCGCCAGTGACAAAAATGAATGTGATTGCCGAGGTCGCGGCTGCGGTCGGCACGGGCCGCCGCTTCATAGCCGGCATTGTCGCCGAAGCTCGAAATCAGTTCGGCCGCATCGTCGAAACTCTTGCGGCTGGCCAGGTAGGGCACCTGCATTATCGATAAACCCCCGAAATAGTGTCACTGCCCCCGCTCCTGTCGTTACAAGGGTCGTGCCAGTCAGGGCCGCCAACGCGAAGCGGGGCATCCCGATAGTCAACGCGGCGTTAGCCACATGCCATATCGGGACAGGTGTACCGGATCGGGACGGGCTGGCGTCCCAAAGCGAAGCATGGCAGAGCGCCGGCATGACCGGCCCTTCATCCCCCCCACCCACCCCTGCGCCGAAAGGTTGGGGAATATTGATCGCGTTATGCGTGTTCATCGGTGCGATTTTTGGCAGCATATATGGCCAGATGAGCATCGGCTTTCTGGGCGGCCTGGCCGTCGGCGGCCTGATTGCACTCGGCTTCTGGTTGCGGGACCGGCGATAGAGGCATAGGCTCTCCTTCATGCTGAGGCACATCCGCAATGTCGCAATCCTGATCGTCGTCCTGGTGGCGGGCACGATCTTTTATCTGTCCCGTGGCGACAAGGCTCGGCTGCCCGAAACCGCGCTGGAAGGCTGGGATCCCAAATTCACGCCGGCACGGCCAGAGCTGCTGCCGACGGTCAAGATCGCAGATCCGATTGGCTGGAAGGCGGGTGAGCAACCGACGGCGGCGGCTGGCTTGACTGTCAGCAGGTTCGCTGACGGCCTGTCCCATCCGCGTCGTATCTACCGCCTGCCAAATGGCGACCTGCTCGTCGCCGAAACAAATTCCCAGCCGCGCGAGGACAAGGGAATACGCGGATTTGTCATGCGCTGGCTGATCGGCGACGCGGGGGCCGGCGGTGCCTCCCCGGACCGGATCGTCCTGCTGCGCGACTCCAATGCCGACGGCAAGGCCGACGCGCGATCGGTGTTTATCGCGGGTCTGAAATCCCCCTATGGCATGACGCTGGTCGGTAGTACGCTTTATGTCGCCAACACCGATGCGTTGCTCGCCTTCCCCTATCGGACGGGCGACAGCCGTATCACGGCCAAGCCGATCAAGATCATCGACCTGCCCGCCAACGCCCCCAACCAGCATTGGACCCGCAATGTCGTTGCCGACCCGACGGGATCCCTGCTTTACGTATCTGTCGGATCGAACAGCAATATCGCCGAGGGCGGCATGGCTGCCGAAAAGAACCGCGCCGCCATATTGGAGGTCGATCCGGTCAAGCGCAGCTTTCGCGTATTCGCCAGCGGCATGCGCAACCCGGTCGGCATGGCGTGGGAGCCGAATTCCAACCAATTGTGGGCGGTCGTCAACGAGCGTGACATGCTGGGTTCCGATCTGCCGCCCGACTATCTGACGCGGGTGGAGCTCGGCGCCTTCTACGGCTGGCCCTATAATTATTGGGGCGGCTATATCGACCATCGGGTCGAGCCGCAGAGCGAGATCACGACCGATCCTTATTTGCGGGAATATACGCACCGGCCCGACTATGGCGTCGGCAGCCACACCGCGCCGCTCGGCCTCACCTTTTCCAAGGAGGCGCAGCTTGGCCCGGCGTTCGCCAATGGCGCTTTCGTCGGCCTGCACGGTAGCTGGAACCGTAAGCCGGCAGCCGGTTACAAGGTGATCTACGTGCCGTTCACCGACAAGGGCCAGGTAGTGCGCACCGCCAAGCCCGTCGAAGTGCTGAAGGCTTTCCTGGATGCGGACGGCAATGCCAAGGGAAGGCCCGTCGATGTCGCAATCGATGGCGCGGGCGCCTTGCTGGTCAGCGACGATATCGGCGGCGTGATCTGGCGCGTGACGAAGCGATAGGCCTTGTCTTAAAGCTGCTGCCCTGCCCTGCCCGCCAGTTCCACCACATATTGCCACGCCACGCGGCCGGAACGACTGCCGCGCTGGGTGGCCCATTGAACAGCTTCGGCGGGATCGAAGGTCAGGCCGTGGTGGGCGGCATAGCCGGTGACGATCTCTACATAGAGATTCTGGTCGATATTGTGGAAGCCGAGGCTGAGGCCGAAGCGGTCGCTGAGCGCCAGCTTGTCATCGACAGCATCCCGCGGGTTCACAGGATCGTCCTGTTCCGACATGTGACGCGGAACGATGTGGCGACGGTTGGCGGTGACGTAAAGACGAACGTTGCCCGGCCGCGCCGCAACGCCGCCCTGGAGCAGCGAGCGCAGGGCGCGGGCGTCGCCGCCCGCATCCTCGAAACCCAGATCGTCGATGAAGAGGATGAAGGCGCGGGGAGTCTGGCGCAGCCGGTCGAGCAGGTCGGGCAGCGTTGCCAGCGCATCCCCACCGGCCTGAACCAGAGCGATGTTCCCGCCTTCATCCTGCAACTTGCCGATGGCCGCCGCCACTGTCGCCGACTTGCCGGTTCCGCGTGCGCCCCACAACAGGATGTCATGAGCGGCATGGCCCGCCGCCAATCGCCGGCTGTTGTCCAGCACCGCGGTCTTCTGGGCATCGATCCCGGCGAGCAGATCGAAATCGCCCGGTTGAAACGCGGCGACTGGCCTGATCGCCCGGCCATCCCAGGCATAGGCTGGCGCGACCATCAGATCCGCCGGTGGCGCCGGCGGCGGCGCGATGCGATCGAGGGCGTCAGCGATGCGGGAAAGTAGCTCATTCATGGGCAGCCTCTTATCCCGGGCGGGGCGGCTTGGCCATTGGCGCTGCTCCACCTATAGGCGAAGCGTGACTGGTCCCGAGGTAATGCCGCTCAGCGATGCCGCCCTGGACGCAGCCGCACGCCTGATCGCGGCGGGCCGGATCGTCGCGGTGCCGACGGAGACAGTCTATGGCCTGGCGGCAGACGCGACCGACGACATGGCCGTGGCCGCCATCTACGCGGCAAAAGGCAGGCCGAGCTTCAATCCCCTGATCGTCCATGTCGCCGACCTGGCGATGGCCCACCGCCTGGTTGTCCTGTCGCCAACGGCGGAGCGGCTAGCCGCCTTATGGTGGCCCGGATCGCTGACCATGGTGCTGCCGGCGCTGCCGGACAATGGCATCGCGGCGGCGGTGTCCGCAGGCCTGCCGACGCTGGCGATCCGGATGCCGGCGCATGATGCCATGCGCGGTCTGATCGGGCGCACCGGCCGGGCGCTGGCGGCGCCCTCCGCCAATCGGTCGGGTGCCATCAGCCCCACCAGTGCCGCCCATGTCGCGGCCAGCCTGGGCGAAAGGGTGCCATTGATCCTTGATGGCGGTCCGACCACCGCAGGACTGGAATCGACCATCGTTGCCCCGATGGCCGACCATGTCCGCATGTTGCGGCCCGGGCCGGTGACGGCGGCGATGATCGAAGACGCGTCGGGCCTGCCTGTAAGAAGCGCTGATGACAGCCGCATCGAGGCGCCGGGACAGTTGGCCAGCCATTATGCTCCGGGCAAGCCGGTGCGGCTGAACGCGGAGACGGCCGATTCCGACGAGTATCTGATCGGCATCGGGCCAATGGCGTGCGACTTCAATCTGAGCGTCACCGGCGACCTCGGCGAGGCGGCTGCCAATCTGTTCGCGGCACTGCATGTCGCCGATGCGGCGCGCGCATCCAGGATCGCGGTGGCAAGGATAGCCGATGAGGGCATCGGGGTGGCGATCAACGACAGGCTACGTCGCGCCGCCGCGTGAAACGGTTGCGCATCCGATCGATTCCCGCAAACTGACGCCCGTCCGTGAGGGGATGACGACAGATGTGGCATGAGCTTTCCTCCGATCAGGTGATGCTGCGCGACATGACCGCGCGCTTTCTGGACGATCGAGCGCCGCTGTCGCGGCTGCGCAAGGATCGGCACGATCCGGCGGGATTCGACCCGTCCTACTGGTCGGCGGGCGCCGAATTGGGATGGACGTCGCTGCTGGTCGACGAGGCGTCTGGCGGTGGCAGCGTCAGCGGCCGGGGCGCGGTCGATCTTGCAGTGATCGCCTATGAATTCGGCAGGCATGCCGCGCCAGGGCCGCTGGTCGATTGCAACCTGGTGGCTGCGGCACTCTGCGGCCAGGAAAAGCTCGCCGCGCTGGCCGAGCTGATCGACGGGTCCGCAATCGGATCGGTCTGCATGGGGATCGCACCATGGCAGCGGCCCGACCAGGCGACCATCCGCATTCGCCGCGATGGCAGCGACCTGGTGATCGATGGCGAGGCACGCCCGGTCGAATCGGCGATGCAGGCACGCTATCTGCTGGTCTCCGGGATCAGCGAGGCCGGCCCGACCCAGTTGCTGGTCCCGGCCGAATCGTCGGGGATCGCGATCCGGCCTCTCAAAGGGCTGGATGTCTCCCGGCGCTTCGCCGCAGTGACCTTCGCCGGCACGCGGGTGTCGGCAGACGCCTTGATCGGCGACCATGGCCAGGCCGCCGCCGCGATCGCACGGCAGGTGCAACTGGCGGCAGTCATCCTTTGCGCCGAGTCCGTCGGCGCGATGGACGCGGCTTTCGACATGACCGTGGACTGGGCATTTCAGCGCTACACATTTGGCCGGGCACTGGCCTCCTACCAAGCGCTCAAGCATCGTTTTGCCGATATGAAGAGCTGGCTGGAGGCGAGCCACGCGATTGCCGACGCCGCTGCCGACGCGGTTGCCGACAATGCGACGCTAGCCGCCGAAACGGCGAGCGCCGCCAAATCCTATATCGGCGACCGGGGGCCGGAACTGGCGCAGGAATGCGTGCAGCTGCATGGCGGCATCGGCGTCACCTATGAACATGATCTGCATTTCTTCCTGCGCCGGCTGACGCTGGACTCCATCCTTTATGGCAGTCCGGCCGAACACCGCCGGATGCTGGCGCAGTGGCGGATAGCGGGGGAAGTCGCGGCATGAGCGAGAATATGGAGAGCGTCCAGGACTTCCGCCTGCGGGCGCGGGCGTGGATCAAGGCCAATCTGGGGCCGATCCAGCCCGAGGATCTGACCCAGCATTGCGAGAGCGATGCTGCAGAGCTGGTCGCGGTTGCGCGGGACCGGGCGCTGCAGCGCCGGATGTTCGACGGTGGCTTCGCCGGGATCTGCTTCCCCCAGGAATTTGGCGGCCTGAGCCTGACGCCGGCGCATCAGCGCGCGTTCAACGAGGAACTGATCGGGCACGAATTCCCTTCCCGCTTCGGCGTGCCGACCTTCTCTCCCTGCGCGGCGGTCCTGCTGGAATGTGGCACGCCCGAGCAGAAGGCGCGGCATATACCGGCCATCCTCAAGGGCGACGAGGTCTGGGTGCAGATGCTGTCTGAGCCCGGCGGCGGATCGGACGTCGCCGGCGCCCAGACCACCGCGGTCCGCGACGGCGACCATTGGGTGTTGAACGGGTCCAAGGTGTGGACGTCCCGCGCGTGGTGGGCTGACTGGGGCATGATCCTGGCCCGGACGAACCCTGACGTGCCCAAGCATCAGGGGCTGACGGTCTTCATCCTGCCGCTGCACCAGCCGGGCCTGGAAATCCATCGGATCGAGCGGTTGAATGGCGAGTCTGAGGCCTGCCAGGAATTCCTGACCGACGTGCGCGTACCGGACAGCGACCGGATGGGCGAGATCGACGCCGGATGGTCGATCGGCGCCCGCTGGATGTATTATGAACGGGTCGGCAGCAACTCGCCCTTCGTCACCCGCCCGGTCGGCGTGACCGGCGTAGCGGTAGAGGGGCCATCAGTCTTGGCGATCGCGCGCCGGGCCGACCGTCTCGACGACCCGCTTGCGCAGAATCTGATCGGCGAATCGCGGGTGCTGGATGTCGTCACCCACGCACTTCAGGCGCGTCTGGCAGCAGCGGCGGCTTCCGGTGCGGGCAATGTCGACCAGTCGGCGATCGGCCGCCTGTTCCATGGTGTCGCGGTGGCCCGCCAGGCGACGATCGCGTTCGAACTGGCCGGTGGCGCGGCCGCGGGATGGGATGATGAGGATGAAGCGGCGATCGGCACGCCAGGCATGCACTATCTGATGCGGCAAGTCGGATCGATCGGCGGCGGAACGACCGAAATCGCGCGCAATGTCATCGCCGAACGGGTGTTGGGAATGCCGCGCGAGGCGTCAGGGGACAAGGGCGTCGCGTTCAGGGACGTGCCGCGCGGGCCGGCGCGCTAGGTCGCCAGGTCGCGAACTCAGCAGTCCCGGCCGCCATAGCGCTCGCAATCCTTGCGCCGCTGTTTCTCCGCTTCGCGCATTTCCCGGCCTTCCTCGGCCTCTTTCTTGCGCATCTTCTTGCCGTAATTGCGGTCGGCCTCTTCCTGGCTGGTGGTCGTCCAGTCCACCGCCTTGCCGACGACCTGGAACGGCGCCTTGACGATGCTCGTCGCCGCACTGACGCAGCCCGAAAGGCAGAGCGCGGCCATTGGCGCCGCGAGGAGGGGATTGATCCGCATAACCGTCTCCTTAACGCTGGCGGATGAGCGGCCGGTTAACGGCCATGCTCGCCCGTCCCGCCTTCAAGCGTCCAGCCGTTCCGAAAATTTGGCCCTCAGCTTGGCGAGCTTGGGCGGAATGACCGCCATGCAATAAGGGTTCTGGCTCCCAACTCGGTCCCAATATTTCTGATGATAATCGTCAGCCGGATACCAGGTCGCGAGGGGCTCGATGGAGGTTACGATCGGATCTGCGCGATCGGGCTGAGCGCGAGCAATAGCCGCCCTCGCCTCCTCCTCTTGCTCCGGCGAGTGAGGAAAGATTGCCGATCGATACTGGGTGCCGACGTCATTGCCCTGGCGGTTGAGAGTCGTCGGGTCGTGGGTCGCAAAGAACACATCGAGCAGGTCGGCATAGCCGATCACTTCAGGATCGAAGGTGATGCGGATCGCTTCGGCATGACCGGTGCGGCCGCCGCACACCTCCTCATAAGTCGGATCGGCTTTGGTACCGCCGATATAGCCGCTTTCCACGGATTTGACACCGCGTAGCTGCTGATAGACGGCCTCGGTGCACCAGAAGCAGCCGCCGGCCAGGGTGGCGATTTCCTCGGTCATACATGGTCCTTTTCGTTGACCCGAGAGATAGGGACTGAGGGGTGAGGTCTCAAGCGGCCGTCAGGCCGGGGATGCCTTGGCTCGTTCCTCCGCCACCAGCTCCTTGCGGCTGAGCTTTCCCACAAGGGTCTTGGGCAAACTGTCGCGGATTTCGACTTGGACCACCCGCTCGTGCTTGCCGATCTGCGGGTTGAGCCAGTCCTTCAGTCCATCACCATCGATTTGCGCATCGGCATTCAACGTGACGAACGCCTTGGGAACCTCACCGCGATAGGCATCCGGAATACCGATGACCAGCGCCTCCCGCACGGCGGGGTGATGATAGAGGACGGCCTCGATCTGGCTGGGAAAGACCTTGAAACCGGCGACGGCGATCATGTCCTTCAACCGGTCGACGATGCTGATATAGCCATCGGCATCGATTTCGCCGACATCACCGGTGCGCAGCCAACCGTCGGTGAACACTTCTTCATCCGCGTCCGGGCGTTGCCAATAGCCCTTCATCGCCTGCGGTCCCTTGAACGCGATCTCGCCAGGCTCCCCATCCGGCGCCGCCTTTGTCGGATCGCTCTTGTCGAGCAGGCGGATGCGGGTGCCGGCGAGCGGCTGACCGATGGTGCCGGCCTTGCGCGGTCCGGCGAAGGGATTGGATGAAATGACCCCGCTGGATTCGGTCAAGCCATAGCCCTCGATCAAGCGCGCGCCTGTCGCGGCCTCGAACTTTTGCTGGACCTCGGCCGGCAGTGGCGCGCCACCCGAAATGCAGATGCGAAGCGACGACAGGTCCGCCTTTGCCAGGCGGGGATCGTCAAGCAGCGCCTGGTACATGGTCGGGACGCCCGGCAGCGAGGTCGCCTTCGTCCGCTGCACCGCCGCCAGCACCTGGCCGGCATCGAAGCGCGGCAGCATCACGATCTCTCCGCCATGATGGACGGTGCGGTTGAGAACGCAGCTGTTGGCGAAGACGTGGAACAGCGGCAGGACGCCGACGATCCGGTCCGTCTCGCCGACCCACGGGTCCATGGCGTCGATCTGGCGCGCATTGGCGCTGAGGCTCTGGTGGGTCAGCATCGCCCCTTTGGGCCTGCCGGTTGTGCCGCCGGTATATTGCAGCACGGCGATGTCGTCGGGCGTCACGGACGGAAAGGTGCCCTCCCCCTCACCCTTGCCATCATTGGCGATCAGGGCGGAGAAAGCGGAGATGCGCGGATCGTCGGGACGCTCGGCCGTCTCGCCGCCCTTGAACAGACGATAGAAGAGCGATTTCGCCGCCGGCAACGCGCCCGCGACGGATCCGACGACGAGCCGCTCGAGGCTGCTGTTGTCCAGTACCTCGATCGCGGTCGGCAGCAATTGCCGGGCCGACAGGGTGAACAGCAGCCGGGTACCGCTATCCTCGACCTGATGCTCAAGCTCCGCGGCGGTGTAGAGCGGCGAGAAATTGACGACGATGGCACCGGCCATCAGCGCGCCATAATAGGCCGCGAGATAGTGCGGAACATTGGGCAGGAACAGTCCAATACGGTCGCCGGGCGCGATCCCCAGTCGCCTTAGCCCCACCGCCACCCGCCGCGCGCCATCGACAGTCTCCGCATAGCTGTATTTGCGGCCCATGAAGTCGATGAGCGCCGCCTCCGGCGCGCGCGTGGCGCTGTCGAGCAGCATCTGATGGAGGGTCAGCGGCGGAAAGGCACGGTCCCATTTCCCAGGGTGATCGAAATGGGTGCTCCAGTCGCCTTCGCCGCTCTCCATGAGGCAAGTGTAGGTGGTGAGGGTGATATTGGCAATTCCGGCTCTCGCCGTAACGGCGAATCACTCAGTCGCCCTATTCGCGCGCGGCTGGCCTCGACGCCGAGCGGGGCGCAGCGCCAGGACGCGAAATTTGGTCGAGAGCCTGGATGAGATCGTCGAAATCGCCCGCATCGGGAATCGGGAAAATCCGGCGAAACCCCTGGCCCAACCGATCGAGATCGGACTGGGTAAGCAGGCCGACAGCGATCACCCGGTCATCGTTCGCGGCCACATCATCCTCCTGATTGCCGTTCACAACGTCACGGATTCGGATGAGTGCCATTCGTTACGGAGCCAAGACTCTCATTAGATCAATAAGGCTCGCAGGCGATCCCGTCATTGTCGCCGTCCATATAGTCGGCATAGCCGCGCTCACCCCGATACAGCGGATCGAGCCCGCGGGCGCGGACTTCATTGCAGCCGGCGAATTGAAATCCGGCTGGCAGGGCTGCGAGCGCGGCCCTACGTGCCTGCCGGGCCTCAGTAGCGTTGAGGCTGAAGGCAACGGCCACGCCCACCGCGATGGCGACGACCATCGCGGTTGCCGTCCATTCCAGTATCGATGCCAGACGCACGGGCGGTGCGTGAGGGCGGCGCGGCGCGATCTGAAAATGTTCGCGAGGATATTCCCTGGCCATGACCGCCCTTTGCCACGGGCTGTTCAACAGCGGGTTAATCGCCGCCGCGTCGCGCTTGCCCGCGCGGCCGGGTTCGGGCAGTCGTGGCGCGATGCAGGACGAACGCGAATATGTGATCGGCGCGATCGGATCGATGATCAACGGATCGATCGGGGCCGACGACTGGCAGGCGTTCACCACCCGTCCGTTGGAAAGTGCCCGGCTGGACTGGATAAGACGGCGCGCCGGCCGGATTGCCTTGCCGGTCGATGCCAAGGGCGAATTGCTGCTGCGGGCGCTGTTGCAGCAGGCCGAACGGTTGAGCGAGGACGATCCGACCAAGGTCAAGGCTTGGCGGATGGAGATCGGGCTGCTCTGCGGGCTGCTGATCGGCGCAGGATTATGGGCGATCGGTTTCGTACCAGGCGGCGGCTGGTTTCAGAACCCGCACCTGCTGTTGCTGCCCGCAGCCGCGGGCGTTGTGGTGGTGATCATCCGCAATCGTCGCGAACAGGTCGGCTTCCACGATCCGGAAACCATGGATCAGAACAAGCGGGGCCGGATCTAGGCGTCGATACCGATATAGCCGGGCAGTGCCGAGATCCGTGCAAGCCAAGCGTTGATATTGCCATAGCGTCCAAGGTTAAAGCCTCCATCGTCGCAGACATGGGTATAGGCATAGAGGGCGATGTCGGCGACAGTCGGCTGATCGGCGACGAGGAAGCGGCGGCCGGCCAGATGCGCGTCCATCAGTTCAAGCGCGGCGATGCCGGCGGCACGCTTGCCGGGCAGATTGGCGCGCTGAAGCTCGGTAAGATTTTGCTCCCCGACCCAACCGTACCAAAAGCGCAGGGTCGCGACATTGGGCTCGTGATTATACTGTTCCCACGACATCCAGCGCAGGGTGTCGGCCTGGTCAAAACGATCCTGGGGGATAAGCGCACTGCCGGATGCGAGATACCAGCAGGCGGCATTACTCTCGGGCAGGAAGCGATCACCGACCTGGAGCACCGGGATGCGGCCATTGGCGCTGACACCGGACAGGAATGCCTCTGTCCGGGTCTCTCCCTTCATGATGTCATATTCGCGTCGTTCCAGCGGGATGCCGAGCAGCGCTGCGGCCAGGCGGATCTTGTAGCAGTTTCCGGAGCGGGCATATTCATGGAGGATGAGGTCGGGCATTTTCGGATGTCCTCGGCATGCGCGTTGATTGCGCCGATCACATCTATCGTCATGCTGAATTTAATTCAGCATCCATATCGCGCGGCGCCCGTCTCAACCGGAACGCCAGCACTCCTGGACCCTGAATTGAATTCAGGGTGACGGATTAACGAAAGCCCAAACCTTATTCTTCGGTCGGCGCGGCCGGTGCCGGCGTCTTGAACAAGTTCGTTTCGTCGAGAACGATTTGGCCTTCACCTTCGCCTTCGGCCAGCAAGGCGTCGGCGCGGCGGGCATTCTCGTCGCGCTCGCGGCGTAATTCCTCGATCAGGGCATCGCGATCGCCGGCCAGACGGCTGTCGGTCGGCGCCTCGACACCCGCCTTCTTCGCCGCCTTGGCGACAAGGGCGTCAAGCTCGCGCTGGGAGCACAGACCCAGCGTCACCGGGTCCTTGGGCGTGATGCCGCTGATATTCCAGTGGGTGCGGTCGCGGATCGCGGCGATGGTGGTCCGGGTCGTGCCGATCAGCTTGCCGATCGCGCCGTCGGAAATCTCCGGATGGTTGCGCAGGATCCAGGCAATGCCATCCGGCTTGTCCTGGCGCTTCGACACCGGCGTATAGCGCGGGCCCTTGGTGCGGCGGACAGGCTCCGGGCCCTTCTGCATGATCAGGCGATAGTCGGGATTGGCCTCACCCTTGTGAATCTCGTCCTGGGTCAGTTCATGGGCGCGGACGGGATCGCGGCCGGTATATTTGGTCGCCGCGGTATCGTCCGCGATCGCCTGGACCTCGAGGATGTGCAAGCCGCAGAACTCGGCGATCTGAACGAAGCTGAGGGCGGTGTTGTCGACCAGCCAGCTGGCGGTCGCATGAGGCATGAGCGGCTGGTTCACGGCGGAACTCCAAGGCATGAATATAGAAAGGGCCGCCCCAACGGGACGGCCTTGATGGTTGAGGATGTAGGGGAATTGATTGTTGGGGGCAAGGCTTACCGTCATTCCCGCGAAAGCGGGAATCCACCTCCCGACGTCTCTACATGTTGGATGTCGATGTTGGCGTCAGCCGGCCGCAAGGGAAATTGAATTCCCGCTTTCGCGGGAAGACGATTATCTGCAATCAGCTTACCACCAGGACGATCTTACCCATATGATCGCCGGATTCCATGCGGCGGTGGGCGGCGGCGGCTTCTTCCAGTGGGAAGCGGTGGTCCATCATCGGCCTCAATTCGCCTGACTCGACGAAAGGCCAGACGGTGCGGGCGAGTTCGTCGGCAACCAGGCTCTTGAACGCAGGGCTGCGTGGGCGGAGAGTGGAGCCGGTCAGGGTCAGGCGGCGGGCCATGACCTCCCAGATCGGCACTTCTCCCTTCGGCCCGTTCATAATCGCGATAGAGACATGACGGCCATCGTCGGCCAGGCACTTGATATTGCGGGCTAGATAGTCGCCACCGACCATGTCGAGGATCGCCTGGCAGCCCTTGCCGCCGGTGATCCGTCTGACCTCCTCGACGAAGTCATGGGTCCTGTAATTGATCGCGTGGGCAGCGCCCCATTCCCGCGCGGCCGCGCATTTGGTGTCATCGCCGCAGGTAACGATGGCGGTCATGTCGAACAGCTTGGCAAGGGTGATCGCCATGGTGCCGATGCCGCTGGTGCCGCCATGGATGAGGACAGTGTCGCCGTTGACGGCGTAGGCACGCTCGAACAGGTTGGTCCAGACGGTGAAGAGCGTTTCGGGCAGAGCCGCCGCCTCGATCATGTCATAGCCCGCGGGCACCGGCAGGGTCTGGCCGACCGGGACCACCGCATATTCGGCATAGCCGCCGCCGGCGAGCAATGCGCACACCTGCTCGCCGGTACGATCGGGATCGACCGCCGGGCCGCAAGCGACGATGGTGCCCGACACTTCAAGGCCCGGAATGGAAGTGGTGCCAGGCGGCGGCGCGTATTTGCCCTGCCGCTGGGCGACATCGGGCCGATTGACGCCGGCAGCGGTGACGCGGATCAGCACCTCGTCACCGATCGGCGTCGGCACTGGGCGGGTGACGACGACCAGCGCCTCAGGCCCGCCGGGCGCAGCAATGTCGATCGCGGTCATTTCACCGGGAACCGCGAAATCCGCTCCCGTCGCGCCCGCTGCCGCAATCATAGCCCCACCGCCCCCTAACGTTCGTTAGAGGTCGTTATTGACAGGCGGACCGGCAGCGTCAACATTCATGCCATGGACATGGACGAAATCCTGCCTCCCCGCCGCGGTGACGATCCCGTCGCCGCCGCCACGCGGCAGGACCTTGATCCATTTTCGGTTGAGGAGCTGGAGGCGCGCATCATCGCGCTTGAGGCCGAGGTGGCACGGACCCGACAAAAGATCGAGACCGCCGTTAACCATAAGGCAAGCGCAGAGGCGCTATTCAGAAAATGAACCTGTGTCGGGCCGAAGAAACGCTTGTCGCGGCCCACCTGCAAGACATCTTGATCGGGGAACTTCCCAACCCGACATTAGGTTCAAACAAGGCCCGACCCCGGGCCGGGAGTAACATTTGATGCCTTCCTTTGCTTCTGCCCTGGAAACCACGCTTCACAACGCGCTGACCCACGCGTCGGAGCGCCATCATGAATATGCCACGCTGGAACATCTGTTGCTGGCGCTGATCGACGACGAGCATGCGTCGGTGGTCATGCAGTCCTGCGGCGTCGACCTTGGCGAACTGGGCGATGTCGTGACGCAGTATCTCGACACCGAACTCGACAATCTGAAGGTCGAGGGCAATGTCGACCCCTCCCCTACCACCGGATTCCAGCGGGTTGTCCAGCGTGCGATCCTGCATGTCCAATCGTCCGGCAAGGATGAGGTCACTGGGGCGAATGTGCTGGTGGCGCTGTTCTCCGAGCGCGATACCTACGCGGTCTATTTCCTGCAGCAGCAGGATATGAGCCGGCTGGATGCGGTGAGCTTCATCAGCCATGGCGTCGGCAAGGGCGTCAGCGGCACGCCGGAACCGACCGAGGCCAAGGAAACCGAGGACAAGGCGGCAAAGAGCGACGGCAAGGGCAAGAAGGAAAGCGCCCTCGACCAGTTCACCGTCAACCTCAATGAGAAGGCGAAGGTCGGCAAAGTCGACCCGCTGATCGGCCGTTCGGCGGAGGTCGATCGGACGATCCAGATCCTGTGCCGCCGCTCCAAGAACAACCCGCTCTATGTCGGCGATCCCGGCGTCGGCAAGACCGCGATCGCGGAGGGACTGGCGCGCAAGATCGTCGAGGGTCAGGTCCCCGAAGTGCTGAAGGAAGCGGTGATCTATTCGCTCGACATGGGCGCGCTGCTGGCTGGCACCCGCTATCGCGGCGATTTCGAGGAACGGCTGAAAGCGGTGGTCACCGAGCTGGAAAAGATGCCGCACGCGGTGCTTTTCATCGACGAGATCCACACCGTCATCGGTGCCGGCGCGACCAGCGGCGGCGCGATGGACGCGTCCAACCTGCTGAAGCCGGCGCTGTCCGGTGGCACGATCCGGTGCATCGGGTCGACCACCTACAAGGAGTTCCGCAACCATTTCGAGAAGGACCGGGCGCTGCTGCGGCGGTTCCAGAAGATCGACGTCACCGAGCCCAGCGTCGAGGATACGATCAAGATCCTCACCGGGCTGCGGTCTGCGTTCGAGGGCCATCACAAGGTACGCTACACCCCTGACGCGATCAAATCGGCGGTGGAACTGTCGGCACGCTACATCAACGACCGCAAGCTGCCGGACAAGGCGATCGACGTGATCGACGAGGTCGGCGCGATGCAGATGCTGGTGGCGCCGTCCAAGCGCAAGAAGGTGATTACGCCGAAAGAGATCGAGGCGGTGATCGCAACCATGGCGCGGATTCCGCCGAAGACGGTTTCGAGCGACGACAAGTCAGTGCTGGAGAATATCGACACCGACCTGAAGCGGGTGGTGTTCGGCCAGGACAAGGCGATCGAGGTGCTCGGCTCCGCAATCAAGCTGAGCCGGGCGGGCCTGCGCGAACCGGACAAGCCGATCGGCAACTACCTCTTCTCCGGCCCGACCGGCGTCGGCAAGACCGAGGTCGCGCGCCAGCTGGCGACGCTGCTCGGCATCACCCTGCAGCGGTTCGACATGTCGGAATATATGGAGCGGCATTCGGTATCGCGCCTGATCGGCGCGCCTCCGGGCTATGTCGGCTATGATCAGGGCGGTTTGCTGACCGATGCGATCGACCAGAATCCGCATTGCGTATTGCTGCTCGACGAGATCGAGAAGGCGCATCCGGACCTGTTCAACATCCTGTTGCAGGTGATGGATAATGGCCGGCTGACCGATCACCACGGCAAGACCGTCGACTTCCGCAACGTCATCCTGATCATGACCACCAATGCCGGCGCGTCCGACATGGCGCGGGAAAGCATCGGCTTCGGCACGATGACCCGAGAGGATGCGCAAGAGGATGCGGTCAAGAAGATGTTCACGCCGGAGTTCCGCAACCGGCTGGATGCGATCGTGCCCTTCGCCTATCTGCCGCCCGAAGTGGTGGCGCGGGTGGTGGACAAGTTCATCCTTCAGCTGGAACTGCAGCTGGCCGACCGCAACGTCCACATCACCCTGGAGGACGATGCCAAGGCGTGGCTGACCGAGCGCGGTTACGACAAGCTCTATGGCGCGCGGCCGATGGGCCGCCTGATCCAGGAGAAGGTCAAGCAGCCGCTGGCAGAAGAATTGCTGTTCGGAAAGCTGGTCCATGGCGGCGAAGTGCATGTCCGGTTGAAGGACAATGCGCTGAGCTTTGAAGTGACCCCGGCGGCACCCAAGGCGAAGAAGACGCCGCCGCCGCCCAAGGGGAAGAAGAAGGCGCCGGCGAAGGCGGCGAAGTGAAAAGAGAGGGGCGGTCGGGTTGGGCCGCCCCTTTTCTCTCGTCCGCTTCTCTCCACCCCAGTAACAATTCACCGGCAGTTCATTTCCTATGCGACACGATCTGCATGGGAGAGAGCCATGCTGCTTCGATCAACGATCCTTGCCGGACTTGCAATATCGGCCTCCGCCAGCCTGCCCGCACAGAAAGGCAGCCAGAAACAGTCTGAAGACACCGACGCGATCGTTGTGACAGGATCGACTATCAAGACCCGGGTCATCGACGCCGCCGATCCCTATGTGATTGTGGAAGTCGGCAAAGTACCGATGAAGATCCGCGTCGATTTTGACGCGCCCCTGTGGCTGCTGCTGCTCAATCCGAAAGCGGGTGATCGTGCCAAGATTCAGTCAGCCGGACCGATCTACAGCAACAATAGCGATCAGAACATGTTCTCGTTTGATGGACAGCGGGTCGTTTGGCGCGCTGGATACGCGAGCCTGAAGTTCCCGGGCGACGACAAGTACCACCGATTCAGCCGCAATTCCGAGGGCTGCCGTACAAAAGTCCCAGTATTGGCTGATGCCGTCATGGTTCGTGTCGCAGTGGGTCAAACGATAGCGGATGGCGACGCCGATGGCATAATGGGCCTTGAGTGCCTGCCTGAAGAAAGGATCACCCTGCGGCTGCGCGCGCCACGAGAGAATGAGCAGACGATCGAAGTCCCCCTTTCGGTCAACCCCATGGGCTTTGTGAGTACTGCGTTCAAATTAGGGCGCCAGTCGATAGGCGTGCGCTTCTCGCCGCAGGAACCGCTCACCGTCGCGACAGGAGGTGCCGGTGCCCTGCTTGCGGACGCGCGCGTTGGCCGTTGGACGGGGCCGCCCACATCGATTGGACTGCGGTTCTGGCAGGAGGCGCCAACGTTCCACCCGGCGCGAGCCATCACGCTCGGCAGACCGCTCAGTCTGAGCGGCTTGCCTCTTTTCGGCTATATGGTCCGCACCGCGGACGAGCTTGGCACTCTCAAGCTTCCCAGGGACGAGTCACGCCGGGAAGAGCCGCCGCCCCCGCCCGACGCGATCGTAGTGAGTGGCAAGAAGATCAAGAAGCGCGGCCAGCCGCAGTTCCAGATCGCCGTCGGCGCCGACATGCTGGAGGATTGCAGCAGCATGACCTACGACAAGTTTGCCCAGACAATGACCTTCCGCTGCACCTTCGATTGATCAGGAAGATTTACGCTGTACTGTGTGTCCCCAAAGTCCAGACATGGGGAGAGGTTTCATGGGGCGCGGTATCTGGGCGGCGGGCATCGCCATTCTCGTCCTGACAGGTTGCTCACCGCATCCCGTAGGTCAAGAGGTCTGGACCCTCGACAATCTGCGGCGGATCGGGGATCGGCCGGCGACGGTGGCAGGGCATCCGCGGCTGATCCGGGACGGCGGCCATGCCGCCATCGCCTTTGACGGCGCCCATGACAGCATCTTGCTGAAGGGCCGTCCGCTAATCGGCCCGGACCAGTTCACGATCGAGATGCTGATGCGCCCCGACGGCGGGGACTTTGAGCAGAAGATCCTGCACATCTCCGAGACCGACCCTGAAACCGGGCTGGATGTGCGGCCGGTGGGGACCGATCACGACGCCAATAAGCGCATCATGTTCGAGCTGAGGACCAAGGACGGAAAATTCTACATCGACGTCGTCATCAACAGCAAGGGCGGCAAATATGTACTGGCGGCCGACAAGGCATGGCATCCGACCGGACGCTGGTATGCCGTCGCCCAGACCTTCGATGGCCAGACCTATCGCGCCTATGTCGATGGCGTGCTGGAGGCTGAGATGCCGGCGCTTTCCAGCACAGTGGGATCCGAAGCTTGGAATTCACGTGACTTGAAGTCGCGGCCGCACTGACCCTATAGTGAGTCGTATTAATTTAAATCATACCAACATGGTCAAATAAAACGAAAGGCTCAGTCGAAAGACTGGGCCTTTCGTTTTAATCTGATCGGCACGTAAGAGGTTCCAACTTTCACCATAATGAAATAAGATCACTACCGGGCGTATTTTTTGAGTTATCGAGATTTTCAGGAGCTAAGGAAGCTAAAATGGAGAAAAAAATCACTGGATATACCACCGTTGATATATCCCAATGGCATCGTAAAGAACATTTTGAGGCATTTCAGTCAGTTGCTCAATGTACCTATAACCAGACCGTTCAGCTGGATATTACGGCCTTTTTAAAGACCGTAAAGAAAAATAAGCACAAGTTTTATCCGGCCTTTATTCACATTCTTGCCCGCCTGATGAATGCTCATCCGGAATTTCGTATGGCAATGAAAGACGGTGAGCTGGTGATATGGGATAGTGTTCACCCTTGTTACACCGTTTTCCATGAGCAAACTGAAACGTTTTCATCGCTCTGGAGTGAATACCACGACGATTTCCGGCAGTTTCTACACATATATTCGCAAGATGTGGCGTGTTACGGTGAAAACCTGGCCTATTTCCCTAAAGGGTTTATTGAGAATATGTTTTTCGTCTCAGCCAATCCCTGGGTGAGTTTCACCAGTTTTGATTTAAACGTGGCCAATATGGACAACTTCTTCGCCCCCGTTTTCACCATGGGCAAATATTATACGCAAGGCGACAAGGTGCTGATGCCGCTGGCGATTCAGGTTCATCATGCCGTTTGTGATGGCTTCCATGTCGGCAGAATGCTTAATGAATTACAACAGTACTGCGATGAGTGGCAGGGCGGGGCGTAACCTAGGTGACAGAAGTTAAAAGCCTCCGGTCGGAGGCTTTTGACTTTCTGCTAGATCGGCCGCATCGAATATAACTTCGTATAATGTATGCTATACGAAGTTATTAGCGATGAGCTCGGACTTCCATTGTTCATTCCACGGACAAAAACAGAGGGGAAAG
>JADMIO011419539.1_pt1 | contig 29057 bp, 26 predicted proteins | sample 8958161 | NCBI WGS metagenome assembly JADMIO01 (sample SAMN16585339, study PRJNA669376) | soil metagenome | isolation source: Crop rotation soil | place: USA: Cullars Rotation, Alabama | collected 2011 | reverse complement strand
CCAGCTCCGCCGCGACGAAGTCCTGCAGGTACGAGTCGAGCTCCTCCGGCTCCATGATCACGCGCTCGCGGTAGGCGAACGAGCCCTCCCACCACAGCTGCTCGACCTTCTCCTCAGCGGTCAGCGCGGGCTGGAACCACTTCGGGAACTGGTCCTCGGAGCGGCCGTGGAGGACGTGGTGCTTGAACACGAACTCGATCGAGTCGCCCTCGACGTCGATCAGCCAGTGGTGATGCCCCCAGCCGACCCACGGTCCCTGGAAGCCGAAGCTCTGCTCCTCGAGCCGCGACGGCACCTCGATGTAGCCGGCCTTCGCCACGCGCGCGAGCTCGGAACACACGCGGATCGGATCGCGCACGTCCTCGAGGACGTGCGAGCAGACCACGAAGTCGAACTGGTCGTCGGCGAACGGCCACGGCTCGGCGTCGCAGATGTCGCGCACGACCCACGTGTCGGCGCTGAAGCGCTCCGGCGGCTCGCCCTCCACCCCGTAGAGGCCGCGGGTCTCGTAGGGCATCAGGTCGAGGACCCAGTCGGCACGGGTCAGGGGCTTGCCCCAGCCGCCCACGTCGAGCACCTGATCGTCAGGGCCGAGGCGCTCCAGAAACCGCGTCAGGCTCGCGTCCAACATGGGCGCGGGAGCCTAGTGACCTGAGTCGGAAGTGCAGCGGCATCTTCCCGAGTGGCTGGGCGTGGCTGGCGACACAGGTCACTAACGACCCACCCCCGCGCGGGTTTCTGTACCTTCCCGCGCCGTGAGCGAACTCGTCGAACGCGCCAAGGAGCACACTTGGTACCACTCGCTGGAGCTCGAGCCCGGGTACGTGACCCCCGGGATGTTCGATCTCCGCGACGTGGTCGACAAGTACGGCCTGCCGGCGCGGATGGATGGGATGCGCGCCCTCGACGTGGGCACGTGGGACGGCTTCTGGGCGTTCGAGATGGAGCGCCGCGGCGCTGAGGTCACGGCACTCGACCTCGACTGGGAGAAGGACCTCGACTGGCCGGCGAACCGCCGCCCGGACAGCTTCCCGGACACTCCGCGCGGCAGCGGGTTCCACATGGCGAAGGAGATCTTCGAATCGAAGGTCGAGCGGGTCAACTGCTCGATCTACAACGCCTACCCCGAGGATCTGGGCGAGTTCGACTTCGTGTTCTGCGGCTCGGTGATCATCCACCTCCGCGATCCGATCCTCGCGATGGAGCGGATCGCCGGCCTCACGAAGGGGACGTTCCTCTCGGTCGAGGGCTACGACCGGCTGCTCAGCTACGTGCCGATCCCGCTCGCCCGCTACCGGGCGCACCGCGAGAAGGCGGTCGTGTTCTGGGACCCGAATCCCGCCACCTGGGAGGCAATCCTCCAGACGTCGGGCTTCAGCAAGGTCGAGCGCAAGGGCAAGTTCCGCCTGAAGGCGCGCGACGGCTGGTACGTGCACCACGTGGTGCACGAAGCCACGAAGTAGCGCTTCCGTATCCTGGGTGGGCGATGCCTGCTGCCGCCTATGCCGGAAAGGAATGCGTCTGCCAGCTCAAGAAGGGGCTGTGCGACCAGTCGTGCGTCCAGGGGATGCTCGACACCCCGTTCTACATCGCCTGCCTGAAGCTCGAGGGCCGGCGGTCGCTCGTGGTCGGCGGCGGTGACATCGGGCTCGAGAAGGTCGAGGGACTGCTCGCCTGCAACGGCGACGTGACGCTCGTCGCCCCCGACGCGATCGAGCCGCTGGAGGCGCTCGCGGCCGAAGGCTCGATCACCTGGGAGCGGAGGAAGTACGAGCCCGGCGACCTCGAGGGCAAGTTCATGGCGATCGCCGCCACGAACGACACGGACGTGAACATCGGCATCTACGAGGATGCCGAGCGGCGGGCCATGCTCGTCAACGTCGTCGACGTGCCGCCGCTGTGCAACTTCATCCTCCCGGCGATCATTCGCACCGGCCCGCTCGCGATCGCGATCTCGACCGCCGGCGCGTCGCCTGCGCTCGCGAAGCGGATCCGCAATCAGATCGCCGAGGAGTACGGCGAGCCGTACGCGAAGCTCGCGGTGATGCTGAACGACGTGCGCGGCTGGGCAAAGGGCACGCTGCCGACCTACCAGGACCGCAAGGAGTTCTTCGAGTCGATCGTGAACGGCGAGCCGGATCCGGTCGAGCTGCTGCGGACAGGCGACGAGGCGGCGGTGGCCGACCTCATCGCGGCAGCGCAGCGCACCGCCACGCCTGCCTGACCACCCCCAAAAGGTGCAATCCGGCGCCGTCCGGGTTATATTCGCGGCACAGTCTCGCGAGCCTTTGGGGGGCAGCTTTATGCGGAAGTGGCAGGGGATCTTCGTAGCGATGGCGCTCGTCGTCTGCGCGCTCGCACCCACGGCCGACGCGGCGACCGCGCCGACCAGCCCGGTCGGCCCGGGCCTCATCTCACTCAGGAGCAAGTCGGCGCGGCCGCCGGTCGTGCTGATGCAGGGCGGGTTTGCGCGGACCCTCATCGCCGACGTGAAGGTGCCGGCCGCGAACCCCGTCGCCCAGGCACAGAGCTTCCTCGGCAGCTACGCCTCGATGTTCGGGCTCGATTCCAACTCGAAGCTCGGGATCCTCCGGACCGAGCCCGGCCCGCTCGGCTCCACCGCGGTCGTCTTCTACCAGACCCAGCGCGGCATCCCCGTCGCCGGGGCAGAGCTCAGCGTGGTCACCTTCCAGGATCGCGTCCTGGGAGCGGTCGGCCGCCTCTCGCCGCGGGTCAACGTCGACACGCTGCCCCGCATCAAGCCCCGGTCCGCGATCTCGATCTCGCGCGGGGCGGCGCTCGCCCGCGGGGCAAAGCCGCTCGCCCAGCCGAAGCTCGTGATCTACGACCCCGGCATCACCCGCGGCGGCCCGACAGCCCCGAAGCTCGCCTGGAGCACCTCGGTCGGCCGCGAGCGCGTCACCACCGACGCGCTCACCGGCGCGGTGCTCGACACCGAGTCGCTCATCGAGGAGAGCTACGACCTCAACCTCCTGGACTCGAGCGGCTTCGGCGGGTACGCCGGCTGCCCGCCGAAGTCGGCGCTCACCGTCATCGGCAGCGAGAGCGGGCTGAATGCGAAGGGCAAGCAGCTCGGCCTCGACAAGAAGCCGGACGTGAATGAGGCACCGGGCCTCATGAAGCTGACCTACGACTTCTACAAGAACACGTTCAACCGGCTGAGCTACGACGGTCTCGACTCCCAGATCCAGCTCCTCATGCGGAGCAACGACACGTCGAACGCCTACTGGGATCCGAGCTGCGACGTGATCGCCGCCGCGCCCGGGTATCCGAGCAAGGACACCTTCTCGCACGAGCTGACCCACGGCGTGGACCAGTTCGGCGCGAACCTGACCTACAGCTACCAGAGCGGTGCGCTCAACGAGAGCTACTCCGACACCCTGGCCGCCGTCCGCGACAACAACTGGGAGCACACTCCGCGCCCCGGTCAGATCCGCAGCCTGAGCGATCCGCCCTCGTTCAACCAGCCCGACAAGCTGAGCAGCTCGCTCTACAAGACGAGCTCGGGGGACCACGGGGGCGTGCACACGAACAGCGGCGTATCCAACAAGGCCCACTTCCTGATCGCCGACGGGCAGACGTTCAACAATCTCACGGTGAAGGGCGTCGGGCGTGCGCGGCTGGGGCAGATCGCCTATGGCGCGCTGATGTCGCTGGGTGCGTCCGCCGACTTCAAGGCGGCGGCCGGCATGGAGATGCTGTTCGCCCTCCTCGGCGACCTCCAGACCGGAAAGCTCGCGGGCTTCTGCGCCACCGCGACCGCGTGGAGCGCGGTCGAGGTGCTGAACCAGGGCGACAGCGACTGCGACGGCAAGCTCGATGGCAGCGACGCCGACAAGGACGGCGACGGGATCGCGAACTCGAACGACAACTGCCCGCTCGTGAAGAACGCGAACCTCTCCGACGTCGACGCGGACGGACTGGGCGATGTCTGTGACACGGACATCGACGGCGATGGCCGCCTGAACGGCCAGGACAACTGCCAGTTCAAGCCCAACGCCGATCAGAAGGACGTGAACAAGGACGGCATCGGGGACGTCTGCCAGGACGCGGACAGTGACGGAGTCCCCGATCCGGTCGACAACTGCGAGGGCCTCGCGAACCCGAGCCAGAGCGACGCGGACAAGGACGGCACAGGCGACGCCTGCGAAGTGGACAACGACAACGACGGCGTGATCGACGACAACGACAAGTGCCAGTTCGTCAAGGGCGGCGGCAAGGACTCCGACGGCGACGGGCTCGGCGATGTCTGCGATCCGTGTCCGAACGGCAAGGACGTCGTCATCGCCTACTCGAGCCCGCCGAAGGGTGTGCCCGGCGCCAAGCCGAAGCCCATCCTCCAGGACTCCGACAACGACGGGAAACCCGACGGCTGCGAATCGAAGGGCAGGGTTGGCTCGCTGAAGGTGGCGTTCCCCGTGGGCAGGAAGAAGCAGAAGCTCGGGCGTGGCCTGTTCGGCCTCGCCGGCGGTTCGAAGAAGATCGTCGTGCGGGCCCCGCGCGGGAAGTCGGCCGACATCCCGGTCAACCCGTGCCCGGGCAGGAAGTGCCTGTTGCTCAACCGCCAGCCGTCCGGGGTGACGGTGAGGCTCACCGGTCTCGGCAGGCTCCTGGCGCAGATCGTGGACTCGAGCGGGCAGTCCGTGGGCGGAGTGCAGTCGTTCGGCGCCAAGTCGCTGGTCCTTCAGTTCCGCCCGCGGGGCGGCGAGCGCTACTCGCTGCACCTCCAGGCACCGAGCAACAGGAGCGCCAAGAGCTCCGTCGGCATCAAGGTGAGCACGGGGTTGCGCCTGCTCGGGCGCTGAACGGCAACTGGGATACTCGGCCGGATGGCCGAGCTTTCACACCTCGACGAGGAGGGCCGTGCGCGCATGGTCGACGTCGGCGACAAGCCGGCGACGGACCGGCGCGCCGTGGCCGAAGCCGTTGTGACGATGGCGCCCGCCACCGCCGCCGCGGTCGAGCGCGGCGACGGGCCGAAGGGCGACGTCACCTCGACCGCGCGGATCGCCGGGATCCAGGCCGGCAAGCGCACCGCAGAGCTGATCCCGCTGTGCCACCCGCTGTCGCTGAGCTTCCTCGACGTGGCGATCGCGGTCGACGCAGCCGCAGGCGAGGTGCGGCTGACGGCCGAGGCGCGCACCACCGGGCCGACCGGAGTCGAGATGGAGGCGCTCACCGCGTGCTCGGTGGCCGCCCTGACCGTCTACGACATGGTCAAGGGGATCGAGCGCGGCGTGGTCGTCGGGCCGATCCAGCTCGTCGAGAAGACCGGCGGCCGCCACGACTGGAGGCGCGACGGATGAAGGCTGCCGTGCTGACGATCTCGACCTCACTCACCGAGGGCGAGGGCGAGGACCGCTCGGGGCCGCAACTGCGCGACCTGTGCGAGGAGGCTGGGCTCGAGACGTCACTGGCGGTACTCCCGGACGACCGGGCAGCGATCGCCACCGAGCTGAAGCGCCTCTCCGACGAGGAGGGCGTGCGGTTCATCTTCACGACCGGCGGCACGGGCCTGACGCCTGACGACGTCACCCCGGAGGCGACCGCCGATGTGATCGACCGGGAGGCGCCGGGTTTCGCCGAGGCGGTCAGGGTCGAGGGCCGGCAGCACACCCCGCTCGGCATCCTCACCCGCGGCATCTCAGGGATCCGCGGCCGCACGCTGATCGTGAACCTCCCCGGGACCCCGAAGGCGATCGGCCAGTCGTGGCCGGTCCTCGAGCCGACTCTGAAGCACGCTGCGGAGACCCTCGAGCGCGACTGACGCCGATGGCGGACGCGATCGCGATCGAGGGGCTCGAGCGCCGCTATGGCGATCGGGTCGCCCTCGCCGGCGTGACGGTCACCGTTCCGGCCGGCGAGACGCTCGCCGTGCTCGGCTCGAACGGCGCCGGCAAGACGACCCTGCTGCGAGTGCTCGCCACCCTGCTGCGCCCCCACGGGGGCAGTGCGAACGTGCTCGACAGCCCGTTGCCCGACGAGGCGTGGAAGGTGCGCGGCCGCGTCGGCTATCTCGGGCACGATCCACTGCTCTACCGCGAGCTGACGGGGCGCGAGAACCTCGCCTACCACGCGCGACTGCACGGCGTGGACCGCGACCGCGTCGCGGAACGGATCGCCGCCGTCGGCCTCGACCGCCGTGCAGACGACCCGGTGCGCGACCTGTCGAAGGGCATGGTGCAACGGCTGGCCGTCGCCCGGGCGACCCTCCACGATCCGGACCTGCTCCTGCTCGACGAGCCCCGGGCGAACCTGGACCCGGCGGCGGCCGAAGCGCTCGAGCCGCTGATCGGCCGGGCCTCGGGGCGAACCCGCGTGCTCGTCACGCACGACGTGGAGGGTGGCCTCGCCGAGGCCGACGTCGCGCTCGGCCTGCGCGGCGGGCGCCAGGAGTTCTGCGCCCGCGCCGGCGAGATCTCCACCGAGACGGCACGGGAGCTGTACCGGTGATCTCGGCCGCTCGCGCGATCCTGCGCAAGGACCTGACGATCGAGCTGCGGACCTGGGAGACCGTGCCGGCGATGACCGTCTTCAGCGTGACGGTATACGTGATCTTCCACTTCGGGCTCGACCGCAACTCCCTCGACGGCGACCTCGCGTCCGGTGTGTTCTGGGTCACCCTCCTGCTCGCGGCGGTGCTCGGCGTGACGCGCCTGTTCGCGTCCGAGCGCGAGCAGGGCGGCCTCGACGGGCTGCTGCTCGCGCCGGTCGACCGGACGGCGCTGTGGGTCGCGAAGGCGACCGCGATGTTTCTCTACCTCGCCCTGCTCGAGGCCGTGGCGGTGCCGGCGTTCGGACTGCTGCTGCTCGGCCCCGACGTGTTCGGCGCGTTTCCGACCCTGCCGCTGATCCTGCTCCTCGCCAACATCGGCATCAGCGCCGTGGGCGCGCTGGTCTCCGCACTTGCCTCGGAGACGCGCGTGCGCGAGGTGATCGTCCCCATCCTGCTGCTGCCGTTGCTCGTTCCGCTCCTGATCGCCGCGGCATCCGCGACGGAGCCGCTGCTGCGCGGAAACCAGGATCCGGAGCGGCTCGGGCGCTGGCTGGGACTACTGAGCCTTTACGATGTCGTGTTCGTACTGATCTCGGTCGCCGTGTTCGACTTCCTGCTCGACGACTGACCCCCCTGCGATGTATTCCAAGGGCCTGAAGCCACTTTCGATCGCCACCGCGGCGACCCTGACCCTCGCGCTCGCGCTGGTCTTCTTCTACGCACCCGAGGACGCCGATCAGGGGATCATCCAGAAGATCTTCTACATCCACGTGCCGATGGCGATCGTGTCGCTGTTCGGGTTCATGGCCGGCGGCGTGATGGCCATCCTGCACCTCCGCAGCGGAGACCGCACGTGGGACATCAAGTCCTATGTCGCGATCCACCTCTCGATCATCCTCGGGGTCGGCGTGCTCATCACCGGGTCGATCTGGGCGCGCGCGTCGTGGGGCCACTGGTGGGTGTGGGACGAGCCGGTGCTCGTGTCGTACCTGATCGTCGTGCTGCTCTATGTCGTCTACTACCCGCTCCGGTTCTCGATCGAGGATCCCGACCGCCAGGCGCGCTACTCCTCCGTCTTTGCGATCGCCGCCGGCGCGTTCGTCCCGATCAACTTCCTCGCGGTGCGGCTTGCCCAGAGCTTCACCCACCCCCGCGTGCTGTCGAAGACGGGCGGCAGCCTCCCTGGTGACATGCGGCTGACGTTCCTCGTTTGCCTCGGCGCGGTGACGCTGATGTTCGTCACGTTCTGGAAGCTCGAGCTGACGGCGAAGAACACGCGCTCGCAGCTCAAGCGGCTGAAGCGGACGCTCGAGGCCCGGGCCGAGAAGGTTCCCGCCTGATGCTCCAGCTCGCGCTCTCGACCTCCGAGAAGTACGTCGCCGCCGCGTACGTCGTGTTCGTGGCGCTGATCTTCATCTACGTCGCGATCCTGGCCTACCGCGTCGCGCGGGTCGACAAGGAGCTGACGAGCCTCGCCGACCTCGCCGAGAAGGGCGACACATGAGCCGCGAGCTGCTCGCCATCGGCGTTTCGCACAAGACCGCGCCGCTGGCGCTTCGTGAGCGCCTCGCGCTGCCCGAGGGCCGCGCCGCGGACGTGCTGAGCAATCTGACCGTGCACGGCTCGATCCGCGAGGCCGTCGCGATCTCGACCTGCAACCGCGCCGAGATCTACATCGTCGCCGACGACGCCGTCGAGGCCGAGAGCATCGGGCTCGGCATCCTCGCCCGCCAGGGCGGGATCCGCCCGATGGAGCTCACGAGCGCCCTCTACTCGCTCCACGGCGACGACGTCATCCGCCATCTCTTCTCCGTCGCCGCCGGGCTCGACTCGATGATCGTCGGCGAGGCCGAGGTCCAGGGCCAGGTGAAGCGCGCCTACGAGCTCGCGCTCGCCCAGGGCACGACCGGGCCACTCTCGAACCGCCTGTTCCGGGACGCGCTCGCCGCCGGCAAGCGGGCCCGCAGCGAGACCGGCATCGCCCGCTCGCGTGTGTCGGTGTCGTCCGTCGCGGTCGAGCTGGCTAAGGCCAACCTCGGCGAGCTCGCCACCCGCCGCGTGCTCGTGGTCGGCGCCGGCGAGCAGGGCGAGCTCACGGCCCGCGCGCTGAACGAGCAGGGCGTCGAAACCGTCTTTGTCGCGAACCGCCACTACGACCGTGCGATCGGCCTGGCGCAGCGGTTCGGGGGCGAGGCGATCCGTCTCGAGGACCTGCCGGCGCAGCTCGTCGAGGCCGACATCGTCGTGACCTGCACCTCTTCGCCCCACCAGATCGTCGGACGCGAGGACATGGAGCTCGTGCTGGAGCAACGCGACGGCCGGCCGCTCGTGATCATCGACATCGCCGTCCCGCGCGACGTCGACGGCGCCGTGCGCGAGCTGGACGGCGTGACCCTCTTCGACATGGACGACCTCCAGCGCGAAGTCGCCCGCAACCTCCGCGGCCGCGAGGCCGAGGCCGCCCGCGCCCGCGTGCTGATCGACCAGGACGTGGCGACCTTCGAGCGCTGGCTCGCCGGGCTCGATCTCGTGCCCACGATCGCCGCGCTGCGGGCCCGCGGCGACGAGATCGTCGAAACGGTCCTGCGGGAGAACGAGTCGCGCTGGGAGAGCCTCTCGGAGGCCGACCGCGAGCGACTCGAGAAGCTGGCCAAGTCGCTGATGAGCCGGATGCTCCACGAGCCGACGCTGCGGCTGAAGGCATCGGCCGGCGACGACGACGCCTACGTCTACGTGAACGCGCTGCGGGAGCTGTTCGGCCTCGAGGGAGCGGCGGCCACCCTGGGTGAAGAGAGCAGCGCCGAGGTAACCGACCTCGACTCGCGCCGCCGCCCGGGCTAGTGCGCCTCGGGACCCGCGCGAGCGCCCTCGCGCTCGCCCAGGCGGGCCACGTGCGCGCGGCACTCGAGGCAGCCGGCCACTCCGTCGAGCTCGTCGAGATCACCGCCTCCGGCGACGAGCGGCCCGACGGCTCGCCGCCGCCGGCGCCGCCGACGGACAAGGCCCGGTTCGTCACCGAGCTCGAGCGGGCGCTCCTGGCCGGCGACATCGACCTGGCCGTGCACTCGGCCAAAGACGTGCCGGCGGACCTCCCCCACGGCCTCGCGATCGCCGGAGTTCCCGCCCGCGCCGACGCACGCGACGCGCTCTGCGGCGCGGCCGAGCTCGAAGAACTCGCCCCCGGGGCGAAGGTCGGCACGGCGAGCCTGCGGCGCCGGGCGCAACTGCTGGCCGCCCGGCCGGACCTGAACGTCGCGGAGGTGCGCGGCAACGTCGACACCCGCCTGCGTAAGCTCGCCGCGGGCGAGTTCGATGCGCTCGTGCTCGCCGCCGCCGGCCTCGAGCGACTCGGGCGCGCCGGGGAGGGAGCGCCGATCGCCGAGGCCCTGCTCACGCCCGCCGCCGGCCAGGGTTGTCTGATCCTCGAGACCCGGGCCGACGCCCCGGCGGGCGCCGCGGCCGCGGAGCTGACCGACCCGGCCGCCCTCCGCTCGCTGATCGCCGAGCGAGCCCTCGTCCGCGGCCTCGAGGCCGACTGCGACAGTGCCGTCGCGGCGCACGCCCGCGAACGCGACGGCGAGCTTCACATCGAGGCCTTCGCGGGCACGCCCGGCGGCGAGACCTGGATTCGCGACGCGATCTCCGGGGATCCCGCAGACCCGGCCGGGCTCGGCCTCGCGATCGCCGAGCGCATGGTCGCCGCGGGCGCGCTCGACCTTCTGCATCGCGACGTTTCCCCCTCGCGGTAATGTTCGGGGCGTAAGGGGAAGTTTGGGGAACTGGCGAGGCGGCTGGAGGGCCGCTCGCCACAAAATGGAGGTAGGGAATGAGCGCGATCACCGCCACCGGCGGTGCACAGGCGACGGGCTCGGCAATGCTCGCCGACGCCCTGTCACGCGACTGGTACCACACGATCGAGCTAGCGCCAGGGCAGGCGACGCGCGGTCTCGTCGACCTGCGGCCGCACGCCGACAGCGTCCTCCCGCGGAGCCTCGCGGGGAAACGGGTGCTCGACGTCGGCACGTTCGACGGCTTCTGGGCATTCGAGATGGAGCGCCGGGGCGCCGCCGAGGTGGTTGCCACCGACCTCGACGACCACCGCGGGATGGACTGGTCGAGCCCGTTCAAGGGCGAGCTCGCGCGCGAGCTGGAGGCGTCCGGGTCCGTGCCCGGCGCGCGTTTCAAGCTCGCCCACGAGATTCTCGACTCGAGCGTGACCCGCGTCCCCTCGGTCGTCTACGACCTCGAGCCGGATCGCCTCGGTGGGCCCGTGGACATCGCGTTCGTCGGCGCCCTCCTGCTGCACCTGCGCGACCCGGTCGAGGCCCTCGAGGCAATCCGCTCGACGCTCGTGCCGGGCGGTCAGATCCTGCTGTTCGAGCCGTACCTCCGCGCGCCGCGCCTGCGCGGCTCGAGCCGCCCGCTGGCCGAGGTGCGCGGCGCGACGTTCAAGCGCGACTGGCTCCTCTGCAACATCCCCGGCCTGAAGGCGCTGCTCGGCGCGGCGGGGTATGAGCGGATCACGCAGATCAGCCGCGGGCGCAAGGTCCCCACCGCGGCCGGTTACGCGCACTGGCACGTCGCGCTGAACGCCCGCGCACGCACCGACGTCTAGGGGCGGCGCCCGCCGGGGCGCCGCAGGTAGCCTCCGGCGTGTGGCGAACACCGTGCATCTCGTCGGCACGGGCCCGGGCGATCCGGGCCTCCTGACAGCGCGCGCGCTCGAGCTGATCGCCTCCGCCGACGCGATCGCCTATGACCGCCTGATCCCGGCCGGCGCGCTCGACGGCGCGCGGGCGGACGCCGAGCTCCACTACGTGGGCAAGGCGCCCGGCGCGGCCGCGGCGACCCAGGACGAGATCAACGCGCTGCTGGTCGAGCTCGGCGGCCGCGGACTGGAAGTCGTCCGGCTGAAGGGCGGCGACCCGTTCGTGTTCGGCCGCGGCGGCGAGGAAGCCGAAGCGCTGCGCGGCGCGGGGATTCCCTTCGAGGTCGTCCCCGGCGTCACCGCCGGTGTCGCCGCCAGCGCCTACGCCGGTATCCCGGTCACCCATCGCGACGCGGCTTCCGCCGTCGCCTTCGTCACCGGCCATGAGGATCCGGAGAAGGCCGAGACGGCGCTCGACTGGGAGGCGCTCGCCCGTTTCCCCGGCACGCTCGTCTTCTACATGGGTGTGAAGAACCTGCCCGCCATCACCGCGCAGCTCACGGCCGCAGGGCGCGCATCCGACGAGCCGGCCGCCGTCGTCGAGCGCGGGACGCTGGCGGCGCAACGGGTCGTGACCGGAACGCTCGCCGACATCGCCACCGAGGCAGCGTCCGCGGGCATCGGGCCGCCCGCGATCACCGTGGTCGGCCCCGTGGCGGCTCTGCGGGAGCGGCTGGCGTGGTTCGAGGAACGGCCGCTCCACGGGCGCACCGTCGCGGTCACGCGCGCCCGCGCGCAGGCGAGCGCCCTGGCGGCGCGCCTGCGACTGCTCGGCGCCGAGGTCGTCGAGACGCCGGCGATACGGATCGAGCCGCGGGCCGGCGACGCGGAGGTGGCCGCTGCCGTCGACCGGATCGCCGACTACGGCCTCGTCGTCCTCACGAGCCCGAACGGAGTCGAGACGTTGTTCGCCGCGCTCGACGCCGGCGGGCGCGACAGCCGCGCGCTTGCGGGCGCGACCGTCGCCGCGATCGGACCGGCCACGGCCCGTGCCCTCGCCCGCCACGGCATCCGCGCCGACGTGGTGCCCGAGAAGGCTGTCGCCGAGGCGCTGGCCGAGGCGCTCGGCCCGATCGATGTCTCCGGGCAACGGGTGCTCATCGCCCGCGCGGCCACCGCGCGCGACGTCCTGCCCGAAGCGCTGCGCGACAGGGGCGCGGACGTCGACGTCGTCGCGCTCTACGACACCGTCGCGGAGCCGCTGTCGGCGGCCGAGCTCGACGGCCTCGCTGAGGCGGACTACGTGACCTTCACCTCCAGCTCGACCGTCACGTTCCTTCTCGACGCACTCGACGGGCGCGATTTCCCGGCCGGAGCGCGGGTGATCTCGATCGGGCCGGTCACGAGCGAGACCGCCCGCGATCGCGGACTCGAGGTGGCCGTCGAGGCTGAGCGCCACGACATCGACGGCCTCGTCGACGCCCTGCTCGGAGACGCGGGATGACGGTCACCCTGCTCACCGACTACGGACACGACGACGACTTCGTCGGGGTCTGTCACGGGGTGATCCGGTCGATCGCGCCGGACGCCTCGATCGTCGACATCACCCACGGGATCGCCAAGTACGACGTTCGCCGCGGAGCGCTCGTGCTGCGCAATGCGCTGCCCTACATGCCGATCGGCGTGCACGTCGCCATCGTCGATCCCCAGGTCGGCACCGAGCGGCGGGCGATCGCGTTGGGCTGCGTGGATGGGCGCATGCTCGTCGGGCCCGACAACGGGCTCCTGTCGCTCGCCTGGGAGGCAGCCGGCGGGATCGAGGTCGCCGTCGACATCTCCCGGTCGCCGCACCGGCTCGAACCCGTCTCCGCGACGTTCCACGGCCGCGACCTGTTCGCCCCCGTGGCCGGCCACCTGGCTGCCGGCGAGCCGCTCGAGGACGCCGGCGAGCCGCTCGATCCGGATGCGCTCACCGTCGTCGAACTCCCGCGCCCGCAGGTCGAGGAAGGGCGCGTGGTGGCCCACGCGCTCAGCACCGACCGCTTCGGGAACATCGCCCTCGACGTTCGGCATGAGGATCTCGCGGGGACGGGCCTGGCGCTCGGCAAGGCAGTCGAGCTGGAGGCCGGCGGAGTCCGGCTGTTCGCCTCCTTCGCGACCACCTTCGCCGACGTCGGCGAAGGTGACGTGCTCGTGTACGAGGACGCATACCGCACCCTCGCGATCGCGGTGAACAGGGGGGACGCCGCCGCGCAGCTTGGCGTCGGCATGGACGACGAGATCGTGCTGAAGCCCAGATGATCGGGCTGCCCCGCGTCCACCATCGGCTGACCGACTCGACGAACCAGCGAGCGAAGGAACTCGCCGACGCAGGCGCGCCGCACGGGACGGTCGTGACCGCCGCGGAGCAGACGGCGGGGCGTGGGCGGCAGGGGCGGGAGTGGGTGGCCGCGCCCGGCGACGCGCTGCTCTGCTCGCTCGTCGTGCGCAACCTCGAGCCGCGCCACGCCCTGCTGCCGTTGATGGCGGCCCTCGCCGTCTGCGAGACCGCCGAGGCGCTCGCCGGCGTGGAGTGCGCGATCAAGTGGCCGAACGACGTCTGGATCGACGGGCGCAAGCTGAGCGGGATCCTCGTCGAGGGCCGTCCGGCGGCGGGCTGGGCCGTCGTCGGCATCGGCCTCAACGTGGCCACGCGCGCCTTCCCGCCCGAGCTGGAGCCGATCGCCACGTCGCTCGTGCTCGCCGCCGGGGAGGCGCCGGACCCGGATCCCACGGTGCTCGGCGAGCTCGTCGCGCGGCTCGATCCGTGGATCGCTGCGTCCGAGGCCGACGTGATCGAAGCGTGGCGCCCGCGCGACGCGCTCCTCGGCGACCACATCCGCTGGAGCGACGGCGAGGGTGTCGCCGCGGGCATCGACGAGCGCGGAGCGCTCCTCGTGGACACCGGCGACGGCAGGATCGCGCTCGACGCGGGCGAGGTTCACCTGCAAAGGCGATGATCTACGATGCCTCCGTGGCACCGTCGACTCCGCCCGAGCAGGAGCTCCGCCAAGCCATCGACCTTGGCGGCCAGCCCGTAGAACTCACCCTCGACGTCCTCACGAACTTCTTCGGGGGCGGCCAGGACGAGTCCGATCGTGCGCGCATCGCAGCGGCGCTGACGCGCGCCGGGATCAGCGCCAACCCGCCCGTGATGGTCGCCGAGGGCAACCAGACGGTGAGGCTCACCGCGGCCCGCAAGCGCGCCCGCAAGGCCGCGAGCCAGGGCGCGAAGCAGGGCGGCGGCGGCGCCTCGGCCGAGGAACTCCAGAGCACGCGCGTCGCGCTCGACCGCGAGGTCCGCGCCCGCACCGACGCTGAGTCGCAGCTCAATCAGCTGCGCGACGACCTCCAGGCCGCGCGCCTGGGCCTCGAGCAGGAAGCGCGGGCTCGCACCGAGCTCGATCACGAGCTCGGCGATCTTCACGAGGAGCTGGCTCGCCGCGAGGCGGAGATCGATCGGCTGAGCGAGTCGCTCGAGACGGCGTGGAGCGGTGCCGGCAACCGCAACCGCCGGCTCGCGGATCAGGCCAAGGAGGCGCGCGACGCCTCGCGCGAGGAGGTCCAAGCCGCCCGCGCCGCCGTCAAGGCCGCGCGCGCCGACGCGTCCCATGCTCGAGCCGAGGCTGACGCCGCGATCGCGGCCGCCCAAGCCGACGCCGCCGACGCGCACACCCGCGCGCAGGCGGAGATCGACCGCGTGCGTGCCGAGGCCGAGGCGGCCCGCGCCCAGCTGGAGGCCGAGCTCGACCACGCGAGGGGGGCGGCCGACGAGATCCGCACTGCCGCCCGGGTCGAGGTCGAGAACGCGAAGGCGACCGCGGCCCAGGCACGATCCCAGTCGCAGGCCGACATCCAGGCGGCCCAGGCGGCCGCGGATGAGCTACGCCACGGCGCGGAGAGCGAGATCGAGACGGCGAAGGCGGAGGCCCGGCGCGAGCTGGAGAGCCTCCAGGCGCAGATCAAGGAGGCGCGGGCGGGCGCGCAGACCCGGATCGAGAAGGCTCACGCCGGCGCCCAGGCCCGGATCGAGGAGGCCCGCGCGGAGGCCCAGGCCCAGGTCGAGAAGGCGCGGTCGGAGGCGCAGATGCAGGTCAAGGAGGCCCGCGCCGGCGCCCAGACGCGGATCGAGAAGGCCCAGGCCGACGCCGACGCCAGGATCGCCGACGCGCTCGAGCAGGCGCGCGTCGAGCTGGCGCAGGCCCAGCAACAGCACGCCGACGCGCGGATGGAGGCCGAAGAGCGCCACGCGCAAGACCTCGAGCAGCTGAAGGCGACCACGGCGCAGCAACTCTCAGACCAGGCCCTGGCGCACTCCGAAGAGCTCGAGCGGATGGCCGCGGAAACGACCGAGGAGGCAAACCTCCACCGCGAGGCACTCGACGTGGCCGAGGCCGAGGCGGCCGAGCGCCAGCAGGAGCTGGAGCTGCTTCGGGCCGAGCTCGAAAAGGCGCAGGACCGCGCCGACAGCCTGGCGGCGGAGGTCGCCCATGCCCGCGCCGACATCAAACCGCGCTCGGCTCGCGTCGCCTCGAAGGCGAAGGAGGCCCAGGAGCGGGCCGAGGCCGAGCGCGACGAAGCGGTCGCGATGCGGGACAGCCTCGAGCAGCAGCTCGCGGAGCTGAGCGCGGCGGTCGAGACCCTTCAGGCCGAGGCCGACCGGGCCGACGAGCTGGAGCGCGCGCTGGCCGAGGAGCGCGACGCCGCCGAGGCGAATGCCCAGGCGCTCGAGGAGTTCGACGAGCGGGTCGCAGAGCTGAACCAGGCGCTCGAGGACGCCCGCGCAGACCTGGCCGAGCGCGAGAGCACCATCGCCGAGTACGAGCGCAGCCTCGACGAGCACGTGGAGGCGCTCCGCGAGTCGCACGCCGAGATCGAGCGGCTCGGTTCGCGAGCCCAGGAAGCCGAGCAGACCGTGTCCGGGCTCGAGTTCGAGATGGACGAGGCGATGATCGGCATGATCACCCAGCTCGAGAACGAACTGGGGATGGACAACGGCGGCGGCGCGGGCTCGAACGGCGCCGAAGCCGAGTAGTCAGGCCACAGGTCAGGCCGCCTCGGGGGCGTCCTCTGCTTCCGGGGGCTCTTCGTCGGGCGTCTCGACGATGTCCGCTTCGGGCGCGTCGGTGGTCTCCTCGACCTCCTGGCCCTCCTCGAGCGTCGTCGTCTCCTGCGTCTCGACGGCGCCGTTCTGGTCGTCCGTCTTCCCGCCGCGCTTGCGGCGGCGGCCGCCGCGGCGGCGTTTGCCCTTCGGGAAGTTCCGCAGCAGCTCGCGGGCTAGGCCCTGCGGCTTGCGGGCCATGCGCATCCGCGCGCCGTCGAGCACCTGCTGTGCCTCCGGCGTGTGAGCAAGCGCTGCCGCGAGCAGGGCGGCGGAGAGCCGGCGATCCTGCTTACGCGTCGCCTGGACGAGCCGGCGCGCGTTACGGGCGTGCGCCCCGCCGGAGGAGTTGACGAGCAGGCCGAGCAGCCGCTTCGTCTCGGGCCAGCGCGAGACCGCGTACTCCTCGTGGACTTCCCGGCTGTACTCGGCGAGATGCCAGATCCAGCGGGCGGCCTGGTCGCGGCGCCCGATCGGGCGCTCGGCGAGCGCCTGCAGCAGGACCTTCACGCCCTCGCGGCGTTCGTCGCGCGACCAGCCGCCAACGATCTCGACCGCCTCGTCGAACGCCTCCGGGTCCTTCAGCTGGCCGACCTCCTGGAGCGCACGAACGCGCAGCTGGGAGTTCCGGTTGCGCTGCAGGCAGGTGATGAGGAACCGCCGGCGGAGCTCGCCCGTCGAGTCGAAGTGGAGCATCGCCTTCGCGCGGCGCCAGTTGTTCGACGCGACGCGCGCGCCGGCCAGAGCGGCCCAGGCGTGCTGCTCACCCCAAGAGAGATGCTCGACGGCGATCCGCCAGAGCTCGCGCTCGAAGACCTGGGCGCGGCGGTCGGGATCCGCGGTGACGGGCAGGACGCGGCGCTCGACGCGCAACCGGCGGCCGCGGCCGCGGCGAACCGGGCCCACGACGATCGCGCCGCCGCGGTACACGTCGCGGTCGAGCAGGCTGTGCAATGTCACGACCGGGTCGTCGTTCGTCGTCGCGGGGTGGACGAAGTCGACGACGATGCCGGCCTCCTTGCCCTGCTGGCGCCGGGTCACGCGGCCGACGCGCTGCTGGTAGATGCGGCGCGACGCGGTCGGGGCGAGATGCATGCAGACGGTGGCGCGCGGAGAGTTCCAGCCCTCGGCGAGCAGCTGCGCGTTGCAGAGCACGTCGATCTCGCCACGTTCGAAGTCGGCGAGGATGCGCGTCAGCTCCCGCTTCGGCGTCTCGCCGGAGACCGCCTGGGCCTTCAGCCCCGCCGCGCGGAACGCCTCGGCGACGTTGTGCGCGTGGCGCACGCCGGCCGTGTAGACGACACCCGGCAGGTCCTTGAAGCGGACCTTGTACAGGTCGGCCACGGCCAGGTTGAACGGCGTCTGGTCGAGCAGGGCGGCGAGCTCTTCCTGGTCGAAGTCCTGGTCCACCTCACCCTTGCGCAGCGGCACCTTCGAGATCGAGCGCACGCCGACCCCGGGCGGGATGCGCACGCAGCGCAGCGGGGCGATCACGCCGCGGCGCGCGGCCTGCGCGAGGTCGAAGCGCGAGGTCTGGGTCGGGAAGAGGTCGGTGACGTGGCGAGCGATCAGCGCGCCGGTCGCCGTCATGCCGACGAACACCGGGCCCTGCCACTGGCGGATCGAGCCGCTCGTCTTCTCGCCGAGCGCCGTGTGCGCCTCGTCGCAGATGACGATCGTGTAGGCGTCGGAGATCTTGCCCGCGTTGCGGACGAACCACTGGTAGGTCTCGACCGTGACCGGGCCCTCGATCGTCGACTCCTTGTCGCGCCCGATCAGCGGGGCGCAGACGCGCTTCTTGTAGCCGCGGTCCGACAGCTCGCCGTTGAACTGGTCGACGAGGTTGCGGCGGTGGGTGAGGATCAGGATGCCGCCGGTCCGCGAGGCCTCGACGAAGCCGAGCGCGGCGACGGTCTTGCCGGCTCCGGTCGCGTGCTCGAACCAGAAGCGGCGGTCGGCGTTGGGATCGTCGGCCACCGTGTCGGCCGCCTCTTCCTCCTCCGCCTCCTCGGCGGGATCCCAGTCGAGCGGTTCCTCGTCGGTCGGGACCTCCTCGTCGCCCTCGATCTCGACCTCGCCGCTCGGGAGCTCTTCGACGTGCTTGCCGTTCGCGCCGTTGCCGTTGCCGTTGCCGGACGTCTTGCCCGGCGCGGCCTGCGCGGCGGCGGTCAGTGCGATCAGGGTGCCCGACAGCGCGTCGACCTGGTGCGCGCTGAGCACGGTGCCGTCCTCGAGCTTCGGCTCCTCGTCGGCGAGCACGCGCTCGAGACCGAGGATCAGGGAGAACTCGCGCCGCCAGTCCACGGACGGGAAGTCGCGGCCGGCATCGAGTTCTGAGATCGCAGCGTCGAACGCGCGCCGGCGAGCCGTCCCCTCGGCAAGCGCCTCCGCGGCGTCCTCGCCGTCGAGCACGAACGGCTCACGGGCGAACTCCTCCGCGCGGCGGAGGTCGGCGGCCGAAGGGGCCGCTGGCGCGACTGCGGTGGTGCTCTCAGCCATGGTGGCCTGTCGTTGTTTGGAAGAGGGCGGGCCGGGCTGTCTCCGTGAAGGGAAACCGGCCGTCGCGATGGCAGCGGGGTCCGCCGTGGATGTCCGCCGCTCTAAGGCGAGTTCCTGCGAGCGACGGAGGCTGCGGCGCATCCGGTGCGCCGCCTGCCCTGTATTAAAGCACCGAACGACCCGAACCGTCTCGGGGCGCGTCTGCCACCCTGAAGCGCATGCGCCGCCCCGTGCTCGTCCTGCTCGCCTGCGCCGCCGCCCTCGCTGGGTGCTCCTCGTCGGATCCGCAGAGCGCCGCGCCCTCGGCCGCGATCGCGAAGAAGGACCTCGCCGGGTCCCCGGCTCCGCTGGCGAAGCTCCACGCCCAGGCGAATCGGCTCCTCGATGGCGGCGCCGACGCCTTCAAGGCCCGCCTGGCCGGCCTCAAGGGGTATCCGGTCGTGGTGAACAAGTGGGCGTCGTGGTGTGGCCCGTGCCGGGCCGAGTTCCCGCATTTCCAGAAGCTCAGCGTCGCCAACGGCAAGCGGATCGCGTTCCTCGGCGTCGATGGCCAGGACAACGACGGCGATGCGAAGAAGTTCCTCGCCAAGTACCCCGTCACGTTCCCGAGCTACAAGGACGGGAATCTCAAGATCTCGCAGACGTTCAACGCGGTGCAGGCCTTTCCGTCGACCGCCTTCTTCGATTCGAAGGGCAAGCTCGCGTACCTGCACCAGGGCCAGTATCTGGACGAGAAGCAGCTGGCGGCCGACATTCGCCGCTACGCCCGATAATCCGGCGCGTGCTCGAGGTCCGTGAGGCGATCACACAGGCCGAGGTCGACGCCGCGATGGCGTTGCGCGTCCGCGTCTTCGTCGGCGAGCAGGGCGTCGACCGCGTTGCCGACCAGGACGGGCTCGATCCGGAGGCCATCCATCTCGTGGCGGTGGAGGACGGCGCGGTCGTGGCGACCTGCCGTCTCCTCATCGTCCCGGGGGTGTTGAAGCTGGGCCGGATGGCGGTCGAACCGGAGCATCGCCGCCGGCGCCTCGGCTCGAAGCTTCTCGCCGAGGCCGAGCGGTTAGGGCGGGAGCGCGGGTTTCATCAGATCGTGCTGAACGCCCAGACATACGCCGAGTCGCTCTACGCCGCCGCCGGGTATCACCGGGTCGGAGACCTCTTCCTCGAGGAAGGGATCGAGCACGTGCGGATGGAGCTGACGCTTGCCTGAGATCCGCATCGACCCCCTCAGCGGCCTCCGGGTGATCATCGCCGGCGAGCGCGGCGAGCGGCCCGGGGCTTGGCTCGAGCACCCGCCGCGGGAGCCGATCGACCGCGACCGCGACCCGTTCGCGGAGGGCCACGAGGACCAGACGCCTCCAGAGCTCTGGGCTCTGCGACCCGACGGCGGCGAGCCGAACGGCCCCGGCTGGCGGTTGCGCGCGATCCCGAACCTCTACCCGGCCCTTACCGAGTCGCTCGAAGAGGACCGTGGCGATCCGCTGGCCGGCGGGCGCGGCGAGCCCGACCTGTTCGCGGTGCGGCCGGCGAGCGGAGCGCACGAGGTGATCGTCCACTCGCCCGAGCCGGTCGGGTCGCTGCTCGACCTCGGTGCCGACGGACTTGCCGCCGCGATGGGAGCCTGGCGCGAGCGAATGCGCGCCCACGGCGGCGCGCGCTACCTCCACCTGATCGTCAACGAGGGCCGCGAGGCGGGAGCGTCGCTGCCGCACTCGCACGCCCAGCTCTACGCGCTGCCGTTCGTGCCTGCCCAAGTTGCGCGGGAGCGCGAGCGCTTCACCGCCTACAACGACCGCACCCAGGGGCGCAACCTGCTGGAGGACCTGCTGACGGCTGAGGTCAAGCAGAACGAGCGTGTGGTGGCGATCGACTCCGAAGCCGTCACGCTCTGCCCGTTCGCGTCGCGCGTTCCGTTCCACATCCAGGTGATCCCGCGCACGCCGCGCCGCAACTTCGCCGACGACGGCGGGCTCGGGGCCGGCGTTCTCCACGAGACGCTTGCGCGGCTCGCCGCCGAGCTCGGCGGGCTGCCCCCGTTCAACATGTGGGTGCGGACCGCTCCGCGTGACGCCGAGCGCTACTGCTGGCGGATCGATCTGCTGCCGCGGTTGGCCCAGTTCGCCGGCCTCGAGCTCGGAACGGGCGTCAACCTCTGTGTCCTGGCCCCGGAGCGGGCCGCCCAGCGGCTGCGCGCCGCCGATCCGTCCGGCCGATGATCGGGATCGCGGCGGCGATCGCCGCCGCAACCGCCGGGGGCGTCTTCTCGGAGCTCCGCTGGGCCGGCCGCGCCGACGCGTTCGCGGCGCAGGCGAATCGCGCGCTCCTGTACGTCCTGGTACCCCTCCTCGTGTTCCTGAACATCGTTCGGTTCCACCCGAGCGGGACGGTGGCGGCGGGCCTCGCGTTCGGGTTCGTGGCGCTCGGGACCACCCTCTCCGCGGCGTACGTGATCGGCACCCGCGTGCTCCACCTCCCGCGCCCCGCTGTCGGCGCTCTGATGCTCGCCGCGGGGTTCGGGAACACCGCCTACCTCGGCCTGCCCGTGGCGACCGCGCTGTTCGGCACGGACGAGCTGCCGAACGCGATCGTCTACGACCTCGTGCTCACGACGATGTCGGTCTTCACCGTCGGCGTCGCGGTGGCCGCCGCGTTCGGAACCTCCGCGTCGGCCCCGCGCGAGCGGATCGCCGCCGTGTTCACGCGAAACCCGCCGCTGTGGGCGTGTGCTGTGGGGCTGATCGCACCGGCGTCGCTGGCACCCGGGTGGGCGGTCGACGCGTCGCACGTCGTGGTCTTCGCGGTGCTGCCGCTCGGCTTCTGGATCGTCGGCGTCACTCTCGCCGCGGAAGCCGAGGAGGACGCCGTGCCGTTCCCGCCTCCCTTCACCGCCCCGGTGGCGGCCGCCGCGGGCCTGCGGTTGCTGCTCGCCCCCGCCGTGATGGTGCTCCTCTCGGCGACCCTCGTCGATCTCCCCGACGCGTTCATCTCCCAGGCGGCGATGCCGTGCGCAGTGGCGGCTCTGCTCCTCTCGAACGAGTTCGGGCTCGACCGGGCGCTCGTGGCCGAGGCGATCGCCTGGTCCACGACCATCGCCGTCGCGGCGGGCTTGGTCGTCGCGCTCGTATAGGTTCCGCGCCGATGCCGCCCTCTGAACGCCCGATCGCCATGTACCCCGCCGAGCCGCCGCAGGAGCCGCTGCCGTACGGCCGCTGGGGCGAGGCCCTTGGCGAGCGCTTCGTCAACGCGGCCAACGAGATCGAGACCGACGAGGACCTCGGCGAGCCGACGAGCATCGTCTGGTTTCCCGACCGCTCGTGGAACGGGCGGACCTACGTTCCATGCACCGCTGGGACCTCGGAGGGCTATGAGCTGTTCGGCTACGTGTCCTACGCCCGTGAGCACGAGGGCGCGCAGGCAGAGGATTTCCAGGTCGAGGTCGACTACACCGACGTCACGGCCGAGGCGAACCCCGACTGGACCCTCGACCTCTCCGACCAGCAGATCGGGCACTGGCGGTGGACCGAGGGGCGCCGCGGCGACGTGACGCTGGTCTGGGGAGTGGCGCTCGTCCAGAACGGGGCGGTGGCCACAGCCGAGCTCGGCCCGACCACAACCGACCAGTGCATCCTCGTCGACGACCGGTTCACCCTCGTCTCGCTCGACGACTTCACCGGCGATTTCGTCGAGGTGCGGCTGTACGACCGCCGCGGCACCGAGCTCGCGCGCGAGTCGCTGTACGAAGACGACGAGTAGCGCTCTATTCTCGGCGCGGGCCCCGATAGCTCAGCCGGATAGAGCGTCCCCCTCCTAAGGGGAAGGCCGCTGGTTCGAATCCAGCTCGGGGCGTTCTTGTTTCACCGTTCGCGGGAACGAATCAGCGGCGGTGGAGCACGAGGTGGCGCGCGCGGAAGTCCGACCCGGGCCCGGCGATCCGGAAGCGCACGCGCCCGGCGTGGCGCAGGCGCGCGAACGTCCGGCGGCCCAGCGTGACCTTGACCCGCTTTCGCTGGGCGTTGCGGAGCGCCGGCAGCGTGATGGAGAACGCGGCCCGGCGCCGATGGATCCGGGCCACCGCGACAAGGCGGACGCGTTTGCACCCCGCCGCGATTCGGCAGCGCACGGCGAGCACGAAGGTCCGCTTGTGGCGCAGGGTGATCAGCCGCGGAAGGCTCAGCGCCGCCAGCCCGGGGACGGGCGGCGGGATGGTCAGCTTCTTCGCGACGTGCGGCGGTGGCGCCGGCAGGGCGGGAGCTTCGTAGGCGCCGATGTCGGGTTTGGCGTCGCGCGTGCGGCCGGCGAAGTCGGCGGTCACGCCGAGGCCGGTCAGGCCGTGGTCCTTCGCCCTCGTGTCATTTGCCGAGAGGGCGACTCCGCCCGGCGCGAACAGCGGCGTGAACGCCGAGCCGTAGAACTCGCCCGCCACGGCGGCACTGTGGGGATAGGTGACGATGTTCGCCCCGCGAGTGGCGAACGTGACGCCGGCCAGGACGGTGAGGTCGCTCATGATGTTGTTGGCGAGCACCAGCTGCTCGTCCTGCACGGGGTCGTCGGCGCGGGTCGGCCAGATCAGCACGCCGTTCACGTCGGACTTGCCGGTATCCTCGCGCGGCGGCCAGAACGTGTTGTGCAGCACGCGGCTGTCGAAGGTCTCGAGCAGCCGCAAGGAGAAGTCGTGGCCGATGACGACGTTGTTCTCGATCGCGATGTGCCCGAGTGGGCCGGAGTAGAACTCCTGGAAGCAGTCGGGACCCGTGTCGGGCGGCGTGCAGACGTAGTGGCTCTTCTGCTGGAGGATCGGGCCCCTGATGTCGTCGTTCAGCACGCCCGTGCCGATCAGGTTGCGGCTGATCGTCAGATGCGTGACCGGCGCCAGCACCTGGATCGAGTCCACGTGGTCGTTGTTCACCCCGACCTTCCCGCTGAGGATCTGGTTGCGATCGATGGTCACGCCGTCGGCCCCGGACAGCTGCATGGCGTCGCCGTCGAGAATCCCTTCGAACCGGTTGCCGGTGATGGCGAGGTTCACGTTCCCCTGGCTCGACGGCGCCGGGGCGAGGATGCCGATCATCGTGCCGTGCGTCCCCGTCGCCCCGCCGATCTGATCCTGGTTGGAGTCGTGGAACCAGTTGTCGCTGATCGTGGTGTCCCGCACCGAGTAGCTGGCGGAGGAGTCCGGCACGAAGATGAGCCCGTGCTGCTGCGTGGGCCCGATCTCGGACTTGGTGATCGTCAGCCCATCGGCTCCGTTGAAGGTGAGCGACGAGCCGAAATGCAGGCCCTCGAAGATCAGTCCGCGCAGTACCGGCAGCGAACTACCGCCGTCCGTGAGCGAGCCGATGTTCACCTTGCCGGCAGCCGGCAGCGCCCGGGGATCGTCGGTCGACGAGTAGCCGGCGCGACGGATGGTCACCGGCGCCGCGGTGTGCTCGACCGCCCCTGCCGGAGCGAGCTTCGGGTAGTCGCCCGGCGCGACGAGGACGAGCGACCCGTCGGGCGCGGACAGCGCCTTCGTCACCGTGGCCCACGGATGTTCCTGAGATCCGTCGTTCGAGTCGGACGCACCGGCCCCGCCGACGTGGAACGTCGCGGCCGCCGCGGCCGGCGGCGTGAGAACCAATACCGCCGCAGCGGCGGCGCAGATCAGCCGGCGGCGTAGACGTCCCACGTGTCCGGCACGCCCTTCAACTCATGCGTGCCGCGTGGCTCGAACCCGATGCCCGAGCCGGCGACGAGGTCCTTGACGGTCCGCGACACGAGCACCTCGTTCGCCCCGGCCAACGAGCTCACCCGCGCCGCGATGTGAACGGCGATGCCACCGACGTCGTCGCCCATCAGCTCGCACTCCCCGGTGTGCAGCCCGGCGCGGACCTCGATGCCGAGCGGCTCGGCCGAGGCGAGGATGTCCTGGGCGCACCGGATCCCGCGCGCCGGTCCGTCGAACGTCATCAGGAACCCGTCGCCGGTCGACTTCACCTCGCGCCCACCGGCGCGCGCGACCGCCTTGCCGACCGCATCGCCATGACGGACCAGGATGTCGCGCCAGGCGCCGTCGCCCAGCTCGGCCGCGGTCTTCGTCGATTCGACGATGTCGGTGAACAACACGGTGGCGAGTACCCGGTCGGGCTCGCGGTCGAACCTGGTCCCCGTGAGGAACTGCTTCACCTCGTCGATGATCTCGTCGCCCCCCTGCGTCCAGGGCGTGTGGTCGTCGCCGTCGAGCACCACGAACTTCGCGTCGGGCAGGTTGTCGGCCAGCCACCGGCCATTGCCGATGTTCACCAGCCGGTCGCGGCTGCGATGCATCACGAGAGCCGGCACGTGAACGCTCGGCACCACGTCGCGCACGTCGATCTCGAGGAACATCTGCGCGAGGCCGAGGATCATCCCCGGGCTCGCCGTAGCCCGCTCCATCCGGCCGAGGAACGCGCGGGCCTCCGGGCTGTCGGCCAGGCTCGGGGCCGCGATCTCGATCACGGAGCCGTCACCCCAGTGCGGGAAGAGCAGTTCCAGGCCCGACTCGAGCAGCACTTCGGCGGGGAGCGCCCACGGGTAGTCGACGTCCTCGGTCGCCCGCGCCATCCCGCCCCAGCACACCAGCGCCTGGACGCGCTCGGGATAGGTCGCGGCGAACATGATGCTCATCGGCACGCCCTCCGAGATCCCGGCGAGCGTCGCGCGCTCGGAGCCGGCCGCGTCCATCACCGCACGGACGTCGTCCATCCGCACCTCGAGCGTCGGCGCGTCGGGCACCGGATCCGAGAGCCCCGACCCGCGGCGGTCGAAGATGATCACGCGGGCGAACGAGGCGAGCGCCTCGTAGAACTCGGCCGCCACCGGAGCCTCCCAGGTCATCTCGACGTGCGAGATGTAGCCCGGCACGATCACGATGTCGAGATCCCCCTCGCCGAACACCTGGTAGGCGATGTGCACGTCCCCGCTGCGGGCGTAGCGTGTCTCGGGCCGGTTCAGAAGCCCAGTCTAAGCCGCCCGCGGCTCCGGGCTCAGAGGAGATCGACGGCGCGCACCACGCCGCTCACGAGCGACACCGGCAACGGCATCGCCGCAGCCCGGTCGAGGGCCTTGGCGTCCCCGGCGGGAGTGGCCTCGCCCACGAGCAGATGGGCTCCCGCGGCGAGCGACCGGACCTCCTCGTCCATGAGGACCAGCGCCGCCAGGTAGGGGTCGGTCCCGACCCGCAGCGCGAGGCGCTCGCCCGACCTCGCGGCGCAGAGGTCGAATGCGTCCTCCGCGGCGTCCCACGCGCCCGAGCGGCCAAGTGCCTCGAAGCCATCGTGGTCGAGGAACACGACCACGTCGTCCGGATCCGGCACCGGCGCGGCCACGCCGACCGGCACCTGCGCGCCGCCGAAGAGCCGCGCGCCCACTTGGAGCCAGTCGCCCGGCGAGACATGCTCGACCGCGAGCCGGCCGTCGTCCGCCGGCCACGCCACCGCAACGGCGTCGTCTGGGTGCGGGAAGACGATGTTCGCGACCGGCATACCTGGATGATCGGCTCGGGTCTGCCGATCTTCTACCGCCCGCCGGTCGGAAATGCGAAGCTAGGTCCCCGCCCGTAGGGCGAAACGGCGGACCATGCTCGGGCCGAGCACCGCGTTTCCGGCGAAGCGGGCGGCGGCTTTCGCGCGCCCGGCCCGGCGTCGGAGAACCCGGAGCCGCCACGTGCAGTCGGGCCGGACCCGTGCCCGGCCCGCCTTCGCGCGCCCGATCCGGACGCGCACCGCTCCCGCACACCCGTCGGCGGTCCGGACTCCCTCCGGCAGGCCGACCCGGCCCGACACCGAGAACCGGTACGGGCGGCGGGCGTCCCGCTTGGGCACCACGCGCGCGCTGAACGATGCGACGCGCTCCCGCGGAAACGCTCCGCCGGCGCCCGGTCGCAGAACCAGGGAGACCGAACGAGCACCCCCGGCGATCTTGAGCACGGTCGACCGACGCGCCGAGACGACCGTCCCGCCGGCGACAGCGGCGGCGTAGCCGCCGGGATAGAGGTCCTCGGGCACCGTCACCTCGGAGATTGCGCCTGCCCCGAATCGTCCGCCGCCGCCCGCTCGCGCGCTCGACCAGCGCATCCGGAAGACCTTCGTGGCCGGGTCGTAGGACCAGTCGGCCGGCGTGCCGGCGACCACGCGGGGCGCGACGCGCAGCAGCGCGCCGCGCTGGCCGGCGTCGACGTTCGCACCCGCCGGAGGCTTGTCGGGGTCATGAACGAGGCTCGGGGTGCCGGCAAAGTCGGTGCGCCCGTTCGACGAGTACGTCCATTCGGTCCACCCGACCCGGTTGCGGTCAGCCTCCGCGGCCACGCGCCGGATCGCCGCCGTGTCGTTCGTCGAGCCGAATTCGGTCATGAGGAGCGCACTCCCAGACGCCGCGGAGTGCGACTCCGCCTGGTCGAACGCGACCTGCTCGAGGCCGGGGCACAGCGCGGGCGAGTCGTTCCCGCCGCCGAGGGCCGCGGTGAGGCAGTAGACGTGGAATGAGAGCCCGGCGCGCGAGTCACCGAGCTTCGGCAGGTCGACCGCGGCACCTGCGGCGGTGAGGAGGTTCGGCTCATACCACGCGATGTGGCTGCGATCGACCTGCCGCACCGCGGCGATGACCTTCCGGTAGAAGGCGGCGAGCTGCTGGTGCTGCGGGCACACGGCAGTGTTCGCACACAGGGGCCAGCTCGTTCCGGGCCACGGCTCGTTCAGCAGGTCGTAGCCGATCACGTGGTCCACTCCGGCGAAGCGCGCAGCCACGTGCCGCCACGCGGCGGCATAGCGGTCCTGTAGCCCGACGCCGCCGGAATCGCGCGAGTTCGCCCAGAAGTTGTCCCAGGCGCGGATGTTCCCGAGGCTGAAGAACTGGGCGACGGGGTAGCCGGGATCGGACGGCAGGCCGTCGTCGAGCGTCGCCCAGTCGGGCATCCCCTGGCCGCCGAAGCGCTCGTTGTACGCGTCCTGGTGGAAGTCGAGCTGGCTCCAGATGCCGGCCCGGGCGAGGAGTCGCTGAGTCCGGGCGATGCGGTCGAGGTAGGCGTCGTCGTAGACGCCCGGGTGCGGTTCGACCGCGCTCCACATCAGGCCCAGCCGCACGACTCCGAAACCGTTACGGGCCAGGAACGCGGCATCGTCGGCACCGAACCCGAGCGCGTCCGGCGCATACGGCGGGCGCTTCGCGACGACGTTCAGCCCGTGCAGGATCACGACGCGCCCGGTCGCGTCCGTGATCCAACGACCGGCGTGACCGAGCGGATCTGCAGGAGCCGCGCTCGCGGGAGCGCACGCGACGAGCGCGCAGGCGAGGGTCAGGGTCGCGAGCCGGAACCGCATACGGCGCCGCCGAGGGTACCCGCGAAGCCATACCTGCGGTGCTCGATCGGCCTTCCTGGCCGGTCTGCGCTCCTCGGCTTAGGCTCCTCGCGTGGCAGACGGGCTCACACGTAGGGGTGCTCTCGCACTCGGGGGCGCGGCCGCGGCCGGTGCGGCGATCGGTCCCGGCGCCGCGACCGCGCGACGAAGGCGACCGGCGCGCACGTTCGACGCAATCGTGGTCGGCGCCGGGATCTCGGGCCTCACCGCCGCCGACCGTCTCCGCCGGGCGGGAAAGTCGGTTCGCGTGCTCGAGGCGCGCGACCGGGTGGGCGGGCGCAACCTCGACATCCCGATCGCCGGGGGAGTCGTCGAGCTGGGCGGGCAGTGGGCGGGACCCGGCCAGGACAAGGTGCTCGGACTCGCCCGCGAGCTCGGTATCGCCACCTTCGAGACCTACGCCGCCGGCGACTCGCTCTACCACGTCGCCGGCGCGAACCGGCGCTACTCGGGCGACATCCCGCCCGCCAATCCAGTCTCGCTCGTGGAGCTCGAGCTGCTGATCGAGGATCTCGGCGCCCGCGCGGCGAAGGTCCCGCTCGGACGCCCCTGGGACACCCCTGGCGCCGCCGATCTCGACCGTCAGTCCGTCGCCGGCTACCTCGCCGGGCACGCGAGCACCACCGAGGCGCGCACGCTCGCCAACGCTGCGGTCGCCGGCGTGTACGGCGAGGACGCGGAGCTCATCTCCCTCCTCGACCTCCTCGCCGCGATCCGAGGTGTCGGCGGCGACTTCAACACCCTGATCGGTGACGCCCAGTCGATCCGGTTCGTGGGCGGGCCGCAGCAACTCTCGAAGGGCTTGGCAGAGCGGCTCGGCAGACGGCTTTCCAGCACAGTGGGATCCGAAGCTTGGAATTCACGTGACTTGAAGTCGCGGCC
>JADMIO010806522.1_pt1 | contig 29058 bp, 23 predicted proteins | sample 8958161 | NCBI WGS metagenome assembly JADMIO01 (sample SAMN16585339, study PRJNA669376) | soil metagenome | isolation source: Crop rotation soil | place: USA: Cullars Rotation, Alabama | collected 2011 | reverse complement strand
CTTTCCCGGCGCTGCGCGATCGCGCGATGTGCGAGCTCGCGTATGGCGCGGGGCTGCGTGCGAGCGAGGTGGTCGGCGCGAACGTCGACGCGTTGCGGCTGCGCGCGCGCGAGCTGACGGTGGTCGGCAAAGGGCGCAAGACGCGCGTCGTGGTGTTCGGCGAGCCTGCCGCGGACGCGCTGCGCAAATGGCTCGACGTGCGTTCGCTCCACGCGGCGCCGGAGGTGCGCGCGGTGTTCGTCGGGCCTCGCGGCCGCCCGCTCACGACGCGGTCGTTCCAGACCATCGTCTCGCGGCGTGCGCTCGCGGCCGGGGTGGCGCGGCGCGCGACGCCGCACACGCTGCGGCACTCCTTCGCGACGCACCTGCTCGATCACGGCGCCGACCTGCGCGTGATCCAGGAGCTGCTCGGGCACGCGTCGCTCGGGACGACGCAGGTCTACACGCACCTGTCGACGGCGGATCTCGTGGAGACCTATCGCAGCGCGCACCCGGACGAGGCGGCGCCGCAGGTCACGCAGAAATCGAAGTGATCGTTTCGACCGGCGCTTCGACGGGCGCGCTCGCTTCGGGCCACGGCTCGAAGAGGCGCGCCTCCTCGGCCGGCGTCCAGCGCGACCAGTACGCCGCGACGTGCTCGAGCGCACGCAGTGCGAGCGGCAGCACTGCGTCGAGCGAGCCGGTGTCGGCGGCGGCGAAGTGGACGGCGGTGGCGAAGTCGCCGTCCGGGAGGCGCAGCGGCAGGCCTTCGCGCACGCGCCGCACCTTGCGCTCGCTCGCCCATTCGACCGACGCGAGCCCGGGGTAAGCGCGCCCAAGCGCCTGAACTTCCTCGAGAATTTCGGGATCGAGGACGGGTTCGAGCGCGACGAGCGAGAGGCGCTTCGCGTGGACCTGCAGCGTGCCGACCGGGTGCAGCGCGCGGAAGATCCGGAAGCGCGGCGTACGCGGCTCGAGGTGGAGATCGGCGCGCTCGAGCGCGGCGAGGAGCGTCTCCAGGAGCTCGGGCTGCTTGATCGACGCGCGCGCCGCGGCGACGGTGAGCTTCCAGTCCTCCTGCGCGAACGTGAAGTCGCCGAGCTTCGGAGCGGCGTCGCGGATCCGGAGGAGGAGCTTCTGGCGGTCGTCCTTGAGCGCGTCGATCTGCTTCGTCATCGCGCGCAGCTCGGTGACGAGGTGCCTCGCGGCCTTCTCGCGCTCCTTGCGCTCGGCTTCGGCGAGCTGGCGATCAATCTCCTCGCGCTGCTTCTCGAGCCGGTCCTTTTCGCGCCGCAGTTCCTCGATGTCCGCCATGTCGCGCCTCCGAAGGCGCGCATCATTCGGGCCGCCGCGGACGCGGTCAAGCGTCAGATGATGAGGCGGATGCCGAACTTGACGTCGAAGTCCGCGCTGAAGTCGAGCTTCCAGCTGTACGCGGGCGCGGCCGAGCCCTTGATGCCGAGGGCCAGGAACTCCTTCATGATGAAGTAGTCGAAGCCGCACTCCGCCACCGTGAGGATTCCGCCCGAGCGCGAAGAGCTCGTCGGACTCGAGTAGCTCACGGTCATCTGCGGGCCCGCGGCGAGGCGGCCCCAGGCCTCGAAGTTGCCGAACTGGAGGTTCAGGCGGTAGCCGAGCGTGAGCGCGCCGGCGCTGATCGAGCTCGCGTGCAGGATGTCGAGCTGCACGTTCCACCCGTCGTAGCCGATGCCGGCGCCGAAGCCGACCGCGTCGAGGCCGAACGCGCTGTAGTTCGGGGGGAGCGTGCGCTTGCCGAACGTCGGCGACTTCGTCGACCACTCGGAGCCGTCGAGGAAGCCGGACTTCGAGACGCCGGTGGAGAGGTGGTACGGAATCGCGTAGCTGCCGTAGATGTAGCCGAGCGCGGGGTCGGCGTCGGCGTGCGCGCTCGGCGCGGCGAAGGCGAGGGCGGCGAACGCGGCGAGGGCGGCGGCGGGGCCTGCGGTGAGCGGGTGGCGGTTCATCGTGTGGGCTCCGTCCTGATCAACGTTCGAGAGGCCTCTGCGATCCAACTGTGCGCCGCGTCACGCGACCCTGGTTGCGCACCTTTCACGACACCGGAAAGAGCGGCGGCCGTCACTGCCTTTCGACGGCACCTATTTCGTCTGCAGCGCGCCGCCGTCGGCGACGCCGGCGAGGAACGTGGAGCCGAGGAACAGCGCCGCGCCCGTGGGGTCCTGCGTGCCCTTCGCGACGCCCGTGAGCGCGACGACGTAGCCGTTCGTCGCCTTGAACGTGCTGACGGGGATGGTGAACGACTTCGCGCGCCACTCCGTGTCGTCGAGGACGAGCTTGAGGAACGCGAGGGGATCGGTCGTGCTCGGGAAGTTCGAGTACTCGGCGCTCGTGTCGGTGACGCCTGCGCACTTCACGAACGCGATGTCGTTCTTCGCCGGGTCCGCGTCGCCGCCGACGCGCGTGACGGTGAACCCGTCCGGGTGCGCCGAGACGTCCCAGTCCTTGATGAGCTTGTCCGGCGCGTCCTTGAATTCCACCATCTGCGTGGGCTTTCCGGCGGTCACCTTCAGCTTGTAGGTCTTGCCGGAGTACGCGATCGACAGCGTGTACTCGCCCTCGACGTACACGAGGCGCTCGGTGTCGCTGCTCTGCTTGCTGGCGAAGCCGGTCGCGTCGGTCTTGCCGACGCTGATGGTCGTCGCGCCCTTCACCGGGTCCATGAAGTCGAGCTGCACCTGCGCGTCCGCGTTGGGGCCGAAGGCGCCGGCGCTCGCGGTCTGCTTCCCGTCGCTGCCCGACGTGAGCTTCGACTTGTCGAGGTGGCCGAAGAAGAGCTGGAACGTGACGAGGCCCGGAATCGTCTTCATCTGGCCGGGGTGTGCGGGGTCCGGGACCTGCTGGTCGGGCACCTTGATGAGCGCGGCGATGGCGACGTCGCTCGCCTCGATCTGGTCGACGATGCCGCCGCACGCCGCGAGCGGCAGCGCAAGAGCGGCCGCCAGGAAGGCGCGAGCGGTGTGACGACGGGCATGCATCGAGGGCTCCTGCAAAGCGCGCGAGTCTAGGCGCTCCACCCCTGCGGCTGCAAGGTTCGCGCCTCGCTTGTTCAGGCCGCGCGCGGCGTTTTCGGCAGGTACACCCGCGACAGCGCGATCAGCCTCCGGGCGCGGCGCCTGCGCCGCGACGTGCGCGCCATCACGCGGCGGGCTAGGGTGCCGCGCCCGCATGTCGGAACGCCCGCGCCTGACGAGCCTCGAATGGCTGCCGAAAACGCCCGCCGCGGAGGCGATCGCGGTCTGGGCGCTCGTCATCGGCTTTCTCGGCGTGTTCAAGGTGACGCTCGGCGCAGTGCTGCCGTGGGGCGGGTCGATCACGGGAACGCTCGCGGTGGCGCTCTTCGTGTGGGCGCCCACGGCGGTCGGCGAGCGCCGCGGCCGCGTGAACGAGGACGACGGGCTGCGCTTCGATCACTGGCGGCAGGACGTCCTCTTCGCACTCGTGGTCATGGCGGTCGTTTTTCCGCTGTTCGTCGGCGGCTTTCGCGCGTTCCTCTCGGCGCTCGACGCCGGCGTGTTCCCGCAGGACTGGGTGCGCCTGCTCACGCCGTACCGCACGCCCGCCGACTTCGACTGGCGCGCGCCGCCGGATCTGCTCGACAAGGTCGGCGGCAACATCGCGGTCGCCATCGGCGAGGAGTTCTTCTACCGCGGCTACATGCAGGGCCGTTTCCTGCTGAAGTGGCCGGCGGGAAAGCGCGTGCTCGGCGGGCCGCTCGGCACGGCGATCTGGGTGCAGTCCGCGTTCTTCGCGGTCGGCCACCTCCTCACGCCCGCGCCGTTCCGCCTCGCGACGTTCTTCCCGGGCCTCCTCTTCGGCTGGATGGCGGGCCGCTCGGGCCGCGTCATCGCGCCCGCCATCGTGCACGCGTCGAGCAACCTCCTCATGGCGACCCTGGAGGCAAGCGCGTTCCCGCACTGATGCGCAGCGGCCAGGCCGTGCACACCGTGTGCGCGGGGGGGCCGGCCCATGCGTCGCGTGCTCGTGTTCGCCGTCATCGCCGCGCTGGGCGCGTGCTTCGGCTACGAGCGGCCGAAGCCCCGCAGCAGCGTCGCCATCGGCGCGCCGCGGCTCGAGGTCGGCTCGCCCGGCCTCGACGTCGAGCGGCGCGATCTGCTCGGGCCCGCGCCCATCGCGGCCAACGGCGAGTCAGCGGGGCGCGAGAAGCTCACCGAGATCGCGAAGGTGACCCGCCGCAGCGCCGATCACGTGACGCTCACGAGGCCCACCGGCGATCGCGTCGTGCTGAAGATCGTGCCGCTCACGCAGATCACCGTGAACGGCCGCCGCGCGAACGCGAGCGCGCTGCCCGAGGGCGCCGAGGTGCGCGCGTCGTACGTCTTCGCCGAAGGCCGCCGGCTCGCCGAGCGCATCGAAGTGCTCTCGAAGTAGCCTCAGCCCGCGCTCTGCCCGAACAGCAGATCCGCGAGCGGGCGATCGCCCTTGCGCGCGAAGACGTACACGTAGTCGCCCGGCTGGAACTGCGTTTCTCCGCGCGGCACCACGACGTCGTGCCCGCGCAGGATCAGCGTCACGAGCACCTCGTCGGGGAGCGGCAGGTCGCGCAGCGTCGCGCCGGCGACCGCGCTCGCTGCGGAAACGAAGTAGCTCACGAACTCCCCGTCGTACTCGCCCCGCGACACGATCTCGAGCCCCGCCGGTGCAGGCGGCGGCCGCTCCTGCTGCAGCCCGAGCCGCGCCGCCGCCGGCGCGACGAGCATGCCCGGCACGAAGCTCGAGACGACCACGAGCGCGAACACGAGCGCGAACAGCTGCTCCGCCCCCGGCACCCCGCGCAGCAGCGGGTACGTCGCGAGCACGATCGGCGTCGCGCCGCGCAGCCCCGCGAGCGAGATGAACAGCCGCTCCGGCCACGTAAACCGCAGCGCGAGGAGCGACAGAATCACCGCCACCGGCCGCGCGACGAGCCCCAGCACGAGCGTCAAGAGCGCGCCCGGCAGCAGCGCCGGCACGAGCCCGTGCGGGTCCACGCTCAGCCCCAGCACGAAGAACACCGTAATCTGCGACACCCACGCGACCGCGTCGTGCACCTGGCGCACGCCCGATCTGTAGGGAATCGTCCCACCCCCGAGCACGAGCGCCGCGACGTAGACCGCGAGAAACCCGCTCGTGTCCGCGAGCGTCGCGACGCCGAACGCGCCCAGCGCCAGCCCCGTCGTCACGATCGGGTACAGCCCCGCCGCGCGCAGCCCCGCGCGCGCCAGCAGCCGCCGCCCTCCGTACCCGACCCCGAACCCCACGAGCACGCCGCCCGCGCCCTGCCACACGAGCAGCGCCAGCGTCGCCAGCCCCGGCGCCTCGTCCGCGAGCACCGCCTCCGTCGTCAGGATCGTGAGGAACATCGCCATCGGGTCGTTCAGCCCGCTCTCGAGCTCGAGCGTGAGGCCGACCTTTTCGCGCAGCCGGGCGTGGCTCGCGCGCAGCGCCGCGAACACGGCCGCCGCGTCGGTGGACGATGAGACGGATCCGAGGAGCACGGCGAGCCCGGGTGGGACACCCACCCACATCGCGAAAAGCGCCGCGATTCCAGCGGTGGCGAGCACTCCGAACGTCGCGAGGATCCCCGCCGGCAGCGCCACCGAGCGCGCCGCGGCCAGCGGCGTGTTCAGCCCGCCGTCGAACAGGATGAGCACGAGCGCCGCAGTCCCGACCCGAAACGCCAGCACCGGGTGCGCGTGCGGGAACGGCAGCACCGGCTGCGCCCGCACGAGCATCCCGAGCGCGAGGAACAGCAGCAGGCTCGGAATTCCGGAGCGCCCCGCCAAGCGCGTCGAGAGCGCAGCGGCGAGCAGCACCGCTGCCGCCGTCACGAGCACCCAGGCAGTACCGAGAGGCTCCACGAATCACGCACAGTGTGCGCGCCGGGGGCGATCGGCAACCCTTCAGCGCTTCTTCGCGGGCTTTTTCCGGAGCGCCGCCTTCCGCTTCGGCGCGGCTTTCTTCTTCGCGGCCGGCTTTTTCTTCGCGGCCGGCTTCTGCTTCGTGGCCGACTTCTTCTTCTTCGGCGCCGCCTTCGCCTTCGGCGCCTTCGCAGGCGTCCGCGGCGCGGGTTTCTGGCGGGCGGCGGCGCGCGTCACGTCGGCCCTGCCGGCGTCCCCCGTTGTCGCGGGTGCGGATCGGGGCGTCGGCGCAGGCGTTGCGTCAACCGTCGTCGGGTTCGACGGCGCGGTCGGCGCGATCGGGGCCGCCGCGAAGTAGTTCTGCATCGGCCCGAAGTAGTGCTCGCGCCAGCCGTCCTCGTAGCTCTTGCCCTGTCCTTCTGGCAGATCCGAGTGCGCCAGCGTCAGCCGCGCCCCCGCCCCCGCAGGCTCGACGAGGATCTCGAGCCGCGAGACGGGCGCCGTGTCCGGAAAATCGCTCGTCCGCCAGCTCTGCACGATGCGCCGCGGCGGCTCCAGCACGAGGATCTCGCCGTCGATGTACCCGTCCCACGCCGTGTACTTCCCGCCGACGCGCGCGTCGCACGTCGCCGCGCCGCCGGTGAACCTCGCGTGCTCGGCCGCGTCGAGCCACGCGGCGTAGAGGCGTTCGGGCGACACCGGCAGCTCGGTCGAGATTCGGAAGGATTCGGTCGGCATTCAGGGCCTCCAGTCAACCCGCGGTCGGTCGAGCGCTCACGTGCCGTCGCTCGAGAAGTGCTGGTAATCCTTGGACTTTTTCCAGTTCCCGCCCCACTTCCACTCGATCGACCGGAACGCCTTCACGACGACGTCGCCGTCCGTGATCACGCCGGGTGCGGGCTTGCGCTCGAGCCACTTCCGGCCCTCCGGGGGCATCACTTCGCCGTCGCGCACGAACGGGTTCCACAGCGGGTTGACGTCGACCGCCTCGCCGTACGCGTGCCGCGACACCGTGCTGCGTCCCGGAACCGTACGACAATTGAACGCGCTCGTGTTGTTCGCCGCCATCGACGCATCGTCGGAGCCGCCGAACTCCTCGATCGGCCGGACGCTCTGGATGACGAAATGTGCCTGCCGGAGCGTGCGAAACACGTCGACGAGCCGCTGCGCGAACGCCTTCGCCACCACCAGCTCGCCCTCGTGCAGCGCGTCGTCGGGCGCCCAGTGCTGCACGTGAACGATGGCGAGCTCCGAGAGCGCGACGGGGCAGCCTTCGTGCCAGCTCACGCCGCGCATGCGCGCCTGACGCGCGGCGTCCAGCGGTTCAATCCAGAAGTCGGTCGCCGCACGCGCCGCGGCGCGCACCGGAACGGGTACGCTGAGCATCCAGGCGACGATCACCAGCGAGGTTCGGGACACCATGCGCGCTCCGGAAGATACGACAGTGCTCGTCACCGGCGCGACCGACGGCATCGGAAAAGCCACGGCGCGGCGGCTGGCGGAGGCGGGCGCGACGGTGATCGTGCACGGGCGCGACGAGGCGAAGGTGCGGCGGACGGTCGACGACGTCGGCCACGCCGCGCAGAGCGGCCGCGTCGAGGGCGTCACGTTCGACCTCGCGTCGCTCGCGTCGGTGCGCCAGGGCGCGGCGCAGCTGCTCGCGAGGCACCCGGTGCTGCACGTGCTCGTGAACAACGCGGGCGTGATCAGCCGGCAGCGCAAGCTGAGCGCGGACGGCATCGAGCTCACGTTCCAGGTGAACCACCTCGCGCCGTTCCTGCTGACGGAGCTGCTGCTGCCGGCGCTGCGGCGCGGCGTGCCGGCGCGCATCGTGAACGTGAGCTCGCAGGTGCACCGCGGCGCGACGCTGCCGATGGACGACCTGCAGTCGCGCCACGGCTATTCGGGTCACGCCGCCTACGGGCTGTCGAAGCTCGCGAACGTGCTGCACGCGAACGCGCTCGCGCGGCGGCTGCAACCCCATGAAATCACTGCGAATTCTCTGCATCCCGGCGTCATTGCCACGAACCTGCTGCGCGACGGGTGGGGCGGCGGCTTCGGCAGCGGAGACGTGGACGCCGGCGCCGACACGAGCATCTACCTCGCGCTCTCTCCCGACGTCGAAGGCGTGAGCGGCCGTTACTTCGACCGGTGCCGCGAGGCGCCCGCGTCTCCGCTCGCCGCGGATCCGGCGCTCCAGGACGCGCTGTGGGCCGCGAGCGCGAAGCTCGTCGGGCTCTGATCCGGGGCGTGCTCAGACCGGCGGCGTCGTCGCGTCCTTCTGGATCATCGCCTCGAAGCGCTTCTTGTCCGCGGCCACCGCGAACGCCTCCTCCGCGCCGACCTTCCCCGACTGCACGAAGGTCATGAGCGAATCGTCCATCGTCTGCATGCCCTCCTTCTTCCCTGCCTGCAGGATGTTCGCGATCATCGGCGTGTTGCCCTCGCGGATGCAGCTCACGAGCGCGGAGCTCTTGAGCAGGATCTCGTGAATCGCCACGCGCGACTTCCCGTCCGCGGTGCGCAGCAGCAGCTGCGCGACCACGGCCGCCAGGCTCTCGGCGAGGCTCGAGCGCGCCTGCGCCTGCTCGTCCTCCGGAAACGCGTCCACGATGCGATCGATCGTGCGCGCCGCGGAGTTCGTGTGGAGCGTCCCGAACACGAGCACCCCGCGCTCCGCCGCGTCCAGCGCGAGACCGATCGTCTCGCGGTCGCGCATCTCGCCCACGAGCACGACGTCGGGATCCTCGCGCATGGCGGCCCGCAGCGCGGGGCCGAAGCCCTTCGTGTGCGCGTGCACTTCACGCTGCGAGAACACACACTTCTTCCGCGCGTGCACGAACTCGATCGGATCCTCGATGGTCACGATGTGGCGCGTCGAGTTCTCGTTGATTGCGTTGATGATCGCCGCGAGCGTCGTGCTCTTCCCGCTTCCCGTGGGCCCGGTCACGAGCACGAGCCCCTGCGTCTTCTCCGCGAGCGCCGCGATGGCGGGCGGGCACGCGAGCTGCTCGAGCGTGCGAATCTTCTCGGGAATGACGCGGAAAACCGCGGCCGGGCCGTTCTGGTGACGGAAGAGGTTCGCGCGGAAGCGGGCGAAGCCGGGCAGGGCGTAGGCGAAGTCGTGGTCGCCCGTGCTCCTGAAGCGCGCGGCCCCTTCGCCCGCGATCTCGCCGATCATCCCGTCGAGCGCGTCGGGGGTGAGGACGGTGTCGCGCAGGTTCTCGAGCTCCCCGTGCATGCGGATCAGCGGCACGCGGCCCGACACGAGGTGCAGGTCGCTGCCGCCCTTCTGGACGAGCTCGCGCAGCAGCGGATCAATCGCGGCCATGGCTTACCTCCCTCCCATGCGGACGGGCCCGCGCGGCGGCACGGTGGGCGGCCCCGCGGGCTCCGGCGCGGCAGGCGCGGGCGGCGGCGGCGCGGCGCCGATCGACGCCGCGCTCTCGGCATGCACGCGCGCTTCGGCCTGCGACACCTTCCCGGCCTGCACGAGCTCGCGGAGCGAATCGTCGAGCGACCGCATGCCCTGCGTGCGGCCGGTCTGCATGATCGAACGGATCTGGAACAGCTTGCCCTCGCGGATGAGGTTCGCGACGGCCATCGTGACGAACAGCACCTCGACCGCCGGCACGCGTCGTCCGTTCACGCCCGTCACGAGCCGCTGCGTGACGATGCCGCGCAGCGACTCCGCGAGCTGCGCGCGCATCTGGCCGTGCTGCGTGGGCGGAAACGCGTCGACGAGCCGCGCAATCGTGCGCGTCGCGGAGTTCGTCTGCATGGTGCCGATGACGAGGTGCCCCGTCTGCGCCGCCGTGATCGCGAGCGAGATGCTCTCGCGATCGCGCAGCTCGCCGATCACGATCACGTCCGGATCCTCGCGCAGCGCGCCGCGCAGCGCCCGCGCGTACGACTCCGTGTCGCGCGAAATCTGCCGCTGGTTCACGAGCGCCTTCTTCACCGGGTGCAGGATCTCGACGGGATCCTCGACCGTCAGCACGTGCTCCGCGCGATCCTCGTTCACGAGATCGACGAGCGCCGCGAGCGTCGTGCTCTTGCCGCTCCCCGCGGGCCCGGTCACGAGCACGAGTCCCTGGTGGTAGCTCGCGAGCTTCGCCAGCGCGTTCGGAAGCCCCAGCGCCTCGAACGACTCCGGACTCCGCCGCAGCAGCCGGAACGTCCCGTCGAGCCCGTTCTGGGACCGGTAGATGTTCGCGCGCGCCCGCAGCCCGCCGGGCGTGACGTACGCGATGTCGATCTCGTCGCCGCTCTCCAGCGCCGCGCGCTGCGACGCGTCGAGGATGTCGAGCAGCATGCGCTCCTGATCGGCCGGGTCGAGCTTCTGCGGGAGCATCGCGAGCTTGCCTTCGACGCGCAGCGCGAGCGGCGCACCCCCGTGACAGTGCACGTCACTCGCGCCCTTGCGTTCGCCGGCCTCCAGCAACTGCGCGAGCAGCGCCGCCCCCGACGCCGTCGGCTTCATCGACGCAGGCTCGCCCGCAGGCGCGGGACGCGCAGGAGCGGGCGCCGCGGACGGCGACGCCCCGGGGAGCATGGACGCGGGCACCGGAATCGCAGGCGCCGCGACGGGACGCGCGGGCCCCGACGGCAGGATCTCGGCGATGGGCTCGAGCGGCTTGCCAGCGGCCGCGGCCTGCCGCGCCTCGTACTGCTTCTGCAGCTCCACGATCTCCGCGACCTGCTTCGGCGTCACGAGAAAGCGCTGAATCAGCAGCGCGCCCAGGTTCGGCGCGTTCGCTCCGAGCTGCGACTGCGCCCGCAGCGCCTCGTCGATCGCGGCCTGCGTGACGTAGCCCTTCGCGACGGCGATGCGCCCGAAGAGGCCTCGAATGGGTTCGTTCGCCATGTGCGGACAGTAACCGGCCGCCCGCGTATCGCGTTTGAAAAAAAATCGCGCGACCGATCAGTCGCAGCTCGCCCCGTGTGGCGACTGTGACACGATCGGCAGGAGCGTCTTCGCGCGTGCGGCGGGCGGCGGCGGCGCCACGATGGGCGGCGGGAGGTGGGACATTTCCTCACCCCCGAGCGCCGCGACGCTCGCCGTCGCGATGCGCACCGTCGCGAACGCGCCCGCCGGCGCTGCCCCGGTGAAGTTCACGACCTGGTTGTACCGCGTTCGTCCCATGCGCTTCGTCGCGTCGTTGCGGCTCGCGCCCTCCACGAGGACCTCCACGTCGCGCCCGACGAGCCGCCGGTTCACCTCGATCGTGATCTCCCGCTGCCGCTTCTGCAGGCGCTCGAGCCGCGCGACGGCCGTCTCGTACGGCACGAGCCCCCACGCCTCCTCGTGCCGAATCGCGCTCGTGTGCGGGCGCGCGGAGTAGATGAACGAGTACAGATTGTCGTACCGCACGCGCTCGATGAGCTCCATCGTGAGCTCGAAGTCCGCCTCCGTCTCGCCCGGAAAGCCCACGATGATGTCGCTCGTGAGCGCGAGGTCCGGCACGAGCGCGCGCAGGCGCTCGACCTTCGCGAAGTACTCCTCCCAGGTGTACTTGCGCCGCATGCGCTCGAGCACCGTGTTCGAACCGCTCTGCACCGGCAGGTGGAAGTGCGGCATGAGCTGCGGCACCTCCGCGAACGCGGCCATCAGCTCCGGCGTCAGGTCGTGCGGGTGGCTCGTCGTGAAGCGGATGCGCTCGAGGCCCGGCACGGCGGCGACGCGGCGCACGAGCTCCGCGAACGTGCACCCGCCCGCGTACGAGTTCACGTTCTGGCCGATCAGCGTCACCTCGCGCACGCCCACGCCGACGAGCCCCGCGATCTCGGCGACCACATCGGTGAAGTGCCGCGACACCTCGCGCCCGCGCGTGTGCGGCACGACGCAGAAGCTGCAGACGTTGTCGCAGCCCTTCATCACCGTCACGAACGCCGACACCTGCCCGCGGTGCGACTCGGGATCCGCGCGCGGGAACACGTACTCCTCGCTGTCCATCCACCCCGTCTCCGCGAGGCGGCCGCCGGCGCCGACCTTCTCCAGCACGCCCGGCAGGTTCGCGATCTGATCGGGCCCGAGCACGAAGTCGAGGTACGGCACGCGCTGCAGCAGCTTCTCCTTCTCCTGCTGCGCCACGCACCCGGTCACGCCGAGCCGCGTGCCGCGCTGGTTGCGGATGAGCCGGTAGCGCCCGAGCGCGCTCAACACCTTCGCCTCCGCCTTCTCGCGGATCGCGCACGTGTTCAGCAGAATGAGGTCCGCATCGTCCGGCGTCGGCGTCGCCTCGTACCCCTCGCGCGCCAGGATCTCGGCCATGCGCGCCGAATCCGACTCGTTCATCTGGCAGCCGAACGTATGGATGAAGTGTTTCTTCGTGGCCGCAGGCGCGGCTTCGGTCGTCATCTCGAGCTCCCGGCGCATTTGAATCCGGTTTCAGCCGGTCGCGCCGCGCGCCCACATATCACGGAGCGCCGCGTCCAGCGCGCGTGTCGCAGGCGCTCGCCCCCTTGTTGTCAGTGACCTGCAGCGATGGAAGCGTGCGTGCGCCGTGCCCCGAGCCCCCGACGAACGCGCCCGCCTGCGCCGCAGCCTGCGCGCGTCGATCGCCGAGGGCCTGGCGGCGGAGCTGGTCGGCGCGTTCTCGGGCTCCGGCGTGCTCATGGCGTGGGCGCTGCATCTGCGCGCGTCGCCCCTCGTGATCGGCCTCCTCGCCGCGCTGCCGCTCGCGACGCAGGTGCTGCATTTCCCGGGCGCGTGGCTCGTCTCGCGCTTCGGCGCGCGCCGCGTCGCCCTCGTCGCGGTGACCGCGTCGAGGCAGGTGCTGTGGCCGCTCGCCGTCCTGCCGTTCGTGTCGGTGACGTCGGGTGGTCGGGAGGTGCTGCTCGTCGTCGTCGCGGGCGTGAGCGCCGCGCTCGCGATCATCGGCAACAACGCGTGGCAGACGTGGATGGCGGACCTCGTGCCGCCGCGCATTCGCGGACGCTACTTCGGCTGGCGCACCGGCGTGACGGTGCTCTGCGGCGCGTTCGGCGCGCTCGCCGCGGGCGTGCTCCTCGACGCGGGCCGCGCGACGGGCGCCGAGCAGGAGGTGCTCTCGGGCCTCGCTGCGCTCGCGTGCACGTCGGGCGCCGTCGCGACGCTGCTCATGCGCCGGCAGCACGAGCCGGCGCGTGTGGGTGTCGCACCTGCGTTGAGCAGGCTCCCCGACGCGCGCGTGCGCCGCGTGCTCGGCTTCCTCGTGCCCTGGAACATCGCCGTCGGACTCTCGGGCGCGTACTACGGCCTCTACGAGCTGCGCGACATGCACCTCGACTTCGCCACCGTGGCCGCGCTCGCCGTCCTCACCGCGGGCGTGCGCTTCGTCTCCGCGCCCATGTGGGGCCGCGCGATCGATCGGCACGGCGTGCGGCCCGTCCTCGTGACGCTCTCCTTCGCCATCGCGCTGATCCCGCTTCCGTGGATGTTCGCGACCGCGACCGTCCGGTGGCCGGTCATCGTCGACGCGGTCCTCTCGGGCCTGCTCTGGAGCGGTCACGGCCTCGCGACGTCCCAGCTCCCGCTCCGCGTCTCCCAGCCGCCCGATCGCGGCAGCGCCATTGCCGCGTGCAGCGCCGCCTCCGGCCTCGCGTTCGGGCTCGCGACCCTCGCCGCCGGCGCGTTCGCGACGGAGCACACCGAACCGTTCGTCGTCGGCGGCCGTGTGCTCGCGCCACTCCAGCTCCTGTTCCTCGCCTCCAGCGCAGTCCGCCTCGTCGCCGCGCTCCTCTCGATCCGCGTCGTCGATCCCGGCGCACGCGCGGTGCGCGAGTTCGGTCGCGTGACTTTGAACAGTGTGCGCGCCCGCTTCGTCGCATGATGCGCCATGCACGGGCCCGTCCTCGCGCTGATCGCTCTCGCGCTCGCAAAACCGGTCGGCACCGAGCTCTGGCGCGTCGCGCTCGACGCGCCGCTGCTCGCGCAGCCCGCGGTGTCCGAGTCGGGCGACATCGCGCTGCTGACGCGGGCGGGCGTCGCGCTCGTCGACTCGAGCGGCGTCACCAAGGCCACCGTCGCGGACGTGCGCGTGCCGTTTCAACCCTTCTGGCAGGGCGATCGCGTGTGGCTGCGGGCGCAGGACGGCTGGCGTACGTGGGGCAGGGACGGCGTGGCGGGACGCGCGTGCGACGTGAACGCGCAGAGCGGCGCCGTCGACGATCGCGGCCGTGTGCTCTTTGCGCCACCGGAAGAAATCGTCGAGTGCGCAGCGGGCGGCGCGCACGTGCTCACGCGCCGCCGGGGCGGCCTGGCGCAGCTCTTCTCGTACCCGGGCGGCTACGTCACCGGCGACGAGTGGTTCGTCGAGTCCTTCGATCGTGAGCTCCGTTCGATCGGCGCGCGCGTGACGACGGAGGTCGGGTACCCGGGGGCGGTGTCGCTCGCAGGCACCATTCTCGTGACGACTCCCGCCGGCCGCATCGACGCACTCGATCGCTTCGGCACGCTGCTCTGGCACGGCCCGCCGGGCGCCGGAGGTTCATGCATCTTGATGCGTGGCGGAAGCATCTTGATGCCAGGCGACCGCGAGCTCTCCGTCGTCGATCCCCCGTGGACGCTGTGGTCGATGCCCGTACCGGCGGGAGTGCGCGCGGCGCTGGCGTTCGAAGAGGGTTCCGTTGCCCTCGTCGACCGCCTCGGGCGCGTGGGCGTGGCGCGCGAGGGCAGGTTGCAGTGGAGCAGGCTGCTGAAGGAGCCCGGCAACATCCTCGCGCCGTTCGCGGACGGCGTGCTCGTCCAGGACGGCACGGATGTCGTGGCGATCGCTGCGTGGCGCGCCGATGGCGGAGATCCGACGCGCGATCAACGGACGCGATCGGCGCCCATGCGCCGTCGCTGCCCGCCCGCGCCGCACACACCCCTGGAGCGACACCGCCTCCACCTCGACGGCCCCGCGTTCTTCGACGGCGACAGCTGCACGTATCCCTCCGTCGAGCTCGAGGCCTCCGCAGACCGCGGCCGCGTGAAGTGGCGCGTCCCCTGCGGCTCCGACTGCAGCGCGGCGCCGACGCCCGACGGCGGGCTCGTGCGCACCGATCACGCCAGGCTCGTGCGCACGGACGCGGCGGGGAACGGCGCGCGCGTGCTGGCGACGAAGCTCGCGCCGGGCGCTCAGGTGGCGGTTTCCGGGCCGTGGATCGGCGTGCGCAGCGGGACGGATCTGCTGTGGCTCGATTCGAAGGGACGTCAGAAAAAGAAGCGGACGCTCGAGCGCGCGTGGACGGGCGGCATCGCGTTCGACGGCGAGTCCATCGCCGGCGTCTCCGACGACAGACTCGTCCTCATGCCGATGGACGGATCGCCGACGCGCCTCGCGCTCGGCAAGGGCGAGGCGGGACCGCTGCGCGTGTTTCGTTTCGGGTCCATGCCCTGCGCGCTCGGCAGCGGCGTCGCCGGCTGCGAGCTCGGCGGGCGCCTCGCGCAGCTCTCGGTCGAGCCGCGCAGCGCGTGGTGGGGCGAGTCCATCGTCCGCTGCGCGCCCGAATCGCTGTGTCATCGGTCCGCCGGCGCGCCCGACGAGCGGTTCTTCAAGGCGTCGGCGGCGATCGATCAGTTCGAGCGCGAGGGGGAGCTGGTCGTGGTGCTGGTCGCTGGGCGCGAAGTGGACGCGGTGTCGCCGGACGGAGAGGTGCAGTGGCGCGCGACGTTCAAGGCGGAGGGCGCGTGCGCCGCGGACCGGTGGCTCGCGCGCACGCCGAAGGGCGACGTGCTCGCGCGCGGGTGCGACGCGGTCGTCGCGATTACTCCTTGAGGCTGTTGCCGATGCCCTTGAGCGTCGGTGTCTTGTCGAGCCCGAGCTCGGAGTACGACGCGTAGTTTCCGCGCTCCGCGAGGTTCGCCTTCACGCCCGCGAACACCGCGAACTCCGCGAACACCTTCGACGTCTCGCCGAGCCGCCGCCCGAAGTCCTGGGCGAGCGCGAACAGCAGCTTCGCCGCCGTGTTCGGCTTCTGCTTCTGGACCCGCGCGAACGCCGCGCGGTCGATGACGAGCGCGTTCACTTCGGTCTCCGCGATCACCGTCACCGGTGACTTGGCGTCGCCGAAGAGCCGCATCGCGCCCAGGTGATCGCCGCCGCTCAGGGTGCCGAGGCCGAGCACTTTGTCGTCGCCGTCGCGCACCTCGCACCGCGCGCGCCCGGACACCAGAATCACCAGCCCCGCGTCGCGCGGCAGCTCGCCCTGCGCCTGCAGCGCCTGCGATTTCGGGTAGTACCGCTCGCGCGCGACGGCCGCGAGGATCTGCAGGCCGACGTCGCTGAACCCGCTCAGCACGCTGCAATGTTTGAGGGCCTCGAGGCGCTCCATGTGCCGAGTCTACCCGATGCCGCCCGCGCGGTACTGCCGCCAGAGGTCCACGTAATGCGACCCCGCGTACCTCAGGTACTCGAGCTCGGCGTCCTTCAGCGGACGCACCGCGCGCGCCGGGCTGCCGAGCGCCAGCATCCGCGGCGGGATGACGGTTCCGGGCGTGACGAGCGCGCCCGCGCCGACCATCGCCTCCTCGCCGATCTCCGCTTCGTCGAGCACGACCGCGCCGATGCCGATGAGCGCGAAGTCGTGCACCGTGCAGCCGTGGAGCGTCACCGAGTGCCCGACGGTCACGAAGTTCCCGAGCTGCGTCGCGTACTTGCCGGTCGTCACATGGATGACCGAGTTGTCCTGCACGTTCGTCCCGCGCCCGATCCGAATCGGAAACACGTCGCCGCGCACGACGGCGCCGAACCAGATGCTCGACTCCGGGCCGATCGTCACGTCGCCCACGATGGTCGCGTTCGGCGCCACCCACGCGCCCGCGTCGATGCGCGGCGCGGTCCCTGCGAACGGCGCGATCAAGCGGCCCTCCGGCGATGTGCGATGCGCACCCACACGACCGCGCCCACGAGCGACCCCACCGCGTCCGCCGCGGCGTCGAACGGGTCGGAGACGCGGTGGCGCTCGGGGTAGAGGCCCTGGTGTACTTCGTCCGACGCGCCGTAGAGCGCGCCCGCCAGCGCCGCCGCCGCGACGAGTCCGCGACCGCGCCACCCGGGCCAGTGCGCGAGCGCCCGCGCGAACAGCGCCCCGCAGATCGAATACTCGATGGTGTGCGCGAGCTTGTCGGCGAACACGAAGCCCGGCATCGGCACGTCTTCGCCGGGGATCGTGGACAGGAAGAAGATGAGCCCGAGGTATGCGGCGAGCGGTCCCCAGCTCCAGAGCGCGCGCATCACGGCCGCGTGCCGCCGAGGAGCACGTGCACCTTGGAGACGGGCGTGTTCGAGCTCGTCGACGTCGCCGCGAGGTCCGCGTAGCCGTCCGCGTTGAAGTCGCCCACGTTCATCGACACGCCGAGGCGCCCGCGATTCGGATCGCCCTTGACCCACAGGTTGGCGCTCGACACGGTCGACGTGTACGTCGAGAACGGCACGGCCCCCGCGCCACCGAACCACGCGTACACGCTGCCGTCGCCCGACGACGTCGGCTCGCTCACCACGAGATCGCCGACGCCGTCGTGATCGAGATCGCCCACCGAGATGCGCCGGCCGAGGTGCGCGGAGCTCGTCGACGTCGTGAGCTTCCACACGCTGCCCGCGAGCGAGCTGTCGAACGCGGCGGCCGTCATGAGCTTCGAGCCCGTGGGGGGCGCGGAGAAGAGGTCGGTGCGGCCCTTGAGTCCGAACAGCACGTGCACGCCACTCGTCGTCGCGTCGTACGCCGTGAAGAACAGCTCCGCGAAGCCGTCGCCCGTCACGTCGCCGCCCGCCGCGTACTCGTAATCGCGGCTCGTGTTGCCGCCGTAGATCGCGAGGTCGACGCTCGCGAAATCCGACAGCACCGGCGAGCTCGGCAAGGTCACACTGATGCCGGGCAGGCTCGCGCGTCCGCGGATGACGAGGGTCCCGTTGTACTTGTCGACGCCGCCGATGGACGCCTTGCACATCTCACAGCCGACGATGAGGTCGTCGTAGCCGCCGCCGGAGCCCGCGTCGCCGTTCAGGTTCGCGAACGCGAGCGCGTCGCCGAGGGGCGCGCCCACGGCGGAGCTCTGCGTCGCGATCGAGACCTTGGCGGAGGAGGGCATGTCGTATTTCTTCCCGGGCGCGACGAGCGTGCACGACTGCGCGCCGGTGAACACGAACACGCCTCCGGGGTTCGAGCTCGACGCGGACGTGCCGTCCCACGCCTGCGCGGCCATCGCGACGTCCGCGACGCCGTCGCCGTTCATGTCGCCCGTCGCGAGGTTCCTTCCGAGGTAGATGCCGGAAGCGCCCACGAAGCGCATGACGCTCGGGTACACGGCGGAGGAGAGCAGCGTGTCGGTCGTCGGGAACGCCCCGTGCGGGCACGCGTCGCCCGACGGCGAGGCGGGGCCGCCGAAGAAGACGAAGACCTCGCCCGTGTTCGTCGAGCCGACGTCGTGGCCGGGCACGCCGATGAAGAGGTCGTCGTAGCCGTCGCCGTTCACGTCGCCCGCCGCCACCGAAGCCCCCGCGTAGTCGGTCGTGTTCTCGCCCATGAACACCGTCGGCTTCGGCGATGCCGAGGCGTCGGAGACGTTGATCTCGGTGGACGTGCCGTCGATCGGGCGGCCCTTCGAGCCCCACACGACGTAGACCTTGCCGGCGCTCGACTTGGAGTTCGGGCTCGCCTGGCGCGCGCCGAGCGCGAGGTCCTTCACGCCGTCGCCGTTGAAGTCGCCGAACGCGATCGACTGCCCCGCGATGTCGTCGAGATCGTCGCGATCGAAGCCGATGTACTCGCTGGAGCTCGACGTGAGCTTCGAGTCGTAGAAGTACTCGCCGCCGTTCGTCGCGAGCGAGCGCGGCGTGACGAGCTGGGGCGCGTTCGCGACGCAGGTGGCCGACGCGCAGACGAGGCCGGTCGCGCAATCGCCGGCCGACGTACACCCGGCGCCCGACAGGCCCTTGCACCTGCACGCGCTCGACGACGAGCAGCTCGTCCCCGAGCACCCGAGGTTCGGCGCGCAGTCCGTCGCGCCCGTGCAGCTCGCGCCGACGGCGCCCTTGCACCTGCCCGCGACGCACGAGTAGCCGGACTGGCAGTCCGCGCTCACGGTGCACGCGCCGCTCGCCGGCAGCTTGCAGACGTTCGAGAGGCACAGGTAGTTCGTCGCGCAGTCCGCGTTCGTCCCGCACGACGAGCCGCCCGACGCCTTGCACGTCCCCGCGTCGCACGCGAGGCCCGCGACGCACGGCACGCCCGTCCCGCACGTCCCGCCCGCCGGGTGCGCGCACACGCCGCCCGAGCAGGTGAAGCCCGTCTCGCACTCGGTGGTCGAGCCGTTCGTGCAGGTCGCGCCGGGCTCCTTGCGGCAGTGGCCGTTGTCGCACGCGAGGCCCGTCTGGCACGGCGCGCTCGTCGAGCACGCGCCGTTGAGCGGCTCCCTGCACACGCCGCCCTGGCACGCGAGGCCGGCGACGCAGTCCGCGTCCTTCCCGCACGCGCCGCCCGCGTCGTTCACGCAGTGGCCGGCGCTGCAGATCGTCGGCAGCGCGCAGCTCCCCGCCGTGCAGGTCCCGCCGAGCTGCGCGTGGCAGCGGCCGTTCTCGCAGACGAGGCCGAGCTGGCAGGGCACGCTCGTCGAGCACGCGCCGTTGAGCGGCTCCTTGCAGACGCCGCCCTGGCACGCGAGGCCCGCGACGCAGTCCGCGTCCTGGCCGCACGCGCCGCCCGCGTCGTTCACGCAGTGCCCGTCGCTGCAGATCGTGGGCGCCGCGCAGCTCCCCGCCGTGCACGTCGCGCCGAGCTGCGCGTGGCAGCGGCCGTTCTCGCACACGAGGCCGAGCTGGCAGGGCGCGCTCGTGGAGCATGCGCCGTTCAGCGGGAGGCGGCACTGCTGGTTCTGGCACGCGAGGCCCGCGGCGCAGTCGGAGTCGCGCGCGCAGGCGCCGCCGGAGTCGGCCACGCAGCGGCCGTTCTCGCAGAGGAGCCCCGAGCCGCAGGTGCCCGCCTGGCACGCCGCGCCGACGTGCCCGCGGCAGTGGCCCGCTTCGCAGAAGTAGTTCTCCGCGCACTCGTCGTCGTGCAGGCAACCGCTGCCGGCCTGCGCGCGGCACTGGCCGGCGACGCAGGTGAGGCCGGTCGCGCACTCGTTCCCGCTGCAGTTGCCGAGCGCGAGCACCTTGCAGCGCCCGCCGTCGCAGGCGAGCCCCGTCGCGCACTCGCTCGTCTCGTGGCAGGACTGGTCGACGCCGAGCTTGCACGTGTCGACGTCGCACACGAGCACCGCCTCGCAGTCCGCTTCCTTCGCACACGGCGCGCCCGGCTCGCCCACGCACACGTCCGCCTCGCACAGCAGGCCGGACGCGCACGTGCCCGCGACGCAGGCGCGGCCCTGATCGGCGCGGCAGGTGCCGTGGTCGCAGGCGAGCCCGTCGCCGCACTCGGTGCCGGAGGGGCAGGGCGCGTTCACGCCCGCGCGGCACGTGCCCTCGAAGCAGGTGAGCCCCGACGCGCAGTCGCCCTCCGTGCAGCTGCCGAGCACCGGGACGAGGCACCGTCCGCCGTCGCAGGTGAGCCCCGCGCGGCAGTCGCTCGTCGCCGCGCACGCCCCACCCCTCGGCACCCGGCACGTCGAGTCGCCGTCGCAGAAGAGGCCCACCACGCAGTCGGTCGTCGCCGCGCACGCGCCGCCGATCGGCACGCGGCAGACCTTGTCGTGGCAGGAGAGGCCGGTCGCGCACTGGCTCGGCTCGGCGCAGGTGCCGTTCTTGGGGACGCGGCAGGTGCCGGAGTCGCACGTCGTGCCCGCGCTGCAGTCCTCGTCGCGCGTGCACGTGCCGCCGACGGGCGAGCGGCACAGCGTCTCGTCGCACACGCTGCCCCCCACGCACTCGGTCGGCCCCGAGCACGCGCCGCCGCGCGCGACCTTGCAGAACCCCGCGTCGCAGGTGAGGCCGATCTGGCAGGGGAGGGCGTCGGCGCAGGCCTTCGAGAGCCCAGCCTTGCACACGCTCGCCTCGCACACGTACCCCTCGATGCAGGGCTTGGGCGGCTGGCCCGCGCAGTCGTTGCCGCCCGGCACCTTGCAGATCCCGCTCTCGCACAGGTCGGGCGCCGCGCACTCGTCGGTCTTCGCGCACTTGCCGCCGGGGCCGACCTTGCAGGTGCCCGCGGCGCACACGAGGCCCGCGTTGCAGTCCTCGTTGCCCCGGCACGCGCCGTTGATCGCCTGGATGGCCTTGTCTTCGGTGCCCGCGCACGCGGCGAGCGTCGCCGCGAGGGCGGAGAGAACGGCAACGTGTCGCATACCCCGAGGATGCCACGGATCGGCTCGGCGGCGGAACCGACGCGACGGCGCCCGAGTGACACTTCGGTGGTGCCCGGAACCAGTCCGCCGGTGGTCGAGCGACGCTCCGGCGGTGCTCGAGTGAGGCTTCGGCAGTGCTCGAGTGAGGCTTCGGCAGTGCTCGAGTGAGGCTTCGGCGGTGCTCGCAAACGCTTCGGCGGTGGTCGAGTGCGGCTTCGGCGGTGCTCGGAAGCGCTTCGGCGGTGCCGGCGTGACGCTTCGGCGGTCCTCAGCCCATGCGGCGGGAGACCTGGTTGAGCTCGAGCACGACCTCGCCGCCCTTGAACACGCGCACGGTGCCGGTCGACTGCGAGACGCTCACGCTGATCGCGCCGGTGGCCTGGGTGATGGCGGCCGCGGCGGCGTGGCGGGCGCCGAGGCCGAGGGGGAGGAGGCCGGAGGTGTCGGCGGCGGCGTTCAGGTAGCGGCCGGCGGAGAGCACGACGCCGTCCTCGCGGATCACGAAGGCGCCGTCGAGCACCGAGAAGTTCTTGAGCGCCTCGCTGATCTTCGGGTCCATCACGTTGCGCTCGTTCTCGGGCAGGCCCTGGAACGGGTTGATGGTGAGCTGGCGGCTCTGCTCCATGACGTTCGCCGTGTCGCCCACCGCGAAGATGGTGCCGATCGGGTGGCCCTCGAACCCCTGGTGGCCGACGGCGAGCGCGAGGCTGATGATCGACTCGACCACCTGGCTGTTGAACTCTGCGGGCAGCCCGAGGGTGTCGATGGGCACGTGCTCGTCGAGGGTCTGGCCGATCTGCAGGCGCAGGAGGGTGTCGACGTGCTTGCTCTGCGGGCGCGCGACGGCCACGAGCACCGTTTCGCCGTCGTGCAGGAGGCCGGCGCCGGTGGCGGCGACGACGGCGACCTTCGCCTTCTCGACGCGCGCGAAGTCGTACGGCGGAATGGGGACGGCCTGGAAACCCTTCTTGCGCGCGCGCTCCGCGGTCTTCTCGTTCGCCACGGCGTAGATGAGCTTGCCCTTCACGCGCCGTCGCCGCAGGTCGTCGGCGGTGAGCAGCACGTCCGTCACGTAGAGCAGGTGATCGACCGCCTCGCGCGAGGCGAGGGCGAGGATGGTGCGCAGGAATTCGCGGTCGAATTTTCCGGGATCGGGCACGCGCGGATGGTAGGGGCGCGGGTGCGTGCCGGCAAGAAATCGGTCCCTCGGCCGCTAGGGGACGAAGTAGCCGCGGAAGCTGCCGTTCGACCACGCGAGCAGCTCGCGGCCGTCCCAGCGCCCGACCTCGATGCGCGTCGGAGGATCGGGCAGGCGGGTCCAGACGTCGTTCTTCGTGTCGTACCCGTAGAGGCTGTCGCCGCACCAGAAGAGCGGGCCACTCCCGGTCATCGCGGCCTCGCAGTTCGCGAGGGGCGCGCCCGTCTTCGTCATGGGCCGCCAGGTGTTCGTGCCCGGCGTGTAGATCGCGCCGGAGGCGGACGCGGCCGCGAAATAGCCTTCGGGCTGGAAGTGGACCTCGTCGACGCCCCAAATCAACAGCTCGTTGCCGGTCCAGAGCGAGGCTGGAAGGAACGTTCCGAACTGACCCTTCACCCACACGGGGTTCGGCGCGCCGGCGGTGGGGAGGTCGGCCCACGTGTCGTCCTCGAGCGTGTAGCGCACGCCGCGCACGTTGCAGTCGCTCGCCGCCGCGCCGCAGTCGCCGCCGAACACGTAGACCGTCCCGCCGCCGTAGACCGCGAGGCCGCCCTGGCGGGGCTGGGGCAGATCCTTCATCGGAAGCCACGCGTTCGTCTTCGGGTTGTAGCGGCCGCCGGTCGTCGGCACGTCCTGCACCGTCGAGTTGCAGTCCGGGCGCTGCTGGAACACGCCTCCGACGACCACGACCTCGGTGCCGGTCCACGCCTGCAGGTGCGTGCTGCGCGGGCCCGGTGCGCCCTCGGTGGCGGTGGCGCTCCAGCGGTCGGCGACGGGGTCGTACACGCTGCCCGTGTTGGTGCCCGCGCTGATCTGCCCGCCGCAGAGGAGCTCGTCGCCGCCCCAGACGACGAGCTTGTCGCCGGTCCACGTCGCGACGGTGTTCTGGCGCTGCGAGGGCGCGCCCTCGAACGACGCGGGCCGCGTGTTCTCGCCGTCGAAGGCCAGGCGGTTGAGGCCGGCGGGGACGTTGAACTCGGTGTCGGGGTTGTAGACCCACGCCTCTCCGGCCGCCGCGAGGACGAGCTCCGACGTCGACCCGCTGCGGTACAGGGTCGGCGCGTCGACGCCGGTGACCCAGGTGTCGCGGGGGCCGGTCGTGAAGAGCCGCGACTCGCTCACCGTCGAGCCGCCAGCGTTGCGGGCGCGCACGCGCCAGCGGTACAGCGTCTGCGGCTGCAGCACGAACGGCGGTCCGTAGCGCTGGAGATCCGTCGTGGAAACGGACGCGACGAGCGTGTCGAACGCGACCGACGTCGAGATCTCAATCGTGTACTCGATGGGGCCGTCGGGCGTGCCGGGCTGGTTCCAGCGGAAGAAGGGCACGAGCGACAGGTTCGTCGCAGCGTCGTCCGGAGTCGTGAGCTCCGGCGCGGGGGGCGGGTCGAAGTGGCGGATCGTGACGTCGCGGATCGGGCCCTCGACGGCGCCGGACGGGTTGAAGACGCGCGCGCGCCACTGGTACTGCGCGTTCGCCTGGAGGATTCCCTCCGAGAGCGTGAGCTCGTTCTGCGGCATGGGCAGCGTGAAGCGCGGCTCGCCGCCGATGAGGATCTCGAGCTCGGCGCGGCCGAAGGACTCCCACCCGTCCTGCCGCGTGATGACGAACGTCGGCCGTTCGCCGACCTGCGCGCCGTCCGCGGGCGACACGGGCGTCGGCGCGACGTCGGGGGGCGGGGCGTAGGTGGGCGACACCATGCGGACGGTGCCGTCCCCTTCGAGCTCGCCGCGCCAGACGTTCGGCTCGGTCTCCAGGAACGAGCAGTGGTGCGCCGCGTCCGGACCCTCGACGGTGATCCCGAAGCGCCCGTTCACGGCAGGCACCGAGAGCGAGAACGTGGCGTGCGGCGTCGCGAGGCGCGGCGTCGCGGCGAAGCCGACGGCGGCGGCGACGGTGTCGGGGCCCGCGGGGACGGACTGGCCGTTGCGCCACGCGTCGACCTTCCCGTCCGCCTGCACCTCCGCCACCCAGCGCGTCGTCCCTTCGCCGGTGACGAAGGTGACGCGAAAGCCGCACTCCGGGTCGAGCCTGCCGGGCGCCGCGAGCCATTCGCCGCCGAGGTGCAGCCGGCCGGCGGACTCGACGACGAGGAGCGTCGAGAGCGCGCCCGCGACGGCGCGCGTGTCGCCGAAGCCGTTCACCGTCCCGTCGCCCGCCGGCGGCGCCTGCAGGTACGCGTTGCGGACGATCTGCTGCGCGGAGGTCGTGTGGAACTTCTGGCGTCCCCCGAGCGTGCAGTCGACGTTCGCGGGCAGCCCGCCCTGCGGCTGCAGCGTCGCCTCCGAGTCCCCCATGTCCTCGGTGAGCGTCGCGGGCACCACCGCGCCGTCGCACACGAGCTGGATCTGCGAGAAGTTCCCGGGCCAGCTCTCCGGCACCGGTACGATCGCGCCGACGTTCACGCTCTGCGCGAGCGGCTCGGCGAAGATGGCGCCGGCCACGTAAGGGAGCTGGTCGTTGTAGCCGGTGAGCTGGAGCTCCGTGCCCCACACGGGGCGGTGCTCGATGATCGTCGCCCAGGCGCTCGCGGACGGCGCGTCGGCGCCCGGCTGCACGCGCGCCTCGGGGATGGGCGACGCGGGATCCGTCACGTCCATGACCCACCCCGGGTCGTTGCCGGTCGACGGGCGCGAGAGGAAGAGCGTCGGCCCCTGCCAGGTGATCGACTGCGCGCCGGCGAACTGCGGCCACGACTTCACGAGCTTCGGGGCCCCGGGGTCGGCGAAGTCGAGGAGCAGCAGGCCCGGCGCGCCCGCGGCGTACACGTGCGAGCCCCGCGCGGCCAGCAGCTTCGAGCCCCGCGTGACCGCCGTCGCGCTCTTGAAGCGGTGGTCGTTGCGGGCGTCCCACGCCGTCAGCGCGCCGTCCTGATCGAGCGTGTAGAGCAGGCCGCCGCCGACCGCGACGGCGCGCGGCGCGTTCGAGAGCGCGTAGTGCTCGACCTGCGTCACGGCGCGATCGGGCGCCGCCGGGTCGTAGGTCAGTCGCGTCACCTGGTTGCCGGCGACGAGGACGATGCCGTCGCCGTCGTAGGCCCCGAGCGCGCCGGCGGGAATCGCCGTCGGCGACATCCACGAGGCCTCGGGCTTCACGGTGAGCATGTTCAGGACTTCGACGCGGTCGCTCTCGATGACGAACGGATAGTCCGCCTCGTCGCTCGCCACGATCGTGCGCACCGGCGCGCCCATGGGGACCTGCGCGAACAGCGAGCGCGACGAGACGTCGACGAGGCCCACGAGCCGCGCGCCGTCGCCTTCCGCGTCGTACGTGACGAGCCCGAACGCCCAGCTCCCGACGACGGTGCGCGCGCGCGGAGCCACGAAGTTGTACTGAAACTGCGACGTCAGCACCTGCGTGGTCGAGAAGTCGAGCGTCGAGCCCGCGATCGGAATGACGGTGCCGCCGTCCTCCGGCCGCGCGACGCCGGCGTCGGGCACGTCCTTCGACGGGTCGTGGCCCGTGTATTCGTAGGCGAGCGTGAACTGGTCGCACGCGGCGGCCGCGGCGGCGAAGACGAACGCGAGGGCGAGTCGGGCGCGCATGGCTAGAACACCGGCCCGAGCGCGAGGTCGAACGCCAGCGGCAGCTTGCCCTCGGGCGCCGGCCGCGCCGTGTTGAACGCGATGCCCGCGCCGATCTTCACGCTGAAGGCGGGATCCGGCCGCCAGTCGTACCCGAGCGTCACGCCGTACGCGTAGCCGGGGAGCTGCGGGAGTCCGAGGAGGCCCTTCTGCGACCAGGTCAGGTGCACGTCGAGGTACGCGCCGCCGTCGTTTTTCTCGCTGCCGAGGGTGATGCCGCCGCTGAGCGCGTAGGTGCCGGTCCCGAGGGCGAACCCGATCGCGCCCGGACGGTACTCGACGCCGACCCCGAGCTGGCCGACGTGGCCGCCGAGGCCCGCGCGCACCGCGAACTCCGGGTGGGCGGCGGTCTTCATGGGCGGCGGCTTCGCCGACGGGTACGCCTTGCCGCCCTGGTGCTTCGAGAGCCGCGCCTTCACCCGCAGCACCTGCTCCTCGCGCAGGCTCAGCGCGAGCTCGTAGCGGCGCCCCGTCGAGTCGCGCGCCTCCAGGCGCTTCGCGCACGCGGGGACGACGAACTGGCCGGGCGCCTGGCCGACGTCGCTGCCGTCCACCGTCACGTCCGCCGTCAGCGCGTCCTGCTTCTCGTCCTCGGCCTCCACGTCGAGCGTCGCGGTCTTCGGGTGCAGCGCGAGCGTCACGTGCGCCTCGGCGCCGCCGGACATCGTCATGTGCTGCGGCTCGCTCGTCCAGCAGGGGTCGTCGGCGACGACGTCGTGCTCACCCGCGTCCGCCTGCAGCCGCGCGATCGGCGTGCGGCCCGCGGCGCGCCCGTCCACCTTCACCGCGACGCCCGGGGGATCGGTGTCGATCCGCATCCACCCGAAGTTCGCCCCCAGCGTCACCGACACCGTCACGCCCTTCGCCGCCTCGAGGTGCTGCGTGGCGGGCGCGTACTTCTCGAGCTCGAGGACGACCTCGTGCGGCCCCTCGGGCACCGCCTTCGAGCACGGCGTCGCCTGACAGATCTGGTCGCCGTCGAGCTTCACCGTCGCGCCGGCGGGCTGTGACTCGAACTTCACGATGACCTTGCGGACGGGCGGCGCGTCCTGCGCGAGCGCGCGAACGCCCGCGAGGGCCACGAGGGCGACGACGAACCAGCGCACGGACGGACTCCACGGTGGCGAGCAAGGAGAGGCGGCGAAATCATCGGCGCGTGTCGCGGGTGAAGCAAGCGCGGCGCGCGGGCGTGCGGCCGCGCGTCCGTCCCCTCGACGCGGCGAGTCATACGATTTCGCGTCAGTCCTGCTTGACCCTCTCCAACCCCGACGCTAGCCTCACGCGCCTTTTTTCGGGGCGGCGATCGACTCATCTGCGGGAGCGAACGTGAACCAGCGAGAACTGAAGCGCTTCAAGAAGCTGCTCGAGGAATCGAAGAAAGAGGTGCTCGAGCGCGCCCGGCAGACGCTGCAGGAAGAGGCGACCTTCGACACGGACGACCTGCCCGACGAGATCGACCTCGCGTCGAGCGAGTACCAGCAGTCGATGGTGTTCCGCCTGCGCGATCGCGAGAAGTTCCTCCTCGAGAAGATCGACAAGGCGCTCGAGCGCATCGCGGACGGCACGTTCGGCCAGTGCGAGGAGTGCGGAGACGAGATCTCCGCGAAGCGCCTCGAGGTCAGGCCCGTGACGACGCTCTGCATCCGGTGCAAGGAGGAGCAGGAGAAGGAAGAGAAGTCGTACGGCTAGCGTACGCGCCCACCTGAGCCGACGAGCGCGGCGCGCTGCGCTCGCGGGCTCGAAGGTGAGAGGCGACCGGGCGCGTCAGGCGGCGGGCTGCCAGGCGTTCAGGCGCTCGAGCATCTCGGCCGGCAGCAGGTCGCCCATCGCGTCGGCGAGCTCGTCCTTGAGCTTCTCCTTCGCGCGAATCTCGAGCTGCCGCGCCCGCTCCCGCGAGAACCCGAAGTGCTCGCCGAGCTCCTTGAGCGTCATCGGCTGCTCGCTCATGACGCGCTGTTCGATGATGAACCGCTCGCGCGCGTCGAGCCGCGCCAGCGCCTCGCCCACGCGCCGGTGCACGAGCCCGCGCTCCTCGGCGTCCGCCAGGTCGTCGTCCGGACCCGGCATGCCCGACGGCACGAACTCCACGTGCGTCGCCGAGCCGTCGTCGCCCATGGGCGCGTCGAGCGACAGGTCGCGGCCGTCCATGCGCTGCTGCATCTCCGTCACTTCCTCGGGCTTCACGTGCAGCTTGCGGGCGATGCGCTTGATGTCCTGCGAATCGCCGCGCCCGAGCCGCTCGAGCTCGCGCTTCGTGCGCGCGAGGCTGAAGAAGAGCTTCCGCTGGGCCTGCGTGGTCCCGAGCTTCACGAGGCTCCACGACTTGAGGATGTAGTTCTGGATGTAGGCGCGGATCCACCACACGCCGTAGCTGATCAGGCGGATCTGCTTGTCGGGGTCGAACTTCTGCACGGCCTTCATGAGGCCGATGTTCCCCTCCTGGATCAGGTCGCCCATCTTCAGGCCGTACGAGCGGTACTCGTAGGCGACCTTCACCACGAAGCGGAGGTTGCTCGTGACGAGGGTGTGCGCGGCGTCCAGGTCGCCGTCGTTCACGAAGCGGCGCGCGAGGCGCTGTTCCTCTTCGACGGTCAGCAGCTTGTAGCGGTTGATCTCGCTCAGGTAGGTGGAGAGCGAACCGGCGTGGGACGAAGCACCCTGCAGCATGACCGAACCCCTCTCTGCCGCCCCGGTGGGGCGTTGGAGGCCGCGAGGCCCCCTGACGTCAGCAAATGTCTGAAACGTTGCACCCCTTGGGCGCGTCCCCCTCTTTCGCAAGTCGGGTGCCACCCGCGGGAGGCGCTCGCAAGCCCTCCGGACGAAGACCCGATCCCACAGCCTTGTAAGAACGACAGCCTTCCGAGGCACTGGAGTCTGTCGAAATTACGGGTTTGGCTGGCCGCCCGGGCTTCGACCGAGCGCGTCATGACGGGTGTGCAGAGGGTGTCCACCGTCTGGTAGTGGACCCTGTCGGCCTTCATTCGACCCCGCAGGAGGCACCGCGCGACGAGGTCGTGCGCGAGGGGCTCGTGCCCGCGGACGGGATGCGCGAGCGGCTGCTCTCGTTCCTGGTGCACGAGGTCCGAAACCCGCTCGCGAGCGCCCTGTGGGCGGCCGAGGCGCTGGCGCGCGAGGCGGCGGCGGACCCCCGGGGAAAG
>JADMIO011718011.1_pt1 | contig 29065 bp, 24 predicted proteins | sample 8958161 | NCBI WGS metagenome assembly JADMIO01 (sample SAMN16585339, study PRJNA669376) | soil metagenome | isolation source: Crop rotation soil | place: USA: Cullars Rotation, Alabama | collected 2011 | reverse complement strand
GATCCGGGCGTCGCAGGTTTCAGAGTTGGAGAGTGCCTGTTTTATTGAACGTCTTGTTTTCATGAGAATGGCGCGCGCAGCTCGAGCTAAAGCAAGACCATGCAGGCTGACGATCCCCAAAGTCGAGGTTGGCCGCAATACTGCGAGTAACGGCGCCTGACCAAACCCTACGTTCAATCCGCTCGATTGTCTATGAAATGACTGCAACGCTCCGTGCGGTGTAGAGCACGGTAATGCAAAGTGGCAACGATCGGACCCAATTTGAAACGGGCTCACGCAATCAGGTTGTTCGTTTTCCGGCGCTTGATTCAGCGCTAGGGAAGGCCACGAACTACTCTTTCGAAGTACCAACATCGTTCGCATTGGCATCACCGAGACCGCCAGGAAGCGACTGGTTTGGGCAGGGCGTCGCGTCGGGAAGGTAATTTCAGAGGACACCGCGCCGCCAGATCAGGGTTAGGCTCCTCTGTCTAACGTTTGCGCGGCCCGCGACAGCGACGCGCGGATATAGCGAAAAATCACCGCAAGTAGCCATGTCAATGTCGGGCATCTCTCTTGCCAGCCCTTAACCCAGCGTTGTTTGCCCTGCCTCCATCGCTGTTCGAGCGTCTTAGGGTTTGCTTGGAATTCTCGCCTCGCGCGCTCAGCTTCACGAGCTTCACGCCGTAGCTCGTCCGCGGTCGCCATGAAGATCGAGAGGCACAAGCGAAAAATTAGCAGCACAGCGAGAACCGTAACGATGAGGCAGAACATAGAAACCTCCTGTGACGTTACAACGCTCCTAGTTTAGCCCGACGCGATACAGCTCTGCGCTCGCCAGCGGCGCCAGACTTCGCGCATTGCCTTTAACGCTTTCGTTTTTCCTTCGGCAGTCTTCGGCCCCGTAATCATGCCACGGTGAAATTTGCAGCGGCCACCATGTCCGAGTAATTTGCATTGACACGGCAAGCCCCGACGGTTTTTGGCGCCGCAGATTTCTGTGAGTTTTTGTCGGTCGTATTTCATAATAACGAACGCTCGTTCGCTATTATGGTTTGCCTCTGGTGGAGATGCAAGTGGCAACGCTTTTACGTCGACTGCCATAGGCATTTCAAAACGCGCGGCCTGCAATCGAGGGACGTGCGTGTTGCCGATCTATCGATTTCCACTTACAGTTCTGTATCTTGGTGAATTACCCACAACAATAATCACCACATTGCAGGGGACTATGGGTTCGTCCGGTAGTGATCTGTTTTTCAAATCAGTAGCCCGCCACTTCGTAACACTGTCCTGTTTGCAAAAAAGGAAAACGGGCGAGGAAAAGACTTATGTATTTTCAGGTTTCCTGATCCAAATAAGGGAATTTTGGTTCTATGTGACGGCTGGCCACATTCGTCGAGATATAAAGCAAGCGATAACCCAAGGTGACGAATTCAAGGTGTGGCGCCTTGGCGACCAGACTGCGGGAAAGCAATTCACAGGCGGCATACCTTTTGACTTCGAGCGATTGGCGACGTATGCGAACTTGTGCCTGCTTTAACGCAACCACTACGTACATTTACAGAGCGTCGGCGAATTACACTTCAACGAAATCTGGACCTTTATCGATCAAGGCTGGAAAGCGTTAGCGTTGAGGCTGTAGCGCAGGTTCCGCCACGATTGAAGCTAGGTATTGCCTAAGGATGACCGGCTTAGGTTTATAAAAAAGCTAGCCGGCACTCCATGCCGGATGCGCCGAACTGGATCAACACAAAATGAAAAGGCGGGGCAAACCAGGGATGATATTTAACACGCTTATGATTCCGCCGGCACCCATTCATCGATGACACGGGTCACCGGCCATGAAATGGGCGCGTGACATGGGATGTAAGCGGACAACATTCCTTTGCCGCCGGCTACCAGAATGATGATGTCGTCAGGCTTGCGTGAGGGCGGCAGCAAAGTGTCCGGGCCAAATTCTCCCAGTTCGGCCCGCCGTTCTTCCTGCGTGCGGGCCTGTTCCTTCAGCGATACCTTACTTATAGGCAGCTTGGCCGCCTCCCACACGCGGCGCTTGAATTCGGCCTTATTGAGTCCTGCGCGGGCCACCAGGTGAGCGTGTTCAGGCGACAGCACCAGTGCCGGACCGCCACCGGCGCGATACGCCGTGTCGGTGACCCCGGTCATTGCGTTTCCTATGATCTTCAGGAAATCGTCGATGTCCTGGGTATGCGTGGTGAAACTCAGCGGCGCCTTCGCGGCAATTACGGTCGCGGTGCTCACGTCGCGCGAGTATCCGTGTTCGACGTGGAACGGTTCCCACGGACTTTCGGCTTCGTTCTCGGCGCAGCACATCAGGAACTTGCCGGACTGGCCCAGCGTCGACAGGTCAACTACCCCGGGACGGGCGCCGCCGATCACCAGGGCGACCAGTCGCAGCGCGCGGCCCAGTGTTGCATTCGCCCATGAGCCCGGACCGAGGCAGTTGACGCCGCCGTTGATTTTGAGTCGTTGGGCAATCGGACCATTGACGAGGAGCCAGGTGGTGTCGGGATGAATGGTGTTTTGCAGAAAATACAGTTCGAACTGCTGATCGCCGATCGCCTCGACAGCGGCCAGCAGTACCGGCAAATACTCGGGATAACATCCGGCCATCACGGCATTGATGGCAACAGCCTCGACTGTAGCCGCACCACTGGGCGCTATGGGCGCGACAACTTCGTCCGGAGCGCGGCGCGTGTAGCGCAGCATGCGCCCGACGAGCTCGGGGGTCGGTGGTATGACCGGCAGACCGTCGCTCCAGCCGCGCTCGAAGAAAAATCGGTTGAACTCCACGATGTTTTCCGGCACCTCGATCAGGTCAGCGCGTCGAGACGTTGAGGTGAGGGCCGATGTGACGGGCAAAACCTGAGTAGGCTCGCTAACCAGCGCGCTTACGATGTCGTCCGCAACCCGCCTGGCGATCGTGCGGACCTCATCACGACTCTCCTGCGTAAAGGGATGCCTGACCGTCACGAATGGAAGGTCGGCATGACCGCGGGCCGCGGCCAGCGTTTCGGCGAGCGCCCTGAATTCATCGGTCCCGATGTGAACGACGGGGACTCCGGCGTCGGCGGCGCGCACACTGTCGCGTATGCACCACGATGTGGGAGCACCTGAATTCCCCATGCCAACCACGATCGCCTCGCATTGTCCGATCATCGCCTTCATGGCGTCGTCCGGCGTTTCTCCCTTGGGCTGCTTGCGGTGCTTGATCACCCTCGCTACTCCGTAGTGTGCGAGCAGCAGTGCTTCGATATCGTCGAACAGGGCGTTGCCATTGGGCATCGAATTGTCGATCATCCCTATGACCCTACCGGCAATCGACGGCAGGGCGCGTCGCGCAGACCTTATTGCGAGAGCACGGGGCCCGGTCGGTACGAAAACCCTCACGGCCAAATCCTTCCGTTTTTCATGGATTGTCTATGAAGACTGATAGTTGATCACGCGGGGCGGAATCGGTCTGTGCCGCACATGCGGGAACGCTGCTCCATGACCTTCTGATACGCCGGCCGCGACGCAATGCGCTTGACCCAGGCGGACACCCGGGGCAATGTCGACACATCATTCGAGGCCAGGGTCGGACGAAACAACAGCGACATCACATTGAGGTCGGCCACGGTAAAACGGTCGGCGGACAGATAAGGTCGCGTGGCCAGCGTCTGTTCCACCACCTTGTAGCGGTCGCACAGCCAGTCGTGGGGCAGCAGCATGCGCACCTTGCCTGCTTTGGCATGGTCTGCGGGCCCTTCCAGTTCGCAGGCACCCCACAGCGTCCATTTGTAGATTGCCGCCCGCTCCACCGCAGAAGGGCCGAAAAATGCGCCGTCGCCATAGGCCGAGGCGAGATAGAGGTTGATGGCAAACGATTCCCACATCACGATGTCGCCGTCGATCAGCGTCGGCACATGGCCATTGGGATTCATCGCGAGGAATTCGGGCGTCTTGTGCAGCTTGACCTTGGTATGGTCGAAGGCCTTGTGCTCATAGGGCAGGCCGAGTTCCCCGAGCATCCACATGCAGCGAAAAGCACGCGACATCGGCGCGCCGTAAAGCGTGATCATCCGTCCTCCTGATGTGGTCCGAGGGGTGCTGAAGCGGTCACCCGATCAGGAAACTATCAGGATTTGCTGCGGGGTAACTATTCCTAAAACGAATGTGGCATTCCACATCCGAACGCGGTGAGCAGCGACCATGCAGTTGGCTCGAATCCTGCCCGCCGCAGACGGGTGCGAGTCCATGCGCCACCCCGATTGTTCGATGTCGTATTCCATTTTCGAATGTCGTATGCCTTTTTCTGCTGTTGTGCAAATGCGGAAATGGTACTCTCGCTGGCGACTGGGCATGGATCATATCGAGACTATGAACAAGAAAATCCGACTCGGCTTTATCGGCGCCAACGTCAACTCGCTGTGGGCGTCGGAGTCCCACTTTCCCGCGCTGCTGGCGAGCCCGGATGTGGAGATGACCGCCGTATGCACGCGGAGCCCGAGCAGCGCCGAAGAAGCGCGCAAAGCCTTCGGGGCGAAGTTCTCTTTTCATGATGTGCGCGATATGGCTGCATCGCGCGAGATCGACGCCATCGTTGCGGTCGTACGCGTGCCGAGCCACTTCGAGGTGACGAAGGCTGCGCTCGACGCTGGTAAACCGGTCTACACCGAATGGCCGCTGGGCCGCACCACGGCCGAGGCCGTGCAGCTCGCTGCCCTGGCGCGTGAGAAAACGGTGATCAACGTGGTCGGCCTGCAGTCGCGGGTTAGTCCGCAGCTCCTGTATATGCGCGAGCTGGTGCACGGCGGCTATGTGGGCCAGGTGATGTCCTGTCATGTGGCCGTATTCCGCCAGGCGCGCCTCGAGCGTAATGCCAGCAGTACCTGGAACCGCGATGTCAATCAGGGCGCTACCCCGCTTACCATACATGCGGGCCATGTGCTGGATGCGCTTGAGTTCGTCGCAGGCCGTTACACGCGATTGAGCTGCATCCTGACGACCCAGGCCAAGCAATGGTACGAGAAGGACACCAAGAGATTCCTGGACGTCACGGCGCCCGATAACGTGCTGCTGAGCGGCATACTCGAAAACGGCGCGGTAGCCTCGGTGCGCGTGGGCGCGGTACCCTGCGGGGAAACCCACTACCGCATGGAAGTCTACGGGCGCGAAGGCGCACTGGTGGTCACCGGCAATGTGTCCTCCCAGCGCGGCGACGCGCTGCGCCTGCAAGGCGCGCGCGGCGCTGATGCCATGGCCGATCTCACGATACCGGAACGCTTCGTTTACGTGCCGCCCAATTTTCCCAAGGGGGATCCGTTCAATGTGGGGCAGATGTACACGCTCTTCGCACAAGGCATACGCAGCGGCCGGTGCAGCTTACCCGATTTCGATCATGCCGTTGCCCTGCACCGGCTGCTCGACACCATGCGTTGTTCGGCGGACTCGGGGCGCCAGGTGGAGGTCGATTTAACATGATGAAGACAGTGGCAATGGCCGCGCTGGCCGCGACGCTCGTGGCGGGCGCAGCGCTGGCCGAGACTTATCCGAGTCGACCCATACGCATAATTCCGGGCCAGCCGGGCGGCGGCGCGTATGTCCAGATGCTGCTGATCAGGGACTTGATCGCGGGACGACTGGGGCAGCCCTTAGTGATGGAAGCGCGCCCGGCGTCACTGATAGGCGGATTTACCGCCCGGGCGCAGCCGGATGGCTATACATTGATGGCCGCCGGCACCGGCGTCTGGTTCCAGCCGCTGGTGCAGAAAACCGACTACGACATGTTGAAAGATTTTGTCGCTATATCGAGCCTGGGCGTGTCGCCGGGCATACTGGTGATCCATCCTTCGCTGCCGGTCAACTCGGTCAGGGACCTGATTGCGCTGGCCAAGTCCCGGCCGGGCGCGCTGAACTACTCAAGCGCGGGAACCGGCTCGTCCTATCACCTCGCGGGCGAACTGTTCAAATCGATGACGGGCACGGACATTGTGCGCGTGTCCTATGTGGGGGCGGGGCCGACGATACAGGCCGTCATCGCAGGTGAGGTGCAGATGTCGTTTGGGACTTCGGCATCAGTCGCCCCGCATATCAAGGCAGGCAAGTTGAAAGCCCTGGCACATACGGGACCCAAGCCGACACCCCTTGCCCCGGGGCTGCCCTCGATGACGGCATCCGGGCTGCCCGGCTTTGAAATCACATCGGCCAACGCCGTTTTTGCACCTGTCAAGACATCTTCGGCCATCATCCGGCGCTGGAATCAGGAACTCGTGTGGGCGCTGTCCCTGCCGGATGTGAAGGAGAAATACCTGAACGTCGGAGCAGAGGCGATATCGAGCACGCCCGAGGAAATAGCGGCGCGCGTGAGATCCGATTACGCCAAAGTGGAAAAACTGGTCAAGGCAGCCGGCATTTCTGCGAATTAGAGGAACGCCGCGGCCTTGACCGCACTGAACTCCAGATCTGGCCCACAGTTGTGTGCAGCGGCTCGGCCACAACCGTTTAGTCACACAGCCAGTGCGGCTCGTGGCTGCGCCATCCCGACAGGAACGCCCGTTGCCTTGCGGACCAGTGGAATGACATCCGATGCGATCGCCTCCGACACTTCCCGGGGGAACGTGAACGCGCCGTCGGTGCGGGCCAGGATCTCGTTGACACCTTGCTTCCACATGTCGATCATCCGGTCGGCGACGAATTTTGCGTCGCCCCACATGGTGAGGTTCTGGGCAAACCAGACTGCGAAGTCGTCGGTGATCCACTGCGACGCGATTTTTATTGCCTGTTCCATGTCGCGTGGATGAGCGAGGTCCGTGCCATCCGGCAGTTTGTAATCGCGATCGGGTACGTTGATGTGGAATCCCAGCCCCTCAAGGAATTCCGGGCCTTCGCGCTGGATGTATTTCGCCGCGAAGGGTTTTAGCCGGATCGCGTCCTTCTGGATGTCGTTCGTCACGCGAGTCGATACGCCGACGGAATGGTAGGGAACGGCAATTCCCAATTCCTTGGCAACGGCATTCATGCGAGCCCGTTTTTTGGCCAGGTTCTTATTGTTCGTTATCACGCCATCTCCGATCTCGACTGCCAGAGCAAGCATCTTGGGCCCGTCGGCGGCACAGAAGATCGGCACATGGTGTGCGGGCGGATCAACCATAGTCGTGTGTGGCGCGCTCGAGAACGGCGCACGCCCGCTCAAGGCGTCGCGGATTATGCGGACTGCTTCGCGGAACTCGACCAGGCGCGCAGGGCGTCCGCCGGCCAGCAGAACCGCGCTGTCGCCGGTGGCAAGGCCAAGCCGGAATCGTGCCGGTGCCAGTTCGGCGACCGTGCGGCAGGACGAAGCAAGCATCACCGGGGGACGGGTAATCGGGTTGGTCACCGCGGTGGAAAGGGCGATGCGGTTTGTTTGCATGGCGATCACTGCAAGCCCAGCCATGGAGTCGCGCCACAGCATGGGGGAGTCGGATAGCGACAAGGTGTCGAAGCCCATGTCTTCCACCCATTTGGCAAACTCCGCGATCTCCGGAAGTGGACGCCAGGGAGGCGTTCTCATGCCGATCCGCAAGGGCTCTGCCGGTTGGGCGGTTTGCTGCGTGATGGACTGCTCGGGTTCGATATGGCTTTGCACGGCGATCTCTCGTAAGGAATCAACTTTGCGAATTCTGGTCTGGCGCGTCGCGGCCCGGAGACCTGGGTATCGAAAGGATATCAGCTTGCTATCCTGGAGACCCTGTCATTAGTGCATGCACTATTCCATGAAGTTGTTTGTCCCAGCATGTATATGGCATCGCTGATGTCGTGTATTCAATGCGTGGTCTGGGCCCAGATCGCCCCGCGCTTGGCATGCATTTGCGGATGACGGCTACGATCTACTTTAGGGGCGTATATAAACTCCGCCCGCGTCATGCCAGTGAAATCGCCGCGGGGCATGAATCAGTAAAAGTGGGGTAGAGAAATGAAGTGCCTTCTACCGTACCGTATGAATCAATGGCGATACAGAGCCTGCGTCCAGCGCGACTGGACTTGTGTCGAGAACCTTTTACGACTCCTTGATGTTCGCCGACTTGACGATCTGGCCCCATTTGGCGCGCTCGCCATTGATGAAAGCACGAAATTCCGCGCCGTTCATCAACGCAGCTTCAGCGCCCTGCGTCTTGAAAAAATCCTTGATTTCCTGCGAGCCGGCGACGCGGGCGATTTCCGTATAGACGCGGTCCACGATGGGGCGCGGAACTTTGGCTGGTGCAAGCAGCCCCAGCCAGGTGCTGACCTGCAGCTCTTTCAGGCCGGCTTCCGCGGTGGTCGGAATGTCCGGCAACAGCGCCGAACGCATCGGCGTAGTAACCGCCAAGGCGCGCAGTTTGCCGGCCTTGACGAAAGGAAGCGTGCCGGTAATGCCCGTAAAGTAAATCTGGACCTGTCCTGAAATGAGTCCTGTGTGGGCTCCGGCGGCGCCGTTGTATGGAATGTGAACGATATCGATATCGGCGGCGCGCTTGAAGAGCTCGGCGGCGAGGTGCGGAACGCCTCCTACACCTGACGATGCATAGTTCAGCTTGCCGGGCTGTGCCTTGGCCAGCGCAATCAGCTCCTTGACGTTATTCGCAGGAACTGACGGGTTTACCACCAGCACATACGGCACGATTACGAAGCGTGCGATGGGTGCCAGGTCGCGCTCCGGGTCGTACCCGAGGTCGGGATACATGCTGGGATTGATGGCGAGCGGGCCGGTATTTCCCGCAAGCAGCGTGTAGCCATCGGGGAGCGCCCGCGCCACGGTTGCGCCACCAATATTGCCGTGAGCGCCGGACCGGTTATCGACGATGACCGACTGGCCGAATCCCCTGGACAGCCGCTCCGCGACTGCGCGGGTCAGGATGTCGTTGCTGCTTGCACCCGCAGGCGAAGCCAGCACCAAGCGCACCGGCTTCGAGGGATATGCCTGACCAGAGACCGCCTGCGAACAGCCAATAACAGCCAGTCCGGCGATTATCAGCCGCGTATTGCCGATCATATGAACTCCTCGAAGAAATTCTGGAGACGTTCGAAAACGCGTTTGCGTTGACGCTGCATTTTAGCTTCCGCACGGGCATTGGCGGATCAACGATGCCCGAACTGCGTTTTATTTCTCGCCCGAGGGCGGCGCAGCGTCGTCAATGGGCATCTTCGCCCTCGCGCATTCTTTCCGCGATTACGCGCTGAACCCGCGAGCGGGTCCACTGCGAAGCGCACATTTCGATGAAATCGTACGTAAATTTGCGCAGATACAAATGGCGCGACAGGTAGATGCTCGTCACCGAAGGTTCGAACAGGTGCGCCGCCGGAATTGCCCTCAGCTTCACGTCACTCTCTTCGTCGAAATTCAACTTTGCCAACACTCCGATCCCCAGGCCCTGCGCGACACAGGCTTTTATGACGTCGGCGCTGATGGCAATCACCGGAAGGTGCGGCGTCAATCCGTGTTTTTCGAATTCCTTGAGCACCTGTTTGCCGGCCGTGAACAGCGGGTCGTAGGTGATCAGCGGATAGGCCGCCAGATCCTCGAGGGTGGGCGAGCGTTTGCCCGCCAGCTTATGGTCTTTGGGAACGACAATGACTTTCTCGGATTCGTGGCAGGGCAGGGCGATGATGTCGTGCAGTTTCGATGCGGCCTGGCTGGTGATGCCCAAATCCGCAACGCCCGAGCGCAGCATTTCCATCACCTGCCCGCGGTCGGCGTGCATCATGCTGATGCGTATCTTCGGATGTTTGGCGGAAAATTGTTTGAGGATCGCCGGCAGAAAGTAATGCGCCTGCGTTTCGGTCGCGGCAATCACCAGCGTGGCATCGGTCTCCCCCCACAGTTCCTGGCTCAGCGCACGGATATTGCGCACCTCGTTCAGAATGTTCTGCGCCATGACGATGATCTTGGCGCCCTGCGGCGTGAGCCCGGTCAGGCGGTTGCGGCGGCGCTCAAAAATCTCGAAACCGAGCTCGTCTTCCAGCAGCTTGACCTGTTTGCTGATTCCCGGCTGGTTGGTGCCCAGCGTCTGCGCTGCCAGCGAGACATTGAGCTTGCACTTGTTGATCTCGCAGATGTATCGAAGCTGTTTTAAGTTCATCGAGACCCTTCGACTGCCTCGAAACGCGCGCTGGTTTTGAATCGCCGACCAGGCGCGGCCGGCTATACTGCAAAAGGAATGAACTATTCCATTATAGGCCACGCGCAAAATCAGCGACAACTGTAGCATCGGTTTCGCCGCTCCGGCGCAGCGCCCTGATGGAGGCCGCAGTCGACGGGCGGGCCAACCACTGCAGAAGGACGAGGGCGCACATCGTGCAGCAGCAAAGCCAGCATGGACGGCAGGTACTTTACGCGGGAATCGGCGCCAGCCTCGTGCAATATGACGTCGATGTCGTAAATCTGAGCCTGGCCCGGCGCGAGACAGTCGCGCTTCCTGCCGGAGCGCAATATGCGTGGCAGCACGTATCGAAAAAGTATCTGTACGTCGCGGCAAGCAACACCGGGCCGGGCGCCGCAACCGCCGCGGCGGCGGATCCGCATTATGTGTGCGCGTTCCGCGTCGATGCAGCCACCGGCGCACTGGAGCCGCATGGCGAACCTCTGCGATTGCGCCAGCGTCCGATCCATCTATCGACCGACCGCGACTCGCAGCATGTGCTGATCGCATACTGCAATCCGAGCGCGGTCAGCGTACACCGGATCGAAAGCGACGGCACCATAGGCAGCGAAGTACGACAGCCGCCGCTGGATGCCGGCATATTCGCGCATCAGATCCGCACCACGCCGTCCAATTCGACGGCGATTCTGGTGACGCGCGGCTTCAATGCCACCGCCGCCAAAGGCGAGGACCCGGGCGCGCTCAAGGTATTCAATTACAGGAACGGCGTGTTGAGCGATGAGGTCTCGATCGCTCCGAACGGCGGCTATGGTTTCGGCCCGCGCCATCTGGACTTTCATCCCTCCAGGCCGTGGATATATGTATCGCTCGAAAGGCAGAACAAGGTTCAACTCTTTCGCCTGCGCGGCGACGTGCTCGAGGAATCGCCCGCGTTCAGCGTGGATACCTTGCGGGTTGCGGGCGGGCACCGGCCGCGGCAGTGGGCGGGCGCGATACACGTGCATCCCAATGGCCGCTTTGTCTACGGTTGCGAGCGATCGACGCACGAAATTCCGGGGCGCACTGAAGAGGCTTATATCGACGGTGAGAACACTATCGTCGTCTATGCGGTCAATCCGGACAGCGGTGAATTGACGGCGATACAGCATATCGACACCCGGGCCCCGCACCCGCGCACTTTTTCTGTCGATGCAACCGGCCGCATGCTGATCGCCGCCGCCAAGTCGCCCGTTATCGACAGGACGCAGGGCAATCGTTACATACCCGCGAGCCTGGATGTATTCGCCATCGGCGACGACGGCAAGCTCACCTATGTGCGCAAGTACGACGTCGATGTCGGTAGCGCCTCGATGTTCTGGTCCGGCCTGATCGAATGCCCGGCTTGACCCCCGAGAGGCGCTTGCGCTTTGCCGCCCTGGCGCGGGTCCATGCCAATTTGGAAGGTACCATGCCAGATTGGTAGGGGGCGAACATTGTCGCCCCGATTCAATAACCGTAGACTGAATGATTTCGACATCAAGCGGCCGCGACGCGGCTGCTGTTCTCGCGCAAGGGGGAGTGATGGCTGCAAACAGATTCTATGCATACGTCGGAAGCAATGCGAAAAACGTAACCGTGCTGCGCATGTCGGCCGACACGGGCGAAATGACGAAAGTGCAGGAAGTTCGCGTCCAGGCAGAAAACGTGGGCCAAGGGGTGCGGGAGGGCCGCTTCATCGCCATGGCCATGAGCCAGGACCGCCGCTTCCTGTACGGTTCCAATCGCACCGCGCCGTATTCGATTCATACATTCGCCATCAATCAGGACGATGGAACGCTGACGCATCTCGCCGAAACGCCCACCGTCGAGAGCGCGCCCTTTATCAGCCCGGATCGCACAGGACGGTTTCTGTTCGGAGCTCACAATCCTCCGGACCGCAAGCGCCGCACCGGCTATGTCACCGTCGCGGCAATCAGCGAGCACGGCATCGTGATGCCGCCGCATCAGGTGATCCATACGCCGATCAAAACGCATTCCATCATGACCGATCCTTCCAACCGTTACGCTTTTGCCCCGGCCTGCGACTCTGACATGGTCATGCGCTTCGCGTTCGACGTGAATACCGGAACCCTCAACGCCGACGGCATGTCGCCGCTTTACTTCCGCCCCAAGAGCGGCCCGCGGCATCACCGCTATCATCCCAACGGCCGTTTTCTGTACATCGACAACGAATACGACGGCACCGTCTACTGCCATAGTTACGACGCGCGCAACGGTTCGGTGTCTGAGATTCAGATCGCCGAAACGCGGCCGCCGCGCATGGGCACGGAAGACAATGTGCGTGCGTCGGACCTGCGCTTCACGCCCGACGGCAAATGGCTCTACGTCGGGGTGCGCGGCCTGTCGAGCCTTGCGATTTTCGGCGTCGACGCCGGCACCGGTCGCCTGACACCGGCGGGGCACTGCGAGGTGCCGGACGAGCCGCGCGGATTCAACATCGATCCGTTCGGCCGTTTCTTGCTGGACTCCGCCTTCCTCGAAAACAAGGTGATTGCGTACAGGATCAATGCACAGACCGGCGCCTTGACCAAGGCGGCGGAGATTGCGATTGACGGCCCGAACTGGATCAAGATCGTCAGGCTGGCATAGGCAGGCGCTGCGCCGCGCTGATAGCGGCGCGCAGCTTGAGCGCGGTCGGACCTGATCGCGGCGGCTCTAACCCTCCAGGGAAAATGATGGCAGCAAGAATCCGGCTCGGCTTCGTCGGCGCAAATGTGCGCTCGAACTGGGCTTCCGAGTCGCACTTCCCGGCGCTGCGCGCCAGCCCGGACGTCGAATTGACCGCGGTCTGCACGCGCAGCGCGGCCAGCGCCGAGGAGGCGCGCCGGGCGTTCGGCGCCAGGCTTGCTTTCAGCGACTATCGCGATATGGTCGCTTCGCCGGAGATTGACGCCGTGCTCGTGGTAGTGCGCGTGCCCTCGCATTACGGACCGACGCTAGCGGCGATCGAAGCCGGCAAACATGTCTATACAGAGTGGCCGCTCGGGGTGAACACCGCGGAAGCGGAGGAGCTGGCCGCTTTGGCGCGCGCGAAACGCGTGCAGACCGCAAGTGGTCTGCAGGCACGCGTCTGTCCCGAACTGCTGCACATGAAGCATCTGGTCGCGACCGGCTACTTAGGTCAGGTGCTGGCGTGCCACGTCAGCACCATGCGGCCGGGTCCATTGCAGCGCACGTCCGCCCGCACCTGGAACCGCGACGCGAAGCTGGGCGCCAATCCGCTCACCATACAGGCGGGCCACGTCATCGATACGCTGCGTTTCGTGGCCGGAGAATTCACGCTGCTGGGCGGGACGGTGACGACTCAGTCGACGCAGTGGTATGAGACCGATACGGGCAAGATGGTCGACGTGACCGCGCCGGACAACGTGATACTGAACGGCCGCCTCGCCAGCGGTGCGGTTGCCTCGCTGCATGTGGGCAACGTGCCATGGGCGCCGTCCGGTTATCGCATGGAGATCTATGGAAGCGAGGGCACGCTGGTGGCAAGCCACAAAGTCTCCTCGCAGCACGGCAATCTGCGACTGCAGGGCGCGCAACGCGGTAATGAGCTGCGGGACCTTCCCGTTCCGGCAGATTATGCGCATGTGCCGGCGGATTTTCCGCGCGGGCCTGCATACAACATCGGGCAGATGTATGCGCTTTTTGCGCAGGCGATCCGCACCGGCGCAACGCCGTCCCTGCTGCCGACATTCGATACCGCGGTTGAAATGCATCATCTGCTCGACGCCATCAGGCAGGCCTCCGACGCCCGCAGGACGCTGCCGATCGCAGCGGCTGCAACCACCGTTCAAAAACAACATCCATGAAACGACGCATGAAGAGCTACATCACCCTGCTTGTCGCAGCCTCGATTACCCTGGTCCGGGTGGCAGCTGCGGCCAGCGAGTCCGCGCAGGACTATCCGAGCAAGCCGATACGGCTCATCGTCGGCACTGCCGCCGGCGGACCGGTGGATCTGCCGTCGCGCTGGGTGGCATTGAAGTTGAGCGAAGTCCTGGGCAAACCGGTGGTGCTCGATTTTCGCGGCGGGGCGGCGGGCGAGGTCGCCAATGAAACGGTCGCCAAGGCAACGCCCGACGGCTACACGCTGCTATGGATCACCAATTCCTTCGTGTTGGCGTCGGTCAGCCCGGGAAGTCATAACTATGACCCTATCAGGGATTTCACCCCCGTCGGCCTGGTCACTTCGACACAAACGCTGCTGCTGGCGCGGCCGTCACTGGGCGTGCATAACGTGAAGGAGCTGATTGCCTATGCCAGGAAAAATCCCGGCAAGCTCACCTTCGGCTCGAACGGCATTGGCGGCACCCAGCACCTCTACGGCGAAATGCTCAAGTCCATTGCCGGCATCGACATGCTGCATGTGCCGTATAAGGGCGGCAATCTGCCATTGAACGATCTGGTGGCCGGCCGGCTGGACCTCGTGTTTTTCAGCATGGCCGGCGCCATGCCGCAAGTCAAAGCGGGTAAAGCCGTCGCCCTCGGCGGTGCGGCCAAAGAGCGGTCGCGTTTTCTTCCGGATCTGCCATCGCTGGACGAGCAGGGCGTGAAAGGGTTTGACGGCGGCGGCCGCAACGGCATCCTCGCGCCCGCCAAGACACCACCGGCCATCATCAGAAAACTCAGCGCCGCGCTCATAAAAGTGCTCAAAATGCCGGAGACCGAGAAGACGTTCAACGATGCGGGGCTGGAGGCGACACCGACCACACCGGAGGAGTTCGCCGCATGGCTCAGGACGCAGTCGGCGCGTTTTCGCCAGGTCATCAAGGCGGCGGGCATACAGTTGCAGTAAAAAACGTCAACCAGAAAACGGCTTACATAATGACTGAGCTCACATTGCGCACGGCTTTTGAAATGCGTGCTTACACACGCCCGATCGCGGACGGCAGCATCAGAATTCCAGGCGTCAAAATCGACTTCGTCGAGTATCCGGCGATCAACAAGGCGATGAAGGCGATCGCGGACCGCCTCGAGTTCGATGTCGGCGAAATTACGCTGGTCGACTACATGCTGGCCAGACAGTTCGGCAAGCCGCTCGCAGGCCTGCCTGTCTTCGTCAACCGCAATTTCCCGTTCGCGCGCATCATGTATCACACCCGGTCAGGCATCAGGCAGCCCAAGGACATCGAGGGCAAGCGCGTCGGCCTCAAGCGCTACACCCAGACCGCGCCGATGTGGAACCGGGCATTGCTCGCGGCGGAGTACGGCATAGACTTCGACAAGGTCACATGGGTTGCTGTCGAATTCGGCGGCAATGTCACCGAGTATCGGGATCCGCCCAACGTAGTGGCTGCTCCGCCAGGCAAGTCGCTGGCTGAGTTGCTGGAAAGCGGTGATATCGACGCGGCCGACGATCCCGGGCGCCCATGGTCTGACCGCGGCGAAACGTGGAAATACGACCCCACTGTCATCAAGCCGCTCATACCCAGCAGCAAGGAGGCGGCCGCCGACTGGTACCGCCGCACCGGGATCTATCCGATACTGCACGTGCTGGTGGTGAAGCAGGACGCCATTGCGAAGCGGCCGACGCTGATGCGCGATCTGTTCGAAGCATTCGTGCAGGCGAAGCAGGCTTACATGAAGAATATCGAAGATCCAGCCGACCTGCATATCCGCGGCAGGGACATCGTGGGCGGGGACTTTCTGCCCTACGGCGTCGGTCCCAACCGCGCCACTCTCGACATGCTGTGTGAATCTGCCTGGCGCCAGAAGATCACGCCGAACCGTTTCCGAGTCGAAGAGCTGTTCGGCCCCGACGTTATCGATCTCAAGGGCTGATGCAAGCCGCGGCTAATCGATAGATGTGTTGATCTCATGATGAGAAGCGAAGTGCTTATGACACGACCGGCAAATTATTGTCTGTGGGCCGCAGGGTTGATGGCCGCGGCGCTCGCCATGCACGGCGCACGTGCGCAGGAATATCCCAACAGAACCATTCGCATCATCACGGGCAGTCCCGGAAGCAACATCGCCAACGCGGCGCGCCTTGTAGCGCAGGGCATCTCGCCTGAGTTGGCGCAGCCGGTGATAGTGGAGCATCGCGGAGGCGGCGCCACCATGTTCGCCGAGCTGCTTTCAAAGGCGCCTGGCGACGGTTATACCCTCAGTCTGGTCGGCGGCAGCTTCTGGATCGGTCCGTTACTCGAGACCAAGCCTTCGTACGATCCGATCAAGGGATATTCGCCGATCTCACTCGTAGCGCGAGCGCCCGGCCTGATCGTCGTGCATCCGTCACTGCCGGTGAAGTCTATCGCCGAGCTGATTGCGTTTGCGAAGCGCCATCCGGGTCAGCTCAATTACGGCACCGGAAGCGATGGCGGCATCGGGCACCTTGGCGGAGAACTGTTCAACGCATTGGCCGGCGTGCAGATCGTACGCGTCAGATATTCGAACGACGCCATACAGACGACCGAACTGCTCAGCGGCCTTGTCCAGATGACGTTTGCGGGCACCAACGTCATGCAGCACGTTAAATCCGGAAGACTGAGGGCGCTGGGGGTAACCAGCGATAAGCCGTCGCCGGTGTTCCCCGGCGTCCCTGCGGCCGGCGCTTCTTTGCCGGGCTATTCGGTATTCGCCACGGATGCATTAGTCGGTTCAGCCGGCATGTCTCCAGCCGTTGTTCGGCGCTTGAACCAGGCAGTCGTGCGCTATCTTGAATTGCCCGAAGCGAAGCAACAGTTCCTGAATACCGGGCTGGAGGCCACCGGCAGCACCCCTGAGCAGCTCACCACAGTGATGAAAACCGAGATCGAAACGGCCGGAAAAGTCATCAGGAATATGGGAATTCGTGCGAATTAACGATAAGGCCAGGGAAAGCGGATGCCGGTGAAGCGCTGTTTTCATTTGTACGTGGGCAACCATGCCAACAAGGTATCGGTGCTCAGCATGTCGCTTGAAACCGGCGAGCTGACCATGCTGCAGGAACTGCGCTTCCACGAGCACCAGGGACGCCACCAGGCGATGGCCATGAGCCTGTGCCAGCGCTTCCTTTACGTGGGCAATCGCAGGGCGCCGTACTCAATTCATACTTATGCAATCAATGGCGATACTGGCGAGCTCACTCATTTGCTGGAATCGCCCACAGCGGAGAGCCCCACATTCATCATTCCCGATCGCACGGGCAGGTTCCTGCTGGGTGCGCACAATCCGCCCGACCGCAAGCGCCGTGACGGATATCTGACCGTTGCGCCCATTTACGAGGGCCTTGTATTGGCGCCGCACCAGGTCATACACACGCCTCCCAAGACGCATTCGATCATGACCGACCCATCCAACCGCTTTGCATTTGCGCCGGCCTGCGATGCTGACGTCGTGGGGCGCTATAGGTTCGACGTTGCGACCGGACTGCTGAATGCGGACGGTCTCTCACCGCTCTACATGCGCCCCAGGTCCGGGCCCCGGCACCACCGTTATCATCCGAATGGCCGTTTCATGTATCTGAATAACGAGTACGACGGCACGATCTGCTGTTACGAATACGATGCCCGCAACGGCGCGGTGTCCGAGATGCAGATTGCCGACGCCCGGCCGATCGGCATGGATAAGGAGGCCAACGTGCGCACGTCGGAACTGCGTTTTACTCCGGACGGCAAATGGCTGTACACGGGATCGCGGGCGTCAGGCCGCATCATTGCCTTCAGAGTCGACGGCGTGACCGGCCGGCTGACCCGCGCCGGCGAATACGAGGTATCCAGCGACCCGCGCGGTTTCAATATCGATCCTTACGGCCGCTATCTGGTGCATTCGGGTGACCTCTCCAACGAGCTCGCGAGCTACAGAATCGATGCCGAGACCGGCGCACTGAGCAAAGTTGCCGAACTTGACGTGGACGGCCCGAACTACGTGAACATCATCAAATTGCAATAAACGGGGAAGCAGAGATGAAATTTACCGCCGGTGAAGCCATCGTGCGCTCGCTCGAAATCGAAGGCGTGACACACGCGTTCGGAATACTGGGCAGCAACCTGCTGGATGTGTTCGACCTCGTCGGCCGTTCGCCGAAGATGCGCTACGTGGGCCTCTTCCGATCTCGCGCCACGAGGAACATGCGGCACACATGGCCAACGCCTTCGTGCGCGCCGGCGGGCCGATGGCCGTGTGCCTGGTGCAGAGCGGATCGGGCGCGGCCAACCTGGTCTCCGGCTTTGCCTCGGCACTCAGGATGCATGCGCCGATTCTCGGCATGTCCGGCGCGCCGGGCAGCGCCGCTGTAAACGACGCCGGCCGCCACGAGATCGATCAGATTGCCATGATGGGCGCGGTCACGAAATGGTCTGCCCGCATCCCGAGCGCGCAGCGTGTGCCCGAGTTCATGCAGCGTGCGTTTCGCATTGCCACCACGGCGCCACGCGGTCCCGTGTTCCTCGAAGTGCCGGCCGATGTGCTGAGAGGAAGCCTGGAGTGGCAACCGCCGGCTTCGACCACGAGCTACCGTGCAAAATACGAGGCCATGGTGGATCCTGAGGCGATCGAGGAAGCTGCCAGGCTGATTGCATCGGCCGAGCGCCCCTTCTTTATCGTCGGCCAGGGCGGAGAGGACGAGGGCGCATGGAAGGATCTAGCCGCCATCAGCGAAGCCTCGCAGATTCCGCTCAGCCACAGCTTTGGCCACAACACCGCCATTCCACCCACGGCGCTGTCGGTGGGTGGCATTGGCCGTAGGGGATCGAAGGCTGCTATGCACCTGCTGTCTGAATCGGACCTGGTGGTAATTGTCGGTTCGCGGCTGCAGCGCTACACGACGGTGCCCTACTACGGGTTTCCATATTGGCCGGCCAAGGCGCGCGTGCTGCAAGTCAATCCTGACCCGTTGACGGTGGGGCGTCATATCCAAGTTGATCTCGGCATCGCCTGCGACGCGCGCAAGTTTCTGGCCGCGCTACGTCCAGTGCTTGGCAGACAGCCTGCCAAAGACTGCAGTGCCTGGCGCGCCCGCATCGTCGCCGCCAAGGCCGAATGGGAAGTCGAGCGCTGGAAACTCGCCGAACCGCCGACTTTGAAGGGTGGCCGCTATCTCAATCCTCCCGCGGTCTACGCCGCCGTCGGCAAGGCGCTGCCGGATGCGATCTTCCTCAACGAAGTCGGAACCACGACCCAGTGGGGCTTTTGCATGATCAACTATTCGTCGCCTCGCAGCTTTCTCTACACTGGCGCATTGGCCGGGCTGGGTTTCCCGATGCCGGGAGCGCTGGGTGCGAAGCTGGCGAAGCCGGACCGTCCGGTCGTGGCAATGATAGGCGATGGCGCATTCTCGCTGTCGCTGCAGGCGCTGATGACTGCCGTCGAGCACAAAATCGCGGTGCGCTATGTTATTTGCGACAACGCGGCGTGGGGCGCGGAGAAAAGCCACCAGATGCACTGGTTCGACAAGAACTATGTCGGCGGCGACCTGGTGAACAATGATCTGGTCGACATCGCAAATTCGATCGGTGCCAAGGCGATGCGAGTCAAGACTATCGATGAACTGGTGGCCGCGGTGAAAGAGGAACCCAAACACCGTCCGCACGTCATCATCGCACCGTCGGATCCCGAAGATCTGCTGGAACCAGTGGCCCATGCGGGAATGCCGGCCAGGTCGTGGATGAAAAGCAGGGTTTAGGGGCCAGGGGCCAGGGGCGGAAGTGCGTCACACTTCATGGAGGCAGCGTTCTCAATGAAGGGCTCCAGCTGAGCGATCGAGCATTAACCGAGGAGTTGTTATGCGAAAAACTTTGACATTGGCAGGTTGCATTATCGCGCTGATAGCGCCGGTACTGACCTTTGCGCAGGGAGCCGGAAATTGGCCCGCCAGGCCGATCACCGTCATCATGCCCAATTCGCCCGGGGTGGCCGCAGACATCGAAACGCGCGCCTTCACCGACAGGCTCGCCGAATCGCTGGGGCAGCCATTCGTGCTCGATTACAAACCGGGCGCGGGCACCATGGTGTCGCTGACCAACATTGCCAGGGCCAGACCCGATGGACAGACGCTGGGCATGGCAAATATCAACCTGCCGGTGGTGCCGCTGAAATTTCCCGATGCGCCGTTCGATTATGTGAAGAGCTTCGAATATGTGTCCCTCGTGACCCGGCGCATCAACGGCATATTCGTCACCACCCAATTGCCCATCCATAACATCAAGGAATACATCGCTTATGCGAAGGCAAATCCGGGAAAGCTCAATTTCACCGCGAACGGCGAAGGCAGCACCGATCACATCGCCGGCTTGTGGCTGATGAGCGCGACGGGAACACAGGTGACTTTCATACACTACAAGGATTCGAAAAACGCGCAACTCGACCTGATGGCCGGACGCTCGCACATGGCGGCGATCACCTATAGCGAAGGCGGCAGCGCCATGATACTGATGAAAGAAGGCAAGATGCGCGCCATCGCGACCGCCGCGGCCCAGCGCAGCCCGCTCGCGCCGGACGTTCCGACCATGGCCGAGCAGGGGATCAAGGACTTCGATGCGCCGAGCTTCCTGGGCATGCTCGCTCCGGCCGGAACGCCCGCCGCCATCGTCAACCGGCTGCAGCGCGAGATCGCGAGGATTGCATCGCTCCCCGAGACCCAGAAAGCGGTGGGCATGGGCACTGTGCTCGTCGCCAGCACGCCCGCAGAGTTCCGGCAAACGGTGCAGAGCCTTTCCGAGCGCTATCGCAAGTTGCTGAAGGACAACAATATCGACGGCAAAGAAAAATGAGACGCAAGCCAGGCACTGTTTGCAGGCGTTGATGCAGGCACATCGGCGGATGCCGCATAACTGCGTGCAATGACTTTCTGGGTTTACATCCTTCAATGCGCCGATCGCAGCTATTACACTGGCCACACCGATGACCTGGAAAAGCGCATGGGCCATCACGCGGCCGGGACATTCGGTGGATACACTGCCACAAGATTGCCCGTCAAATTGCTATGGACGCAGGAATGTGCCACGCGTGAGCAGGCGCTTGCCGCCGAAATGCAGATCAAGGGCTGGAGCAGAAAAAAGAAAGAAGCCATGATGCGAGGGGATTGGGACGCAGTATCAATCTTCGCGAAAAAGGACTTTTCGAGAGGGAAAGCGGAATAATGCGTGGTTCGATACGGCCGCATGCGCGGGCTACTCACCACGAACGGACTTCGATCCGAACGCGTCCTGAGTAGCCGCTCAGCGCCTTATCGAAGGGGGTTGTTTACGCTGCGCACGTACCCCGGACGCCTCATTTTTCCAGCCCGTTCGCCCTGAGTAGGCGCGTAGCGACGTATCGAAGGGCAGGGGAGCATCGCATCGAAGCGCGAACAGGCGTGAGGTGCCTTGTCGAAGTCCGGCTATCGATGACGTGTGGTTCGATACGCCCGCATACGCGGGCTACTCACCACGAACGGAATAGGGTGCCCGCATCGCGGGCTACTCACCACGAACGGAATAGGGTGCCCGCACCGCGGGCTACTCACCACGAACGGAATAGGGTGCCCGCATCGCGGGCTACTCACCACGAACGGAATAGGGTGCCCGCACCGCGGGCTACTCACCACGAACGGAATAGGGTGCCCGCATCGCGGGCTACTCACCACGAACGGAATAGAGTGCCCGCATCGCGGGCTACTCACACGCACGGGGTACCGGTGGCCCACTTGCGCGGACTGCTCGCAAGGAATGGACTGCGATGTGCCCGCATGCGCGGCCCCGTTATTATGAACGCCTCATTTCTCCAGTCCGTTCGCCCTGAGTAGGCGCGTAGCGCCGTATCGAAGGGCAGTCGAAGCGCTGCATCGAACGGCAGCCTCGTGATCACTCCGGTTTGATGGCGCCGTTGGCAATCATTTTCCTCACCTGCGCCATATCCGATTTGATCGTTTCGGCGAGCTGATTCGGCGGGCCGCCGGCCGGTTCAAGCCCGCTCCTGAGCAGTCGGTTGCGCACGTCGGGCTTGGCGAGCGCGCGCACGACTTCCTGGTTGAGGCGTCCTAAGATGGTGTCCGGGGTTTTTGCGGGCGCGAGGAAAGCCAGCACCAGCTCCGATGAATAACCCGGTAGGCTTTCGGCGACGGTAGGCAGGCCCGGAAACAATAGCGAACGCTCCGAACCGGCCGATGCCAGGGCACGCAGTTTTCCGGCCTTGATCTGCGCGTCCCATGTTCCTCCGGTGCCGAAGTTCATCTGGACCTGTCCTGACAGCAGATCCACCGCCTCTTCTGCCTGCGCCTTGTAGGCGATGCGCACGATGTTGACGCCGGCCATGCTCTTGAAGAGCTCTCCTGCAATATGCGAAGCAGAACCGTTGCCGCCGGAAGAATAATTGAGCGATCCGGGTTTCGCTTTGGCCAGCTTGATCAGTTCCGCCACGTTTCTCACGGGCAACGAGGGATGGACTACGAGGACATAAGGCGCCCGTATCAATTTCGAAATCGCAGCAAAATCGTCAACGGTGTGCGGGACTTTCGAAATGGCGGTCGAAATCCATAATGAGGCGCCCGCGACCAGCAGTGTGTAACCATCGGGCGCGGCCCTGGCTACACCGGGGAACAATATCGCCGGCGCCCGATTTTCCACCACCACCTGCTGCCCGAGCGGTCCGCCAATTTCCGCGGCGACGATGCGGGCCACCATATCGCCACTGGTGCCCACGCCGGCAGCGTGTATGTGTATGGGCCTGTTAGGATAGCTTTGCGCCAGCGTGCCGTCTGCTCGCAGCACCGCAACGGTCGAAGCCAATAGCAAGCCGCAGCCTCGCAATCTCAACATGGTTCCTCCGACGAATAATTTGCGCGTAATGCGCGCATGTATATACCTGAATGCGCCGGTGCTGCACTTGTGTAGACGAATGCGCCCCGGGTCTACCTCGACTGGAGTGACAAAGGACAGAAAATTCCGCTTGTCTTCGTTCCGCGAAGTCGGGGGCCCAGTATAGGCAAACCTGGATATGCGGTCCGACAGCGATGGATCCGTCAGCGCAATCGGCTTGCACAGCAAAGGCTTATTGCCCTCGTATGCCCGTATCCCTGATAACCTTGCCGAGCCTGCTCATTTCCGATTTGATTTTTGCGCCGTACTCCTCCGGAGAACTGCCAATTGGTTCGACGCCGGCGCTGAGGAATTTCTCGCGGATATCGGACCGCCTCAAAACCCGCACCACCTCCTGGTTGAGCCGTTTCACGACCGGCTCGGGCGTTTTCGCCGTTGTTACCATACCGTAGAAGGTCGCCGATTCGTAACCCGGCAGTCCGCTGTCGGCTACGGTGGGCAGCCCCGGCGCTAGCACTGACGGCTGCGCGGTGGTCACCGCGAGCACTTTGGCGCGTCCAGATTTGATATGCGGGGCCACTGCGGCCGCGGCGGAGATCATGACCTGCACTTCACCGCTGATCAGCGCGTTGGTCGCTGGCGCGGAGCCTTTGTAGGCAACGCGCACGATATCGACGCGGGCCATGGATTTGAACAACTCCATAGCGAGCTGGCTGGTAGCGCCGAGCGCGCCAGCGCCATAATTCAGCGCGCCCGGCTTGCTGCGGGCGAGCGCGATCAGATCTCTTACCGAGTTCACCGGCAACGAGGGATGGACCACGATGACGTTGGGCGACTGCATCAGCAGCGTGACCGGCGCGAAATCCTTGATGGGATCGTAGTTCATCGGCTGCAGAAGCGGGCCCAGCCAGAACGTGGTGCCGTACGTCGCGAGCGTGTAGCCATCGGGCTGCGCTTTGGCGACCGTCTCGGCCGCAATCGACACCGGGCGATTGTCGACGACCACGGGCTGGCCGATGTTGGCGGCAATTTCTGGTCCTAACATCCGCATCGCGAAGTCGCCGCCGCCACCGGGTTCGGCCGAGGTGTAGACGCGTATCGCGCGGGTCGGAAAAGTCTGCGCGTGCGCCGCGTTCGCAAGCAATGCGGCGGTCAAGGCGGCAGCGCCCGATATGCCAACCGTTGCTGCGCTTCGAAATGGAGACCTTCGGAGTATCGCGCCCATACGATTTTGTCGCCGCTCCTGCAACGCTTCGCGTCTGTCCCTTCTTAGACGTCTTCGCCGAAATGAATGCGCCTGTGCGGCACTGGCAGCACCTTGTGCGAGATGCGGGCGTCGATGACGGTCGGCACGGGGTTGGCTGCCCATTCCTTGGCGGCAGCCCGCACGTGTTCGATGGATGTTGCGAGGCTGCCTTGGCCGCCGAAGGCGCGCATGACCTTGCCGAGATCGGGCGTGGTGCAGCTGGCGAGCGCGGGATCGAACTTGTGCAGCTTGTACTTGTGCCATTCCGAACCCAGCGCCTGGTCGTTCATCACCACGGTCAGCAGCGGCAGGTGGTGGCGCACCGCGGTTTCGAGCTCGGCGAGATGCATCATGGTGCTGCCGTCGCCTTCGACCAATACCATGGGACGGCCGAGCGCCGCGGTGGCACCGATGGCCGAAGGCAGCGACTGGCCCATGCAGGCAAAGAACTTGCCGCCCATGAAAAAGCGCGGGCGATTGATGTGCAGCACCGAGAAAAAGCCGCTGGTACCGCTGCCCGAATGCATGACGTAGTCGGTGGGGATGATTTCATCCAGCACTTCGCATACTTGGCGCGGATCGAGCAGATCGGGCTCGATTTCGAACACGCCCGGATCCCTGAAGTGGCCGACGAGTTGCTGCTGCACGGCGGTCGTGCGGTAGCCGGTCTGCTGCAAACCGCGTCTGGCCAGCTCGGCTTCGAGGGCTTCCGTTCCCAGGCGCGCATCGCTGTGAATGTAGACCTCGGCGACCTTGTCGTCGCCCATCACACGGTGCGGCTGGATATCGAGATGGATGAATTTCGCCTTCGGATAGATGTAGCCGTGCGACAGCGTGTTGGCATTCATGCTCGCGCCGATGCCGATCACCGCGTCCGCGTCTTCGAACAGCGCAAGGGCGGCCTTGGTCGCGAACTGACCTGACATGCCGACGTGGTAAGGATCTTCAGCGAGAAAAGTCTTGGACTGCATGGTGGTCGAGATAATGGCGCCGGTCCGTCGGGCGAGTCGCAGCGCCGCTTCGCCGGCTTTAGACCAGATGGCGCCGCGGCCGAGGATCAGCACCACCTTTGCCGATTTCTCGATGATGTCCGCGGCTTCGCTGATGGCGCTGGCGGCGGGCGCCGGGGGCGCCTTGGGCAGCATGGCGCTCGACGGCAGGTACGATTCGTCAGCCTCTTCAAAGGCCTTCTGCTGGATGTCGCGCGGGCAACTGAGCAGCACCGGCCGCGACTCGGTCCTGGCGATGTAAAAAGCCTTGCGCACCTGGTGATCGACGGTTTCCGGATGAAGGATTTGCACGAACTCCGTCTCGCAGGCCTTGGCAAAGATCGATTGATCGAAGCGCTGGATGTGTTCGGGGTTGTGCGTCTGCGAGTCGCCGACGAAGGCCACGATGGGCGAGTCGGCGCGGCGCGCCGTCACCAGCGCAGTGGCGAACTGCGGTACGCCAGGCCCATTGGTTGCGGTCGCCACACCCACTTCGCGCGTCGCACGCGCCCAGCCGTCGGCCATGCCCAGGCCGGCCCCTTCGTGCCGCACTTCGATGATCTTGATGCCGCGCTGGCTCATCGCGTGCAGCCAGAACATGTTGCCGTCGCCGACCAGGCTGAATATCGTTCTGGTTCCCTCACCGGCGAAGGCCGCTGCCAGCCGCTCGTAGACTTTCATCTGCTTCTTCTTTCCCTGATGGGTCTTGCTTCCGTATCAGTAATGCGCTGAGCCGAATCCTTAGGCATCCTAATCGTGGGCTGCGCGCAAGCCGGTTTCCTTGATGAGCCGGCTCAGCTTGTCGACTTCGGTCCTCATGTCTTTGGTGAATTGCTCAGGCGAGCTTCCGATCGGTTCCATCCCGGCGTTGATAAATCTTTCGCGCACATCCTGGCGTTTCATCACCGCCGTCACTTCGCGGTTCAGGCGGCTGATGATAGTTGCCGGCGTTTTTCCCGGCGCGAACAATCCCGCGTCGGACACTGCCTCATACCCGGGCAGCGTTTGGGCAATGGTGGGCACTCCGGGCACGAGCGGTGAAGGTTTTTCAGACGCGACTCCCAGTATCCTCACCTTGCCTGACTTCATATATGGGACTATCCCGGCAGCCGTCGCAATATGAACCTCCACCTCCCCCGCCAGGAAACCGCTCATCCGCGTCGCGACCGACTTGTAAGGGATCTGAACGATTTTGATTCCGGCCATGTGGGCGAACATCGTGGTCGCTAATGTTCCCGCTCCGCTCGGGGCTGCCACGGCGAAATTGAGCTGGCCCGGATTTGACTTGGCCAGCGCGATCAGCTCTTTCACGCTCTTTACGGGGAGAGAAGGATGAACGGTCAGAACCTGCGGTACGCTTTGCACCAGTGATATCGGCGCGAAATCCTTGAACGGATCGTACGGAACCCTGCTTTCGAACAACGGCGACACCCACAGGTTTTCGCCGGAGTAAAGCAAGGTGTAGCCATCGGGTTGCGCATTCGCCACGGTCTGGTTGCGCAGCGTGTCGGACGGCACGTTATCTATGATGACCGGCTGATTCAGGCCAGCGGTCAAGCCCGCGGCGAGCAGACGCGCGCCCAGTTCAATGCTGCCGCCGACGCCTGAAGTAACGAGGACGACTCTCCTGGTCGGATACTGGTTTGCCGCATCACTCTGGGCGCGGACGTGGCCCACGGTGATTGCGAATAGCAGGATGGCCGCCACGGCGTTCAGAAATGATTTGCGCATACTTTGCTCGTTGTCGGTGGACTGCAGGTTGCATTGGGATCCGGCACCAAACATGCCCTCGTCGAATCCAATGCTCTTGCGCTTCGCCGCTGTAGACGTGGAAAAAACGAGTTGCGGGTGCCCCTCCTATCAGCAGGGCAGTGTAAAAGGATGCGATAGTGCATGCAATCGAGAGTCCCCTCCAAAATGGCATGGTCCCTTCCAAATCGATATAAACATGGGCGGGTTACGCTGCGGCCGTCGTGGCGGTGCTGCGCACCTGCTCAGGACGAACGGGCAGGCAATGGGGCAGTGCGGCGAGCACGCAGCGCATGCGAAATGAAGCTATGAAACGGCGAGCGCGGCTTTGACACGCGCCAGGTATTCCGAAAACGAATGCCATATTCCATTTCCTGTTTTCGTGCATTTCCGGGAAGTGCTACCCTCAGCCCGGTTGGTCAAGGGCAATCAACGGGCTATCGACTATGTTGCGGGTGCGGACGTTCTCTACGCCGATCTGTCACTCGCAATGGATTGATGCCATCGCCCGCCGGGTTGCGACTGTTTCCGGCTGGCATAATTGCGGTTCGCTGTAACCCATAAAGAAGGAGTGTGGCATGGCTAACGGCCTGCTCGAAAGACTGAAAAAGAAGCGCGTGATCCTGGGCATGCAGTGCTTCACGGGCTCCACGGCGCTGGTGGAAATACTCGGTTTCTCCGGATTCGACTGGGTATCGATCGACATGGAACATACGCCCATCGGTTTCGTCGAAGTCGAGAATCTGGTGCGCGCGGCGCAGGTCAGCGGCATGCTGCCCCTGGTCCGGGTGCTGGACAACGAACCGCATCTGATCGCCAAAGCACTCGACTGCGGCGCCGCGGGCGTTATCGTTCCCCATATTCAGTGTGCGGACGATGTAAAGCGCGCGCTCAAATCGGCGCGCTACTTTCCCGATGGCGAACGCGGCAAGTGCGGGCAGGTCCGTTCCTTCCACTACGGCGCCGATGGCGTGGCGTGGAAAGACTACTGGAAGCGCGCCAATGACGACGTGATCGTCATGCCTCTGGTGGAAGAGAAAGCCGGCGTCGACAACCTCGACGAAATTCTGGCCGTCGATGGGGTCGACGTTTACTGGGTCGGCATAGGCGATCTTGCCCAGTCGTATGGCGTGCCGGGCGCCGACTTCACGGATCCGCGGCTGGCGTCGGTGGCCAGGGAAGTTGCCGCCAAGGCGAACAAAGCCGGCAAGGTCATGCTCGCGCCGTCGTCTCCGGTGCACACCATCGAGTACTGCCGCACCTTGATAGACCTCGGCTTCAAGGGCGTGAGCTTCGGCACCGACACTTCGGTCTTCCGTAACGTGTGCAGGGAAATCATGACGCTGGCCAAGTAGCCGCCGCGTCTAAACCAACCCAACAAAGGTTCTTCATCATGTATTCGGTATCCGGCAAGCTCACCGAGGTCATTTATGTGCGCCTCGACAAAGACCAGGATTTGCTGGCCGCTATCCAGCAGGCGGCCAAAGAGCACGACATCAAGACCGGCGTCGTAATCGACATCACCGGCAGCCTCAACAAGGCGCGGGTGCAGCGCTTTCCACCGGGCGGGCAGTCGGAGAAAGTGCGCATCGAAGTGATCGACGTCGAAGGCCCGATCGAAGCCACGGGCCACGGCATCATCGGCATGACCAAAGGTTCGGGCGGCATCGGCGAATACAAGGACGGCGAGCCTTACGTGCACGTGCACGTGGTGCTGACCGCGCTCGACGGCACCATCTGCGGCCATCTGATGCCGGGCACCACCGTGCGCTCGCATCTCGATGTGTCGCACTTCACCGTCATCCTTGGCAAATGCGAAGGGGTCGAGCTGACCGCGGCGTTTCGCCAGACCGCGGACGGCAAGGGCCGCATCTATCACGACCTCCAGCCGGCGCAATAACGTGCGATGTCACCATGACGACAGCCCGCAATAAAGTTGTAGAACTGCTGCGCAGCGACAAACCGGCCTTCGGCGGCCATATTCAGTGCGGCGATCTCGCGGCAGCGCGAACGGCGGGGGATTCGACGTTCGATTACATGATGGTCGATCTCGAGCATGAAGGTTTCGACATGCCCGCGCTCGGCGACACCTTGCAGTGGATGTTGAGCCGCCGGCGCATGGCTGCGACCGGTTCTCCATTCCCGGGACCGACACCCATCGTGCGGCTGCCCCATCATGGCAGCGAGCACACGGCGTGGATCGCCAGCCAGGCCCTCGACCAGGGC
>JADMIO011064034.1_pt1 | contig 29067 bp, 29 predicted proteins | sample 8958161 | NCBI WGS metagenome assembly JADMIO01 (sample SAMN16585339, study PRJNA669376) | soil metagenome | isolation source: Crop rotation soil | place: USA: Cullars Rotation, Alabama | collected 2011 | reverse complement strand
CTCAGCCGGCATCCCGCCGTGCAGGAGGCCTGTGTGTTCGGCGTGCCGGATGCGCACTGGGGCGAGGCCATCAAGGCGGTGCTGGTGCTGCATCCCGGGGCCCAGGCGACGCACGAGGAGATCGTCGCCTGGTGCCGGGAAGGCGTGGCGGGCTACAAGCGGCCGCGCTACCTCCAGTTCATGCGCAGCGAGGAACTGCCGCGCAGCACCACGGGCAAATTGCAGCGGCACGAACTCATGCGACTGCCGCTCGATGACGGCGAGCGCATCGGCTAGACGCCCGGCGTTTCCGACTGTCAGCTCTTTTTCAATCCCCTTTTTCTTTCTGCAAACACATGAATACGATGACATCCACTCAGAGCGCTGCACAACGCTTCTCGGGCCTCTCGGACGATGAGCAGCAGGTCCTGGACCAGGCCGACCGCTTCGCGCAGCAAGAGTTGTACCCGCTGTCGCAGCGCATGGACGACGAGGAATGGTGGCCACCCGAAATCTTCGCGCAGATCGGCGCCACCGGGTATTTCGGTGTGCCCGTGCCCGAGACTTATGGCGGCGTCGGCATGGACCTGCTCGCCAGCGGGTTGGTGGTGCAGGCCTTCGCGCGCTGGAACCACGCTCTCGCCCTCAGCTGGGTTGCGCACGAAAACCTCTGCCTCTACAACATCTATCGGAACGCCAACGAGGATCTGCGCAAGACCTACTTGCCGGGCCTGTGCAACGGAACCAAGATCGGAGCGCTGGGCCTGACCGAGCCCGGCGCCGGCTCGGACGCGTTGGGCTCGATGCGCACCACTGCAACGCGCGACGGCGATCACTACCTGCTGAACGGAAGCAAGATCTACATCACCAACGGCGCGGTCGCAGACGTGATGCTGGTCTACGCCAAGACTGACAAGGACAAGGGGACCAAGGGCATCTCGGCCTTCATCGTCGAGAAGGACTACCCCGGTTTCAAGGTAGCGCAGAAGCTGGTGAAGATGGGCTTTCGCGGCAGCCAGACGGCGGAACTGGTGTTCGAGGACTGCCGCGTGCCGGCTCGCAACCTCGTCGGCGAGGAAAACCGTGGCGTGCAGGTGGTGATGAGCGGGTTGGACCTCGAACGTTCGATGATCTCGCCGATCTGCCTGGGCATCTGCGAGCGGGCGCTGCAGCTGGCGCTCGACTACGCGCGAACGCGTCAGCAGTTCGGCCAGCCGATCTCGAACTTCCAGATGATCCGCGCCAAGCTCGCAGACATGTACGTGTGGATCGAGTCGATGCGCGTGTTCACGTACCAGGCGTTGCGGGCGATCAACGACCTGGAGATCGGCGGCGGCGGGCGCGGCGACATCCACATGATCACCGCCGCCTCGGTGATGTACGCGGCCGAGACCATGAACAAGGTTCTGAACGAGTCGGTACAGATCCACGGCGGCACCGGCTACATCTGGGAGTCGGAAGTGAACCGGCTCTATCGCGCGATCAAGCTGCTGGAGATTGGGGCGGGCACGACCGAAGTGCGCAAAGTGATCATCAGCGAGGAGCTGCTCAAGCGCTAAGGCGGGTCCTGCACCTTGCTTGCGCGCCCTCGTTGTGAGCTGAAGGACAGTCATCCTCGCAAAAGCGTCTACGGGTTGCCTTGCAAGGCACAGGCCTTTGACCATTCGCGCTTGCCCCGCGATGTGGCAGAGCGCTCGCGCGCGGGCACCCACCCGGACAAGGCAATTGTCGCCAACCACGAGTGACTGCGATCGACGCATGATCACCCCTGACCAATGAACAGCCCCTCTCGGTTCAGAACTCCCAATGGACTTGGCGCAACGCAGCCGCGCGGCGATCTGGCATCCCTGCACGCAGATGAAGCGTACCGAGACAGTGCCGCCCCTGGGGATGGTGCGCGGCGAAGGACCGTGGCTCATCGACGAGGCAGGGCGGCGCTACTTCGACGCCACCAGTTCATGGTGGGTCAACCTGTTCGGCCATGCCGACGCGCGCATCAACGCCGCAGTGAAGACGCAGCTCGACACCCTGCCGCACATCATGCTGGCGGGCTGCACGCACGCCCCGGCGGTCGAACTGGCCGAGCGCCTGTCGGCCCTGACGGATGGCGCGCTGGGTCACTGTTTCTTCGCCAGCGACGGTGCCTCCGCCGTCGAGATCGCGCTGAAGATGAGCTTTCATCACTGGCGCAACCGCGGACAGGAGGCCAAGCGCGAATTCGTCTGCCTGCGCCAGGGCTACCACGGCGAGACCTTGGGCGCGCTGGCCGTCACCGACGTGCAGGTATTCCGGGATGCCTACGACCCCCTGCTGATGCGCGCACACCAGGTCATGTCGCCCGATGCACGCCAGGCGGGACCGGGTGAAACCTCCGCCGACGTGGCCCGGCGCGCGGCGTCCGAGCTCGAATCCCTGCTCGAAGCGCGGCATGCGCAGATCGCCGCGCTCATCCTCGAACCGCTGGTTCAGGGCGCCGCTGGCATGGCCATGCACCACCCTTCGTACCTGCGCGCGGTGCGCGCGCTTTGCGACCGCTTCGAGGTGCACCTGATCGCCGACGAGATCGCGGTGGGCTGCGGGCGCACCGGGACCTTCTTCGCCTTCGAGCAGGCAGTGCCGCCGGGCGAACCGCGGATCTGGCCCGACCTGATCTGCCTGTCCAAGGGCATCAGCGGGGGCTATCTGCCGCTGTCGCTGGTGCTGTCGCGCGATGCGATCTACGAGGCCTTCCTCGACGACGACGTGGCGCGCGGCTTTCTGCATTCGCATTCGTACTCCGGCAACGCGCTGGCCTGCCGCGCGGCGCTGGCAGTGCTCGACCGCTTCGCGCAAGACGAGGTGCTGCCACGCAACCGGCGGCAGGCTGCGGCGCTGACGGCCGCGCTGGCACCACTGGCGAGCGACCCGCGCATCGAGCACGTGCGCCAGTGCGGCATGATCTGGGCCTTCGATGTCCGCGAAGAGCACGCGGGGCCGCGTTTCGCCGAGCGCTTTCACCTGGCCGGCCGCGCGCAGGAACTGCTGATCCGGCCGATCGGCCGCTCGGTGTACCTGCTGCCACCCTACGTGCTGGACAACGCCTTGTCGCAATGGCTCGCGGGGCGCGTGCTGGCGACCCTGCACGACGTGCTGCAACAGAATCCTGCCGATGCTGATCGATCACCTGAACCGTCAACTGCATGAGCGCGAACACCAGGGCCTGCGCCGCCAGCGCCGCAGCGCCGAGACGCCCTGCGCGCCGCGGCAACGCGTGGCCCACACCGGCCAACCCGCGCGCGACCTGCTCGCCTTCTGCAGCAACGACTACCTGGGCCTGGCGAAGCACCCGGCTCTGATCGATGCATTGGCCGACGGCGCGCGGCGCTATGGGGCCGGCAGCGGTGCTTCGCATCTGATCAACGGTCACTCGCAGGCGCATGCCGCGCTCGAGGACGATCTGGCCGCCTGGCTGACCCCGTACATCCCCGGCGCGCAGGCGCTGAGCTTCTGCACCGGCTACATGGCCAACCTGGCGCTGCTCACAGCGCTGGGCGACGCCAGCGCCACGCTGTTCGCCGACAAGCTCAACCACGCGTCGCTGATCGACGGCGCCTTGCTCGCCAAGGCCCCGATGCAGCGCTACCCGCACCGCAACCTGGGCGTGCTCGCGGGCCAGCTGGACCGCTGTAGCACGCCGATCAAGCTGATCGTGACCGACGCCGTGTTCAGCATGGACGGCGATCTCGCCGACCTGCCCGAGCTGCTGGCGCTGGCCGAACGCTTCGATGGGTGGTTGATCGTGGACGATGCCCACGGCTTCGGCGTGCTCGGCACGCAAGGCCGCGGCAGCCTCTCGCATTTCGGCCTGTGCAGCGAACGGTTGATCTACATGGCCACACTCGGCAAGGCGGCGGGCTTGGGCGGCGCCTTCGTTGCGGCGCATCCGACGGTGATCGACTGGCTCATCCAGTCGGCGCGGCCGTACATCTACACCACCGCCTCGCCGCCGGCGTTGGCACATGCCTTGCGCGAGAGCCTGCGCCTGATCGGCGGCGAGGAAGGCGCCCAGCGGCGTGCGCAGCTGCGGCAGCTGATCCAACTGCTGCGCACGCGGCTCGCGACGCTGATCAAAGCCCAACCCCGGCTCGGGTGGCAACTGGCCGCGTCGGACACAGCGATCCAGCCCCTCATCGTGGGCGACAACGCCAGCGCGCTGGCGCTGGCGGCAGCACTCGACGCACAGGGCCTGTGGATTCCTGCCATCCGTCCGCCCACGGTGCCGGTCGGCACGGCGCGCTTGCGCATCACTCTCAGCGCGGCCCACAGCGCAGGCGATGTGCAACGCCTGGTCGATGGTCTGGCGCAGGCCGCCGCGGATCTGGCGGAGGCCCTGCCATGAACGCGGCTGCGCCGCTGCGCGGCTGCTTTGTCACGGGCACCGACACCGAGATCGGGAAGACCCGCATCAGCGCGGCCCTGCTGCGCTGGCTCGCGCAATCGGGCCATCGCTGCGCGGGCTTCAAGCCGGTGGCGGCTGGCACCGAGTCAGTCGACGGCCAGCACGTCAACGAGGACGTGCGCACCCTGCGCGACGCGAGTTCCCTGGCGCTGACCGACGCCGAGGTCGGCCCGCTGCAGTTCGGCGCCGCCTGTGCACCCCACATTGCGGCTGCCATCGAGGGCCGGACGATCGAGCGGACCCTCCTGCTTCGGGCCGCCCTTGCGCTGGGCGCACGCTGCGATGCGCTGGTGGTCGAAGGGGTCGGCGGTTTCTGTGTACCGCTGGACGTCGATTGGGACGCGGCCGACCTGGCGGTCGACCTGGGCCTTCCCGTGGTGCTGGTGGTGGGTCTGCGGCTGGGGTGCATCAACCACGCGCTGCTCACCGCCGAAGCGATCCGCACGCGCGGCCTGCACCTGGCCGCCTGGGTCGGCAACCGCGTGGTGCGCGACATGCCCTGGGCCGACGAGAACGTGGCCGCCTTGCGCGAGCGGCTCTGGCGACAGCACCGCGCGCCCTGCCTGGGCGTGGTGCCGTGGCTGGCCAGGCCCGACTCCGTTGCCGTGGCCGCGCACCTGGATTCCGCCGCGTTGCGGCTCGTCTTTGCCTCCATTCCTCCAGCTTCTTCCCGAAAGGCCTTATGACCACTCTTGCCTCCATTCCCGTCGCGACCCTGCGTTCTTCCATTCCCCGGGCGGCCGCGCTACCGGCGGCCCAGCGCTGGGCGATCGCGGACGTCGAGGCGCTGTACGCAATGCCGTTCATGGACCTGCTGTTTCGCGCGCAGAGCGTTCATCGCGAGCACTTCGACGCCAGCGAGGTTCAGCTGTCCACGCTGCTGTCGATCAAGACCGGTGGCTGCGCCGAGGACTGCGGCTACTGCCCCCAGTCGGCCCACTTCGACACTGGCGTCGAGGCCAGCAAGCTGATGCCGCTGCAAGAGGTGGTTGAAGCGGCGCAGGCCGCAAAGGCGCAGGGCGCCACGCGCTTCTGCATGGGCGCGGCGTGGCGCAGTCCCAAGGCACGCGACATGGAAAAGGTGACCGACATGGTGCGCGAGGTCCGCGCGCTGGGCCTGGAGACCTGCATGACGCTGGGCATGCTCGAAGCGCAGCAGGCGCAGGCGCTGAAAGAGGCGGGGCTGGACTACTACAACCACAACCTGGACAGCGCCCCCGAGTTCTACGGCAACATCATCAGCACCCGCACCTACCAGGACCGGCTCGACACCCTGGCCCATGTGCGCGACGCCGGCATCAATGTCTGCTGCGGTGGCATCGTCGGCATGGGCGAGAGCCGCGCGCAGCGCGCCGGGCTGATCGCGCAACTGGCCAACCTCGAGCCCTACCCCGAGTCGGTGCCGATCAACAACCTGGTGCAGGTCTCCGGCACGCCGCTGGCCGGCACCGAGCTGATCGACCCCTTCGAGTTCGTGCGTACCATCGCGGTCGCGCGCATCACGATGCCGACGACGATCGTGCGGCTGTCGGCTGGACGCGAGCAGATGGACGAGGCACTGCAGGCGCTGTGCTTCGCCGCCGGTGCCAACTCGATCTTCTACGGCGACAAGTTGTTGACCACGAGCAATCCGCAGGTCGAGCGCGACCGCGCACTGTTCGAGCGGCTCGGGCTCAAGGCCCAGGGCGAGCGGCCTGCTGCACGCAGCACGCCGGGCGCATGAGCGCGGTCCTGGCAGCACCGCCCCCGGTGCTCGGGCGGCCGATCATCGACGCAGCGTTCCTGGCCGACCCGTACCCCACCTACCGCGCACTGCGCGAGGCCGGGCCGATCCATTGGAGCGATGAATTCTTCGGCGGAGCGTGGCTGCTCACGCGTCACGCTGACGTCGAACGCGTGCTGCGCGACTGGCGCGGCTTTTCCGCGCAGCGCACCGGCGGCTGGGTCAAGGGCAGCGAGGGTACGCGCGGTGAGCTGGCAGGCTTCCAGCGCCTGTTCGCACGCGCCCTTCTGTTTCTCGATGCACCCGATCATCCTCGCATTCGCAGGGTCCTGAACGCGGGCTTTCGCCCCGACATGCTACAGCGTCTGGTGCCGCACATCGAGCAGGCGGTCACTGAGCTGCTGGACGCAGTGGAAGATGCACCGGCCTTCGATTTCATGCAGGCAGTGGCACGCCCTCTGCCGGTGCGCGTGATGGCCAGGCTTATGGGCGTCGACGCAGCGGCACACGACGGGGTCATGGCTTGGTCGGACGATCTGGCCGCCTTCATCGGGGCACCCGCGCCGACGCGCGAGCTCGCGCGGCGCGCGCAGTCCAGCCTGCTGGCGATGACCCGCTACTTCGACCAGCTCCTGCCTGCAAAGCGGCGCAACCCCGGCGACGATCTGGTGAGCCGCTTGGTGCAGGCCGAGGCAGCTGGGGAGATCGAGAGCGGCGCCGAGCTGCTGTCCCAATGCGCGATGCTGCTGTTCGCCGGCCACGAGACGACGCGCAACCTGCTGGGCAATGGCCTGCAGGCCCTGCTGAGCCATCGCCAGCAGTGGCAGCGCCTGCAGCATGACGCCGCGCTGCTGCCCGGCGCGGTGCGCGAGCTCCTGCGTTACGACAGCCCAGTGCAATACACGGGTCGGCGCGTTGCGACCAACCTAGTGCTGCACGGCCACCTGCTGCGCCGGGGTGATCTAGTGGTGCCGTTGATTGGCGCCGCCAACCGGGATCCCGTGCGCTACCGCGAGCCTGACACCCTCGACGTGGCGCGCGACGACGGCAGCTCGCTGTCGTTCGGCTCGGGTCCGCACGTGTGCATCGGCGCGGCGCTGACGCGCATGGAAGCCGAGATTGTCTTGCGCCACCTCTCCTGTCGCTGGCCCGGACTTCATCTGGCCGGCTCGACACCTCGGTGGATCGGCAACCCGGTCTATCGTGGACTTACAGCGCTCCCTGTGTCGCGCGCAATTTTTGACTCGAGTTCCTGAGAAAAGGCCAGCAGTTCCGGCGTGTGTCAGCACGGCGCCTGTGCACCTTCCCGCGCCCGGCGCTGGTGCAGCCCAAGGCCCGGTTCCTGCGGGAAGACCTGCAGCGCCTGGCCATGCATCTGGAGCAGGAGAAAGGCCGCCTTCCTGGGCTGCGTGGGCACCCGCCATTCGCGAGCGCATCGTCACTTTCGGCCACGGCCGCCGCGACAAGTAAGCTCGGCATCTCGCCTTCCTGCCTGTTGCGACCGTGAAGACCTCCACCCGCCCACCCGCCGCCAAGAAACTTCCGAAACAGGCCACGGCGTCGCCGCCGTCCGAACGCAGCCAGCGACGCGCGGGCGAGATACTCGCAGCGGCCCGGGAGGTTTTCCTCAAGAAGGGCGTCCAGGGAACGGCCATCAGCGAAATCGCCAGCCGCGTGGGCATCGTGGAAGGCCTTGTCTTCCGCTACTTCCCCACCAAGCGCGACCTGCTGCACGAGGTGCTGCGGGAAATGTACGAGCCCCTGATTCAGGACATCGGCGAAGGCTTCGCGCGAATACAGGGGCTACGGGCGCGGCTTCGCTTCATCATCTGGCGGCACGTGCGCGTCTACGTGGAAACTCCCGGCTTGGCCCGTCTGGTACTGCACGAAGTGCGCACCGGGCCGGAGTATGCCAGCTCCGGGCTACACGACCTGCAGGTGCGCTACACGCAGTTCACGCGGCTCGCGCTGGAGGAAGCCATCAAGGACCACGAACTACCCGCCAACGTAGACATGGATGCCGCGCGTGCCATGCTCTATGGCGGCCTGGAGCATCTGATGTGGCCGGTGCTATTTGGGAATCAGCGCGTCAACGTCGATGCCGTGGCTGACAACTACACCGCCCTCATGCTGCACGGCCTGCAGGCTGCGCCTGCCCCTGGCGGTGTGGAAGCGCGCTTGGCCCGACTGGAGGCGCTGGTCGTCGCTGGTCGTCGCTGTCGACAAAAGTAACAGCTGACCGTCAGGAAGTCGCCCCAACCGCATCTCGTCCGCCGTCAGGCTAGCGGGCGCGTCGCGAAATCCTTCGCACCAGATCGGCGGGTTCTGTCGCGGTAACGCCGCGGAGCCCAGTAAAGCCAGGCCGCAGCGTGCCACTCAAAATGCGAGCGAGTAGAACTTCGACGCTGCGGACGAGGCTGTGCCTTCAGGGCAGTGGAGCTGCCCCTTCTTGATCATGTGCACGGTCTCGATGCCGGCAATGAGAACGCGTGCGCAGTTGATAGACTTGAATCCCAGCATTGGCCGGACAATGCGCTTGATGGCCCGATGGTCCTGCTCCACAACGTTGTTGAGATATTTGTTCTGACGTAGTTTGATGCTCGCTCCAGAGTCTTCGTTGACGCTGAGGATGGCAGCCGTGTTGGCGCCGCTCTTGTCGACGGTGATCTTCTCGGGCACGCCATGCAGACCGATGGCTCGCTCTAGAAATTGCCGAGCAGCCGCGTGGTCCCGTTTGGCACGCAGCAGAAAGTCGATCGTGTCGCCGTCGCGGTCGACGCTCGGTACAAATACTTCCACTGCCCTGCGACCTTGATGTAGGTCTCGTCCATGCGCCAGCTCAACCCCGCCGGTCGCTTGCGTCGTCGAATCACCGCGGCCAGGACCGGCAAGATCTTCAATGCCCAGCGATGGACGGTCGCGTGATCGACGCACACTCCGCGTTCGGCCATGATCTCCTCGATGTGACGGAAGCTCAGCGGATAGGTCGCGTACCAGCGCACGCAAGTGAGCATCACTTCCAGCGGGTAATGCATCCGCTTGATCACCTTGCGCAGTTCCTTGATCATCACCCTCGTCCAAGCTGTCTTTCCCGCTGCAGCTTAACCGCTCGACCGTAATGCGACAGAACCCGGGCTTGACGCGGGTGCCGCGGGCGTTGGCGAAGAGGTAGCCATGGTGTGCCCGTGCGGCGCCGAATACCCAGCGGTCACATCTAGACGGAAATCAACAGCCCGGTCGCCATTCGGCCGCTTGCTGCCGCACATAAGCTTCGTAGGGGCGCGGTGGCCTGCCGAGAAGCTCGTGCATCGCGGCGACCTCGCGCTCGTTGGCGATGAAACCCCGGCGGCCAAAGTCGCGATACATCAAGCCGAGGTCAAAATTGAGCCAAGCCGGCATCGTCGCTTTCATCAGTTCCCGCCAGCGGTCAACGTCGCCGGTGTACTGCACGTGGCGCCCCAGTACTTCGCTCCAGGCTAGCGCGCAGTCCTCGCCCGTAAGCACTCGAGGCCCTACGATCGCGTAGTTCCGCTCCTCGTGACCTGCGCCCGTAAGCACGATCGCGGCCGCCGTAGCAATGTCTTCGGCATCGACGCTGGAGCAACCAATTGGCCCGACGGGCAATGTGTACTGTCCCATTTCTAGCAGGCCCGCCCGGCTCATGTGGTCGTTTTGATAGAAGTGGTTGGGCGACAGAATGGTCCACTTCATCCCTGATTGCATGACAGCGCGCTGGATGGCCCATTTGGATGCGACATGCGGGAGATGCGCGAGCTCCTCGACCCTGAACACCGACTGGTAGATGAAGCGGGTGGCGCCCGCGGTGCGAGCGATCTCGATCGCCAGCAGACCTTCTGCCGTTTCTCGGAAAGTCGGCTGGTTCAGCATGAAAACGGCGTCGACCCCGGCGAACGCAGGCGCGCACGCCGACGGATCGTCGGCAAGATCTGCGATCACGGCCACCGCTCGTTTGTCCACCAATGCCGCGCGGTCCGCGCTTCGCGTGAGCACCCGCACCGAGGCGCCGCACTCGAGCAGACGCCGAACGAGCGGCCTGCCCACCTTCCCGTTTCCGCCAATGACAAGCACGTGCATATCTTTTCCTCCGACTGATTTCATGCTAACATAAATCATCTTCCGTGGAAGATGATTTATCCTTGATTTCTTCGTTTTACCAGGTGACGTGATGCAAGCTCCCGACCAGAAACTGCTCGTTCGCGCGATGCGGCTCGAAGCGCAGGACATCCTTTCGCTCGAACTGGCCTCGCTGTCCGGCGCGCCGTTGGCGCCGTTCACGGCAGGGGCGCACATCGACCTCCACCTGCCGGACGGTCTGGTGCGAAGCTACTCGCTGACGAACCTCGACACTTGCAGGGACAAGTACATGCTGGCGGTCTACCGCGAGCCCCAGTCGAAGGGTGGCTCGCACTTCGTGCACACCGGTCTTCGTGTCGGCGAGGTGCTGACCGTCTCGGGCCCACGCAATCTCTTCAGCGTAGCGGACGAGGGCGAGCGCCACGTGCTGTTCGCCGGCGGCATCGGGATCACGCCGATCCTTTCCATGATCGGGCGGCTCGAACGCATGGGCCGAGACTGGACCCTGTACTACTGCGCCCAGACCGCGGCGAAGGCCGCTTTCCGCGACGAATTGCGCGCGCTGTCCGAGCGATCCTCCGGCAAGGTGATTTTCAACTTCGATCGCGAGCCGGGCGGACGGGCGCTCGACATCGCCAAGAAAGTCGCGGCCGAGGCCGCACACGTCCATTTCTATTGCTGCGGGCCGAAAGGGATGCTGGAGGCGTTCCGCACGGCCTGCGCCGACCGTCCGCCAACGCACATTCACTTTGAATACTTCGCTGCGGACACTCCCGCAGCGACGGAGCGGACGTTCGAAGTGGTGCTGGGTCGGAGTGGGACTCGGATGACCGTGCCCGAAGGCAGCACCATCCTGAAGGTCCTGCAGGACCGTGGGATCAGCGTCGCGTACTCGTGCGAGCAAGGCATCTGCGGCGCCTGCGAGACCAGGGTGCTGAAGGGTGTACCGGATCATCGCGACCAGATCCTGAGCGACGAAGCGCGTGCCGCAGGCGCCACGATGATGATCTGCTGCTCCGGTTCGCGCTCGGACGAGCTGGTGCTCGATCTCTGAGCGGGGCAGTTTGCCAGACCCCGCCCCTCCAGGCGGGTCGGCATCCCGGGCGTTCGACTCTCTCAGAAGACACATCTCAGAAAGCGAAGGATCTCCGTCCCGACGTCCGGCTGCGGCGACCCCAGGCTCTGGACCGTGGAGACGTGGTTGTGACCACGGAAATAGTGGAAATCGGGGCTACGACCATTGGCCTGCGTGACTGCTCGCGCGAGCGCGTAGGTGTGCTGTCCGATCCATCCCGGGTCGAGTTCGGCCACGGCGAGCCACAGCGGCACTGGCACCGACCGCACATGCGTGAGCGGCGATCTCTTCGTATACAGCGCCACGTCTTCGCCGAAATATTCACGTGGCCCCGCAGGCAGCGGCGCCTCGGCGCTGTAGAAGCCACTCATGAGCATGACGGCATCGACGCCCACGGCATCCGCACCGCGGGCCGAGTCATCAAACAGCCAGGTGGCGACATGGCTCGCGCCAGCGGACTGTCCAAGGACGGCGATCGGCACGTCATTGGCGCCCACGGTTCCGCGGTGGGACTGAACCCATTCGAGCACGGCCTGCACGTCCACTGCGCCGGCCGGCCAAGCATGGTCGGGAGCCAGGCGGTAGTTGGGCAGCACGGCCACAATCCCCTGTCGCGCCAGCCACCGGCCAATGTTCCGGTAGAACACGCCGTCACCGTTCTTGTCCCCGGCGACGAAGCCACCTCCGTGCACGAAGACAACGATTGCCCACGGGTCGCCCGCCGGACGGTACACGTCGAGTCGATGGCGGGGGTGCGATCCGTAGGCCACATCCGCTCGCTCCACGGGCACCTCGCCCAGATCGAGATGAGGTCGGTAGATCGCGCGGGTTGCAGCCAGCACTTCCGGATCGAACCTGGCACCGAGCGTGCGGACCTGCCGCACGATCTCGGCCACTGTGCTTTCATTGCTTGCCATATGGCTTCTCCTTGAAAGGCCAAGGACACGCGTCCGGGCCCACCCGTCAGGGCGCGGGCGACCCTGCCGGCCCGAACTTGACGTCCGGGAAGGCGGCCATCACCCCCCGCGCCCCCGTCGACAGCAATCACCTCACCGGTCATGTGCGCGCTGAGGCCGGATGCGAGGAATAGCATGGGTCCCGCGATCTCCGCAGGCGTGGCAGGTCTCCCCATCGGAATCACCTTGCCGATGGCGGTCCAGGCGTCCTCGGACAGACGCTGGTTGAGTCGGGGGGTGCGCACGTAGCCCGGTGCTACCGCATTGATGCGCACTTCGCGCCGCGCATACTCGGCGCCTGCGCAGCGCACCAGATGATGCAGCGCCGCTTTGGACACCGCATAGGCTGTCTGGTTCGGCACGGCCCGCTCACCGGACATCGAGCCGACGAAGGCGATGGTGCCGCCGCCGTCTGCGGCCATCATTTCGCCACCCACCTGGATGGCGAGCAAGGCATGTCGCAACACGATGTCGAACTGCTGGGCCCAGGACTCGTCCGTAACCTGCGACAACGGCTTGATTTCAGCCACTCCGATGATGTCGACGACGCCGTGCACGCGGCCGAATTCGCGCTTCGCCGTTGCGAAGATGCGTTCCATGTCCGCGCGGGACGTCACGTCCGCAGCGCACGGTACGCCGCGCACCGTTTCGGCGATGGTGCGCGCCAGGAGTTCATCCCTGTCTACGCACAACACCCGCGCGCCAGCTTGCGCCAGGGCATGGGCCGCCTGTTCGCCGATGCCCTGCCCTGCCCCGAGCACCACGAAGCCGCATCCATCCAGGCGCAACAGGGAGAGGAAGTCCGTCTGCAGCGTCATGGTCAGGCGCCCACCTTGTTCTCATAGGCCGGGGTGTCAAGTCCAAACCTGAACCCTCGCTTTCTCGACGCAGTGTTCGGCATGAGTCGCTTTCGCTAGTGGTAGACAGAGCCGCCGTCGACGGCAAGGATCTGTCCGGAAATGAAAGAGGCGTCGTCGCTCGCCAGGAAAGCGACCGCACCGACAATGTCAGCGGGCCATCCATCGCGCGGGAGCGCCCGCGAGTTGATCGCCGCCTGGCGATAGGCCTCCTGGAAGTTCTTGTTGGCCTGGACCCCTTCGCTCAGCGTGTAACCCGGGGACACCGCGTTCACCGTGACGAAATCCGGGCCAAACTCCCGTGCCAGCGCCCGGGTCATGGTGATGACAGCGCCCTTGCTGGCGACGTAATCCAGGAGGAAAGGGGCCCCTTTGAAGGCGGTCCCCGAAGTCAGATTGACGATGCGACCGTAGTGCTGCTTGCGCATGTGGGTCGACACGGCACGGGCGCAGAGGAACGGCCCCATTGCATTGACGTCCTGCATCCGCCGCCATTCCGCAACGGAAATCTCCTCGAACGGGCGCAACCGCATGCCGGACGCGATGGCGGCGTTGTTCACGAGGATGTCGATCCGGCTGAACGCAGACAGAGTCGATTCGACCATGCGCTGCACCGAGGTTTCGTCGGCGACGTCCGTAGGCACCGACAGTGCGCGCCCGCCTTTTTCCAGGATTGCGTGTGCCACGTCCCCGGCGTCGTTGATGTCCGCGAGGGCGACGGCCGCACCCTCCGCCGCCAGTCGTTCAGCGATCGCGCGGCCGATGCCGGTCTGTGCGCCGGTCACGATGGCCACCTTGTCCGTGAATCTCATCTCTTATCCCTCCAACCAGCGCTTCGCGATATCCCGGTTCCTGCAACTGTCCGGGAGCATGCCGCGCGACAGCTGCAGCGCGTTGGCCACCGCTGTGCGCGCAATGGCTTCGTGCAGTTCGACGGTATGTCCCACCGCGTGCGGAGTGAGGATCACGTTAGGCAGTTCCCGCAGCGGATGCGACGCGGGCAGCGGTTCCACCTCGAACACGTCGAGCGCTGCGGCCCCGATCTGCCCGGACTTGAGAGCCTCCACGAGGCTGCTCTCCTCGATCAGACCGGCCCGGGCGGTGTTGATCAGGAGCGCGCCGCGCTTGAGGCGGCGCAGCCGCTCGGCATCGAGCAGGTGACGCGAGCCGGCATCGAGGCTGGTCATCACAATCACGACATCGCTGGTGGAGAGCAAGTGGTCCAAATCGACCAAGCGCACACCAGGCAGGTCAGGCGCAGCGACCCGCGTGTGGACCTGCAGGACAGCCTCCCAAGGCGCTAGCCGGCGGATGATGTGGCGCGCGATACCGCCCGAACCGATGATGCCGATCGTGCGGCCCTTCAACATGCGGCGCTGCGGCGCCGGCCCTGGATCCGACGCGCGCATCTGGGCCTGCGTGTCATGCAGCCTGTACAGCAGGACCAGCAAGAGCATGATCGTCGCTTCGGCCATGCTTTCGCGGTTTTCAGCGGCTTCGCTGTTGACCACCGGAAGGCCGCGCCGAGTGGCCTCTGCCACATCGATCCATTCGTAGCCCAGGATGGGCGAAACGATGCCCCGCAAGCGTGGCATCGTGTCCATCTCCCGCGCACCGCACGGGACCATCAGGGTCACGAAGATCTCGGTCTCGGCAATCCCGGGAACCGACAGCAGATCGCTTGCGATGCAGCAACGCGCGGGCTGTCCCGCCTCGGCAATGGCCGCGGCCAACTGTTCCAGAAACCACCTTGCGTGCTCCCGCCCGACGATAGTGATCATGCGCGTCAGTCCTTGTAGTCCGGAGCGACCCGCTCCAACAGACGCAGCATCGCGTCCCAGTCTCTCTGGAAGCCGGAATTCGCGTCGAGGACGGCTTGCGTCTCTGCGAGGGACTCGGGGGAGATGCGGTGAACGCGGGCGCCGTTCGATACGGCTGCCACCTGGATCTCGCACGCGCGCTCGAGCATGTGAAGGAGCACGAAGGCTTCGCTGGCGCTCCGGCCGGCGCTCAGGAGGCCGTGGTTGCGCAGTATCATCACCCGGTGCTGTCCGAGGTTGCGCACGAGCCGCACCTGCTCGTCTTCGCGGACCGCGACCCCTTCGAACTCGTGGTAGCCGATGCGGCCCACGAACAAGGCCGCATGCTGGCTGATCGGCAACAGGCCTTCTTCCTGCGCGGAAACGCCGGCGCCTGCCTTCGTGTGCGTGTGGATCACGCACTGCACGTCGTGCCGCGCCTTGTGGATCGCGCCATGGATGACATAGCCGGGCTTGTTGATCCCCAGGCCGGTCGGGTCGTCGATGACGTTGCCGTCTTCATCGACCTTCACCAGCGAAGAGGCTGTCACCTCCTCGTACAGGTAGCCGAACGGATTGATCAGGAAAGTGTCCTGCCCCGGGACGCGCATGGAAATGTGCGTGTAAATGGTGTCGGTCCACCGGAAATGCGCGACGAGCCGGTACAAGGCGGCGAGTTCGACGCGCGCTTGCCACTCCTCGGCCGTCACGCGGCTGCGCACTGCCGCAACACCGCCGGTCGCTGCGCCTGTTCCGAGGGTCGACACGGAGAATCGGGTCATAGATGCTTGGTCCATGGGAGTCCTCAAAGTGAAAAAATCTTGCCGGGATTCATGATGTTCTTGGGGTCCAGCGCGCGCTTGATCATCCTCATCATCTCGACCGCGCCCTCACCGGCCTCCTTCACCAGGAAGTCGACCTTGTGCATCCCGATGCCGTGTTCCCCGGTGCACGTGCCTTGAAGCGCCAGCGCACGCGATACGAGCTGGCGGTTGAGCCTCTCCGCGATCTCCAACTCTTCGGGCTTGCGAGGGTCGACGAGATAGCCGAAATGAAAGTTTCCGTCGCCGACATGTCCGACCAGGAAATAGGGCAAGCCGCTTGCGGTGGCCTCGTCGACGGACGCCAGCAGGCAGTCCGCAAGCCGCGAGATCGGAACACACGTATCCGTGGTGACGGACCGGCAACCGGGTTTCGACTGGATCGCTGCAAAGAGCGCGTTGTGCCGCGCCGTCCAGAGCCGCGTCCTCTCCTCGGGCGTGCGCGCCCACTCGAACGCCTTGCCGCCATGTTCCGTGGCGATGTCCTGGGCGGTAGCGGTCTGCTCCTCGACGCCCGCTTCTGAACCGTGAAATTCCATCAACAGCATCGGCTCTTCGGGCAAGGACAGCTGCGAGTATTTGTTGACCATGGCCACCGTCTGGCCGTCGATCAGTTCCACGCGCGCGATGGGAATGCCCATCTGGATGATCGAGATGGTGGTGCGCACTGCCGCCTCGATGCTCGAAAATGAACAGATCGCAGCGGATACCGCCTCTGGGAGGGGATAGATGCGCAAGGTGATTTCAGTGATGATGCCGAGCGTTCCTTCGCTTCCCACCAGCAAGCGCGTCAGGTCGTAGCCGGCAGCAGACTTCCTGGCCCTCGTGCCGGTGCGAATGACCTCACCGCTGGCAGTCACCACTTCCAAGGCCAACACGTTTTCTCGCATCGTCCCGTACCGCACGGCGTTGGTGCCGCTGGCACGTGTTGCCGTCATCCCGCCGATGGACGCATCGGCCCCTGGATCGATGGGGAAGAACAATCCGGTGCCGCGCAACGCCTCGTTCAGCGCCTTGCGCGTGATGCCCGGTTGGACAGTGACTGTGAGATCGTCCGCGTCGATCGAAACCACCCCGTTCATGCGGGACACGTCGATGCTCACGCCCCCCTGCACCGCCAGGAGGTGGCCTTCCACTGACGAACCCGCACCGAAAGGAATCACCGGAACGCCGAAGTCGCCGATGACGCGCACGGCGTCCGCGACGTCCTGGCGGCTTTCCGCGAACACTACCGCGCAGGGCGGCTCGATCTCGAACGACGATTCGTCCCGTCCGTGATGCTGCCGTACGGCGAGCGACGTCGAGAAGCTGGGTCCGAATCGCTCGCGCAGTGCGTCGCGAAGCGCCTGGGGCATACGGCGATCGACTGGCACGGTCAGGCAGCCTGCGTGAAGACAGGAACGATGCCGATGCGCATCTTCACCGCCTGCTTCCGCTTCTGGAGGAGCGGCCGATAAGCGTCGCTTTGCTGCCAGTTCCTGAAGGCAGCTTCATTGGGCCACTTCTGGATCATCAGCATCGCGAACTCCGGCTCACCCTCGAAGGCCTTGACGCCCCGGCCGATGACCGTGCCACCGAAACCGGAAACCTGCGCGCGCGCGCCGGCCTGGTAGGTCTTGAGCAACTCTTCGTCCAGAACCTCGACGATCTCGACCACGACGAACACTTCTTCATCTGACATTCACTACTCCTGGCCCGTCACAAATGCGGGCAGTTGGTTCAGGTCGCAACCGCCCGCGGCGTTCGCCGCATGACTTCCCGATGCACGGTATTGAGGTACGGGCCAATGCGAACCACGAGGAGTGCGCCAACCACGAGCAATGCTGCGAACAGACCATAGGCGGGCACATAGGAACCGATGCGAGCGAATGACGCGGCCGCCAAGGGCGTGCCAACAGCGCCGCCCCAAGCCCACGCAACCCAGTTCAGTGCGACCACGCGACTGACCTCCACCAAGGGGAAATATCGGCTCACCAGGAAGGTCAGGAGATCCGCCTCCGAACCCATGGCCAAGCCGAGGCAGACGGCTCCCAGGCAGACCACGCCCACCGAACTGCCGACGACCAGTAACACGAGACCGAAGGCGGCAAGCAAGAAGATCGCCGCCGTCACGTATGGAGCGAAGAATCGATCCAGCAAATAGCCGACGATAAGTCGTCCGGCCAGGGAAACCAGACCGACGATGGAAAAGATCCAGGCAATGGTCTCGCCCGGGTAGCCCTTGTCTTTGCTGAAAAGCACGAGCGTCCCCAGTGCCCCGAAGGTCGCGATCGACACGGCAAGAATGGGCAACAGGATCAGCCAGAAGGAACGGTTCCCCGTATAGGTTTGCCGCACGGTGCGTCGCTGCGCGGCGGCAACCTGCTCCCGATTCTTCCGCTCCACGACGCCTGGCGGGGTTCGCACGAACACGACGAACGAGGTGACGAGGATCACCCCCATCAGCGCTCCAATGAGGACGAATCCCTCGCGCCAGCCGAAGTGCGTTGACGTGTACTGGGCCAGTTGCGGAAGCAGCACGCCACCCACGCCACTTCCGGAGACCACGACCCCGAGCGCGATGCCGCGGCGAGCGTCGAAGAATCCGCTGATGGCGACCGCAAAGGGAAGTGCGGTCGTCGCCGCGCCGCCGATGCCCACCAGCAGGAACAGCGTCGAGAAGAGGACCGGAGACGGCGGCATGACCCCCACTGCAACGAGGGACAGGGCCGCGGCCGCCGCCAGAACCGCGGAAGGCGCTCGGATACCGTATCGGCTGATCAGCCATCCCAGTCCTGCCAGGCCCACGCCCGACCCGATGAGGAAGGCGGTGAAGGCCGAGGCGATCACCTCCCTGCTCCAGCCGAACTCCTTCATGAGGCCCAGCGCGAGGATTCCGAATGCATACACCATGACGGTGCCCGCGTTCATGATGCCGCTCACTGTTCCTGAAGCGACGGTCCACCAGGGGCTGATAGCGCGATTGAACATGGTTGTCTCCTAGACCCTGGTGCTCGCAACGTCGGCCGACGGCGACTCGTCAAACTCGTGGTGGAAGGGGGCCAGCGTGCGCCAGTCAGTGCCTGCGGGCACGTCGACGTCGGGCGCCGTCACTCGCGACATGTCCGCGATCTGTGAGCCTAGCGCAGGGTCGCCGGCCTTCAACATCTCCACTGCCTGCAGCAGCCTCCGGCGCACGCGCACGACGGCGGCATCGGCCGCGACGAGGTGTTCCTTCGTGCGATCGAAGATGCCCGGACCGTAGGACAGACCGATCGCCGCATCTTCCTGTTCGATGCCCTTGAATCCCGACCAGTTGGCGCCCATCGCGGCCCGCTCTTGGAAGAAACCGTTCTCCCAGTTCGCCTTGTAGTCCGGGTTGTCTTCGCTCCACACGCGCGAGTCCTCCAGCCCCAGCATCCCGAAGACCCACTGCTTGTCCAACGGTTTGCCGCTATAGACTGTGATGTAGGTGCTGGTGGAGTGGTCGTCCGCGGGCGTCTCCCAAACCAGGAAATCTGTGATCGGTCCGCGAATGATCCGCCCGGTCGGAAAGATTGCCGGCGTGATCCGCACATTTCGCATCTCGTCGTTCTCACGGCCCGGCGGCAGCTTGCGGGTTGCTGAATAGTGATAACCGAACGGCGTGTCCTGCACTTCGAAGGCAGGCGACGGATCGTCCATGGGCGTCCACTTGGTCACGTCGATGTCCAGGCCGCGTGATGCACCCCAAGAGGTGCGCGCCTGGTTCGTGTGCAGAACGCTCACGTGCGAGCTGTCCAGCCCACCTTCCCACAACTGGAGATAGTTGACCTTGATGTTGATCCGCAGCACACAGCGGTTCTCTGCAGGCACGCCGTCGGCCGCGAAGGTGCGGAATGGTGGCTTCAACTCCTTCGGTCCGATGTAAGCCCAGACGAGGCCGCTGCGCTCGACCACGTCGTAGGCAGGCGCCTTCATGCGCTGGCGAAACCTGCAATCGGCATGGTTGGGCGTTTCGAGGATCGTTCCGTCGACAGCGAACTTCCAGCCGTGATAAAGACATGTGATGCCTCCGTCCTCGACACGTCCGAGCGCGAGGGAGGCGCCACGGTGCATGCACAGCTCATCGAGCATTCCCACCCGCCCTTCGCTGTCCCGGAACAAGACGAATCGCTCGCCGAGCAACATCGTCTTTAGCGGGGGGCCGTCGGGTTCCGGCAGTTGCGCCGATGTCGCCACCGGGTGCCAATACCGGCGCATGAGGTCACCCATGGGTGTACCCGGTCCAACACGGACAAGGATCTCGTTTTCTACCTTGGTCACCATCGATTTCTCCTTAAATGTCTTCCGAAGAAGATGTTAATTCCGGAGGCCTCCCGAGTGACCTGTGGAAACCCTTAGTTAGCGCAAGTTTGGGTGTCGATGGCACGGTGCAGAGCTGCAAATCGGAGGCCTCATCACCCCGAAATCGCTTCCAAGGAAGATTGATCTGCGGATCACCGCTGCAGGAGCAACGCGTCGATGTCGCTCACGCGGGGGGTGCCGCACAGTTGCATGGCGCGACTCAGCTCGTCTGTCAGGATGGTCAGCGCTCGCTCGGCGCCCGCCTCCCCCGCCGCCGCGGCGCCATACAGCGTCGCCCGTCCGACGGCGATGGCCTGCGCTCCGAGAGCCACGGCCTTGACGATGTCGACGCCGCGGCGCACACCGGAGTCGACCAGGACCGGCACCCTTCCCCTGATCGCACCGACGATGTCCGGCAGGGCGTCGGCCGACGCGATGGCGCCATCGAGTTGGCGTCCTCCATGGTTCGAAACCCAGATGCCCTGCACGCCCAGCGCAGCCAGGCGGTCGGCGTCCTCCGCCCGGGAGACGCCTTTGACCAGCAGCTTTCGCGGCCACTGGTCGCGCAGCCGCTGCAGCGCCGGCCAATCGAACGAACCGTCCATTGCATGGGCCGCCCTCGCCGCGATCGTCGCGCCTGGACCCCTGCCTTCATGGGAGCCGCCAAGGTTCTCGAAGCGCGGTTGTCCATGCCGCAGCATCTGCCAGCACCAGGCAGGATGGGTGGCGAGATCCTGCGTCATGCGCCAGCTCGGTTTGAGAGGCACGCTAAATCCGTTGCGCAGGTCGCGCTCTCGTTTACCGCCGGTAGGCAGGTCAAGCGTGACCACCAGCGCCTCGTACCCCGCCACCTCCGCCCGCTGCACCAGCCTTGCCATCAGGACCTTGTCTTGCAGCACGTACAACTGGAACCACAGACGCCCCGCGGCGTTCCGCGCTACCGCTTCGATCGAGGAAGTTGCGGCGGTAGACAGCGTGTAGGGGATGCCAAATTGCGCCGCCGCCCGCGCGATCGCGAGGTCGGCCTGCGGCCAGCCGGCGCCGGCAGCACCCGTAGGCGCGATGACAATCGGCGCCGCCGCCGCCTCGCCGACGATGCTGGTGGACAGGTCCGGGTGCTGGACATCGACCAGCAGGTGCGGCCTCAGCCGGATACGCTCGAACGCAGCCCGGTTGGCACGTAGCGTGGTCTCATCCTCCGCGCCGCCATCGAAGAAGTCGAACACACTACGCGGCAGCCGGCGCCTCGCCATCTGCCGCAAGTCTTCAATGGAGTGCGCTCGAGCCGGGTCAGTCATCGCGTCGGGCTGGCTGCGGCTTCGAACCCAGCGAGCGCAGCGACCCGCTGCTCCAGACGCGAGCTCGCATGCCCCGGTTCATTCCAGCTTCATTCCACTGGCCGCGACGATCTTCGCATACCGGGATCGATCGTGGGCGACGGTCTTTTCGAATTCCTGCCGAGTGGTGCCGGTAACCTGGAAGCCGAGCGCTTCCAGGTCCGACTTGACCGACGGGATCCGCACCACTTCGACCATGGCGGTGCTGAGGCGGTCCAGCACCTCTCTCGGCGTGTTGGGCGGGGCGAAGACGCCGACCCAGCCCGCAAACTCCGCGTCCGCCAACCCGGCCTCCCGAAACGTTGGGACGGTCGGGAACAGCGCCTGGCGCGATGGACCACTTACCGCGAGCACCGTCGCCTTGCCGGCCTGCTGCCAGGCCAGGGCCAGTGCAGAACTGGTGACCGTGACGGGAAGCTCCCCGATGACAAGGCCGTTGAGGATGTCGGCATGCAGCCGGTAGTGCACAGGCAACACCTGGAGCCCGGCCGCTTGCCCGAGCATGACGGCGACCAAGTGGTGCGGTGACCCAGGACCGAAGGTTCCGACCATCAGGGGCGACTTGTCTCGTGCCCATTGCAGGAACTCGCCCACCGACTTTGCAGGGATCTGCGAACCACAAACAAGTACCAAGCTGCCGAACACTGTCTCGCTGATCGGCAGGAGTCGGCCCGGGTCGAACGAAAGCGTCTTGTAGATATGCGGGGCTATCGCGAATTCCGCGATCGATCCCAGCAGCATGGTGGAACCATCGGGCGGTGCAGCGCCGACGTTCGCAACCGCCAGCATGGCTCCGGCGCCCGGCCGATTGTCGACCATCACGGGGCTTCCGAGACTGACTGCCAGGCGGCGTGCCATGATGCGCGCGATCGAGTCAAGGGCACTTCCAGCCGGAACTCCGACCACCACGCGCAGCGGCTTGGCACCGGGTGGCTGGGCACGCAAGCCACTGGACGAAACAGCTGCCAGTGCGCCGCAGGAAATAAGGCGCAGTGCCTTGCGCTTGTCAAGATCGATGCTCATCAAACCTCCAGTGAGTGGATTTCGTGAAACGAGGGCTCTTCGTCGACTGCTATCGACAAGTCTTCCTCAGCAAGAACTGGGTAAGACATCTTCTTAGGAAGATATATTAGGACCCGAAGCCAGGCTTTGAGGGTTAACCCGATTACTTTTGGTGTTTGATCGTCTCGGCGCGCAGCCGTCTGTGCGGCTCTCAGGGGCTCTTCCTTGGAAGCAAGACGAGCACCCAGGCCTTGCCCGAAGTTGCGATGGCTTCGTGAAGCCAGGAAACGACCGACGGCGTGCCTGAAACCTTGGCACACATTGGCGCCACTGCAGCCCTGCAGCCCTGCAGCCCTGCAGCCCTGCAGCCCTGCAGCCCTGCAGCCCTGCACTAGAATCTTCATTTTGATCTGTGCGGTCCATGGGTAACTCGGCAAAGATCACCAAGACAATTTCGAAACCGGCAGGGAGCCGTCGTGCTTCCAAGTCGGGGGACGCGACGGCCGTTAGCCATGCGCAACTGATCACGCTGCAATGGCGAAAAGAGCGCCCCGACCTCCCACTCGAAGACCTGCTTCTCTCCATTTATCTGTTGCGGCTGGGCGATCGGCTCAGCCGGTTGTTCGATCAGCTGTGCGTCGATCGATGGCAGATCGGGGGAGGAGACATGCGCGTGATCCTCGCCATCCGCCGCAGCGGCGCGCCCTACTGCATGCGCCCGACCGATTTGTTTCGCGCATTGGTCGTCACGTCAGGCGCCATGACGAAGCGTGTCGACCGACTCGAGGAGGCCGGGCTTGTGGAACGCCTTCAGGATCCCGGGCACCTCGGCGGATTTCTCGTGCATCTGACCAAGAAGGGGCTGCGCTTGGCCGACGACGCCACCCAAAGTTTGACGCGCAATCCCATTCTTGGTCCCGCCACTTCGAAACTCACCAAGGCAGAGCGAGAGGCAGGTCATCGCTTCGTCCTGCATTTGCTCGCCTGTCTCGAAGTGGAAGGCGACCCGGATTGAGCTTGGTTCACGCCGCGCATGAAATCCAGCGTCCGCTGATGTGAACCTCTGTCCGGCCGACGCGCGCCGTGAGCAACAATCATCGCGCACCGGCGTCGAGGTGTCCCAAGGGTTTAGGGCCGCGCAAGCCCATGTAGCTCGTCCACTTGCGCTCATAGTCGTTGGTTCTGAATTCGTCCACCATGAAGTCGATGAAGGTTCGGACCTTGGTGGGCAGATGCTTGCGACTGGGATATGCGATGTTGATCTGCAAGCGTGGCGGATCCCATTCGTTCAGCAAAGGCACCGGCCGCCCGGCGACGATGTCTTCATAGACGATGTAGCTGGGCTGCACCAGGATGCCCATGCCGTCCAGTGCAGCCGCGCGCAGGATCTGCCCGTCGTTCGACTCCAGGATCCCTAGCACCTGGATCACCTGCGTTTCTTCGCGCAGCGTCAGCTTCAGCTCGTGCCATTGGTTCGCCAGCACACAAAATAGAAAGTGGTGCTGCTTGAGGTCCTCCGGCGTTCGGGGAGCCTCATGTGCGGCCAGGTAGCCGGGCGATGCACACAGCACGCGACGCGTACTCGCCAACCTGCGAATCGTGATGTTGCTGTCGGACTCGAACTCCCAGGTACGAATCGCCACGTCGATGCCGCTGTTGATCATGTCCAAGTAGCGGTTGGACGCCTGCAGGTGCACCCTGACGTTGGGATAGAGCTGGTGGTAGTGACGCAGCCGGGGCGCGATCTGGTGCAGCGCGCTCGACGAGGCGCGTGTGGAGGCGATTTTCCAGAGCGCTGAGGTAGCGGCGGCCGCGGGATTCGACAAACCAAGCACTTCCGCTGCGCGGTTCATGCTCCCGCTTTCGGCGATCTGGAAGAAGAGCTCAAGCTCGGTGAAGCGATCTATTTTCCGCAAAACGAAAATCTAATTTCCTGTTGACGCAGTTTAAATCCGGAATCCGAAAAACTAAAGTACGGGTACGCCACGGACCGGCAACTGGGCCATGGGCTGTCAACCAAATTCCTCCAGGAGACGACATGAACGAGCAGCTGAAGAACGAACTTGAGATCCGGCAAATGGTTGAGCGCTGGGCCGTTTGGCGCGATGCCGGCGACTGGGACCGTTTCGCGACGGTATGGCATCCCGAGGGTGTGATGATGGCGACCTGGTTCCAAGGGAGCTTTGCGGACTTCATCCGCGTCACCAAGGAGGGCTGGGGGAAGGGGGTGAGCATTCTTCACTTCCTCGGCGGCTCAGCCATCGATGTCCGGGGTGATCGTGCCATCGCCCAGACCAAGATGACGATCTCGCAGCGCGGCGAGGTCGACGGGCTGCTGTGCGATGTCGTGTGTACGGGGCGCTTCTACGACTTCGTCGTGCGCCACGAAGGCGAATGGAAGCTGCTCCACCGCCAGCCCATTTACGAGAAAGACCGTATCGACCCGGTCGACCCCTCCGCGACCGTGAAGCTGGACCAGGCCACGTTGGCCATGATGCCCGAAGGCTATCGCCACCTGGCATTGATCCAGACGCGCATCGGCTACACCGTCAAGATGGACATGCCCATGCTGAAGGGCGACGCCGTGCAGGACCTGTACCGTCGCGGCGCCGCATGGCTCGCCGGTGGCGCGCTGGAACGATGAGCGCAGGACCCACCATGAGAACGAGGGAGAGTTCCTGCCATCGTCCGCTCATGAGCCGTCGCAGCGTGCTTGCCATCGGTGCGACCGCCTCAATGTCGAACCTACTGCCGCCTGCCTGGGCACAGGACAAGTGGCCCGCGCGGACCATCACGATCGTGGAGCCCTTCACGCCGTGCACCAGCATGGATGTGCTGCCCGTAGCTGGCGCACAGCGCGCGTCACGCTGCCGGCGAGGTGCGGATCGAATGTGCCGGTCGCTTCCTGATCAGGAGAAGAACAATGCGCAACCTGAACCAGGACAACATCACGCAGGCCGTCATCGCGAGCTTCGCGGGCAGGCCGAGGACGTCCGACAGCAGGATGAACTCCTGCCGCTTGTCGTTGGTGATGTGCCCGCAGCCAGTGAGGAACTCGATTCCCCGGAACCATTCGGCCTCGGTCAGCCGCACCTCGCGCGCGAAGGCATGCAGGTGCTGGACCAGATTGGTCATGATTTCCCTCAGCCGCGGATTCGTCGGTTGCGATGAACAACGACAAGCCCGCCGGCTGTACGGAGGCCACGGTGTTCGGCCCCTTCCACGTCGCGGGTGCATCTCGCTACGAGCTGGGTGCCGACATCGCCAACGGAGCCAAAGGGACCCCTTGCCGGGTGCAGAGCACGGTGCGCGGTATGGACGGCGAGCCCGTGCCGGGAGCCGAACTCGACGTATGGCAGTCCGACGAGGACGGCCTGTACGACGTGCAGCACGAAGGGCTCGCGCAAGACCAGGCCCGCGGCATTCTGACCGCCGATGACGAAGGACGCTTCCACTTCCGCTCGATCGTCGCCGTGCCCTATGCCATCCCGCACGATGGTCCGGTGGGCGCGATGCTCGAAGCAACCGGTCGCCATCCCTGGCGCCCCGCGCATTTGCACTTCAAGGTGACCGCGGCGGGCTACGAGACGCTGATCACCCATGTGTTCCGCAACGACAGCGACTACCTGGATTCGGATGCCGTCTTCGGTGTCCGCCAGTCGCTGGTATGCGATTGGGAACAGCAGCCCGACGGCACCTTCCGGCTCACCTACGACTTCGTGCTGAAATCCGTTGCCGAATCGGTGGCGCAATGATCCGGCACATCGTGATGTGGAACGTTCGCGGTGAAAGCGACGATGAGAGGTCGACCAACATCGCGACGATCAAGCGCAGCTTCGAAACGCTGCGCGGTCAGATCCCCGGCCTGCTCAAGCTCGAGATCGGCGTCGACACGAGTCGCGTCGACTACGCCTGCGACGTCGTTCTGTACAGCGAATTCGAATCGCAGACCGCGTTGAGTGCCTACGCGACGCATCCCGAACACACGCGGGTGAGGCAGCAACTAGGCGACCTGCGCATCGCGCGTCATCAGGTCGACTACGACCCTCTTGGCGTAAGCCCGGTCCAGAAAGGGGAACAACGTGCGTAAGTTCATCCATCTCGGCCAGCCGATGCGCGTCGTGTTCGGCGCCGCCTCGCTTGCCTATCTCGAACGCGAAATCGATCTGCTGGGATCGAAACGCGCGTTGATCCTCTCGACGCCCGATCAGGCAGGCTTGGCCGCGATGGTGGCCGATCGCCTCGGCGCCCGTGCCGCCGGGGTCTTCGCGCGCGCCGTGATGCACGTCCCGAACGAGACCGCACGCGAGGCGCGCGAGGAAGCGAGTCGGCTCGACGCGGACTGCGCCATTGCGATCGGTGGAGGCTCGACCGTGGGCCTGGGCAAGGCCATCGCGCTGGAGTCGGGTCTGCCCATCCTGGCCGTGCCGACCACCTACGCCGGCAGCGAGATGACACCGATCTACGGCATCACCGAAGCAGGTCTCAAGAATACCGGCCGCGATCCGAGAGTGCTTCCGCGCACGGTGATCTACGGCCCGCAACTGAGTGCCCTCTATGGCGCCTGGCTCCGCGGCACCGTTCTCGGCAACGTCGGCATGGGACTGCATCACAAGCTCTGCCACACATTGGCGGCAGCTTCAAGCTGCCCCATGCGGAAGTGCACACGGTGGTGCTGCCGCACGCGATCGCCTTCAACGCGGACGCCGCGCCGGAAGCCATGCGGCGGATCGCGCGCGCGCTCGGCACGCAAGGAGCACCGAGCGCTGCCGCGGGAGTGTTCGACCCAGCGCGAGCGAACGGTGCAGCGGTTGCACTTCGCGACATCGGCATGCACCAAAGCGACATCGACCGTGCTGCCGACATCGCCGTGAGCAATCCGTACTGGAATCCGCGTCCCATCGGGTCGGCCCAGCGCACCGAGATCCGCGAGCTGCTGCAGCGGGCCTTCGAGGGCGTTCGTCCCGAATAAGCGGGCTCGCGGACGCGGCCCCTCATCGGATGAGCGAAGATCGGCGCGAAGACTGGGGCAGCGAGCGCCGCGCAGCGGCGCCTCTTCGAGGAGACGCTGGCGGCCCGGACCGCACGCGGCTCTACCTCGTGAAGTCACGCGCCGGCACCATCCTCAGGGCCGATGGGCTGGAGGCGGGGCGGCCGATGTATTCACACAGCGGCTGACACTGCAACTTCGCCGTCTGTCGCACCGCTCGCCACGGCGCCGCTGCCCAACCGCTGCATGAGCAGGTTCCAGCGCACGCGCGTGCCGACCACGCTCTCCTGCTTGACATGCCCGTAGCCCCGGATCTGTTCGGGCAGTCGCGCGATCGCAAGCGCGGTGGCGCGCGTCGGCTCCAGCCCGGTTTCGCCGATGCGTGCCAGCACCTGCTCGATCGCGCTGCGATAGTCGTCGATCAGCGCCCGTTCCATGCGCCGCTCGGCAGTGCGCCCGAAGACGTCGAGCGGTGTGCCACGCAGCCTGCGCAATGCGGCGAGCGCGCGGAATGCTTGCATCATCCACGGCCCGAAGGTCTGCTTGACCGGCCGCCCCTCCGAATCGCGCTTGCCGAAGATTGGCGGCGCCAGGTGAAAGCGCAGTGTCGGCGTGCCTTCGAAGGCCTCGGCGAGCTTTGTGCGGAAGCTGCCATCGGAGTAGAGGCGCGCGACTTCGTACTCGTCCTTGTACGCCATGAGCTTGAAGAGATTGGCCGCCACCGCCCTCGCCAGTTCGCCCTTGCCGTCGTGCTGCGATTCGACCAGCTGCACGCGCGCGACGAAATCGGAGTAGCGCTTCGCATAGCTTGCGTCCTGATACGCGGTGAGGAAGGCGGCCCGGTCGGAAACGAGCGACGCTCCGCTGACCGGCTTCTGCACACTGACGACCTGCGCCGGCGCCGCTTCGCGCTCGACGCCCGCAAGATCCAACGCCGCCTTGCGTCCCCACTGGAACGCGGCCTGGTTGGCCTTGATCGCCACCCCGTTGATCTCGATCGCCTTCAGCAGCGCCGCCGATGCGAGCGGCACGGCGCCCTTCTGAAAGGCGAAGCCGAGCAGGAACAGGTTGGCCACGATCGCGTCGCCCATGAGCCGGGTGGCCAGCCGGGTAGCATCGATGAAATCGGCGCGCTGACCCGCCGACTCTTCGATCAGCGCTCGCACCTGGTCGGCCGGAAACTGCCAGTCGGGGTTCTGCGCGAAGTGCCCGGTGGGTTGCTCGAAGGTATTGACCAGCGCATAGGTGCGCCCCGGCCGCATGCGCGCGATGGCGTCGGGCGCTCCTGCGGTCAGCATGTCGCAGCCGAGGACCAGGTCGGCCTCGCCGGTCGGTATGCGCTGCGCCTTCAGTTGGGCGTTGTCCGAAGCGATGCGGATGTGCGAGGTGACCGAGCCGTTCTTCTGCGACATGCCCGTCATGTCGAGCACACTGACGCCCTTGCCCTCCAGGTGCGCCGCCATGCCGATGAGCGCGCCGATGGTGATGACGCCGGTACCGCCGATGCCGGTGATCAGCGTGTTGTGGATGGCCTTGAGCGACGGCAGCGCGGGCTCGGGCATGTCGAAGTCCGCGTCGGACTTGGTTGGGACCGGCTTGCTCTTGCGCGGCTTGACGCCCTCAACGCTGACGAAGCTTTCCAGCACAGTGGGATCCGAAGCTTGGAATTCACGTGACTTGAAGTCGCGGC
>JADMIO011101945.1_pt1 | contig 29068 bp, 16 predicted proteins | sample 8958161 | NCBI WGS metagenome assembly JADMIO01 (sample SAMN16585339, study PRJNA669376) | soil metagenome | isolation source: Crop rotation soil | place: USA: Cullars Rotation, Alabama | collected 2011 | reverse complement strand
GACAACTTGTCCACGTGGAATTCTAAGCTTAGGATCCCAATGTGCTGGAAAGCGGTGATGCCGCTTACAGCCATCCATCTTCATTCGAATAAGTCGTATGAATTTGAAGCAAATGGCAATATGTCCTATGTTTATATTTTTTCCGTGATCGCTATTTTTATCTTGCTGATTGCCTGCGTCAACTTCATGAATCTTTCAACGGCACGTTCCGCAAACCGGGCAAAGGAAGTAGGTATAAGAAAGGTGGCCGGTTCATTGCGTTCCAACCTCATTACGCAATTTCTTACTGAATCCGTTTTAGTCAGCTTCTTTTCATTGCTGCTGGCATTGGGTATTGCCGCGTTGTTATTACCGCTATTTAATCAATTGGCGGGAAAACACATGAGCGTACTTACTTTATTCTCTTCCTGGTTACTTCCGGTACTTATTGCATTAGTGTTCGTCGTGGGATGTATAGCAGGAAGCTACCCCGCTTTTTATCTTTCGTCCTTTCAACCGGTGCAGGTATTAAAAGGAAGTATTGCAAAAGGCTTTAAGAGCAGCTGGCTCAGAAGCGGGCTGGTCGTGTTCCAGTTTTTTATATCTATCGCATTGATCATCGGCACCATTGTTATTTATAACCAATTAAACTATATACGTAGCCGTGAGATAGGTTATAACCGCGACCAGGTACTCGTTATTAATGGTACATACGTCCTGGAAAAACAGCTCAAAACATTCCGGCAGGAAATGCTGAAAATATCCGGCGTTCAGAGCGCTGCTGTTGCCGGTTCATTACCAACGGAAACAGGCTATAATCAAAACGGCTGGTTTAAAGACCCCACACTGGATGCAAAGCAGGTGACTATAATGACTGATTTTTACGGTGACCAGCATTACATTCCTACTTTAGGTATGCAAATGGTAAAAGGAAGAAATTTCTCATTGGATTTTGCCAGCGACTCAACAGCAATTATTGTCAATGAAACAGCTGCCAAATTGCTTGGCTTCAAAGAACCGCTGAATGAAAAAATGTACCGCCCCGGCAATTATGCAAGCGACGGATCATTTGTACCGGTTACGTTTCACATCATCGGCGTAGTAAAAGATTTTAACTTCAATTCCATGCATGATAAAGTTGGTCCGCTGATCCTTGAACTCGGCGAGAATTACGGAAGGATAGCGATGCGTATCAACACTAAAAATATTCCGGCATTGATCAGCCAGGTAGAGAAGACATGGAACAATATGGCGCCGGGCCAGCCATTCAGCTATACATTTTTAGATGCCGACTTCAACAAGATATATGATGCCGAACAACGGACCGGTAAGCTATTCATCACGTTTGCCGTATTTGCGATCTTTATTGCGTGCCTCGGCTTATTCGGATTGGTAACGTATGCAGCCGAGCAACGCATCAAAGAAATAGGCATCAGGAAAGTACTGGGTGCAAGCGTTGGAGAAATTGTAACGATGATCTCGAAAGATTTTGTAAAACTGGTGTTGATCGCATTCGTGATTGCGTTCCCCGTAGGTTGGTGGATGATGAATAAATGGTTGCAGGGTTTTGCCTATCGCATCAATATAAGCTGGTGGGTGTTTGCATTAGCCGGTGCGTTAACGATTGCTATTGCATTGATCACCGTTAGCTTCCAGGCGATAAAAGCGGCGCTGGCGAACCCGGCGAAGAGTTTGAGAACGGAGTGAGAAGACGTGAGTCGCTAGTGGTGAGTCGTGAGTATCGTGCTATTCGGAATTACTGATTTTAACGCTAAACTCTTCTTTGCATAGCTGTAAAATATCTTAGCAAGCTATTGGCAGCCGGTTTTTTGATTTTACATTTAGTATAGAATAAACCGGATGTTCAAAAGCTACTTCAAAGTTGGCTGGCGTCACCTTACACGTAGCACAGGTTTTACCTTGCTTAATGTGTTGGGACTTGCCACAGGCATGAGCGTTGCCTGGCTGATAGGGCTTTGGGTACACTACCAATATTCTTACGATAAATTTCTTCCGGCTTACAAGCAACTTTACCAGGTACAACGCAATTTCAACGACAATGGAGATACGGTAACTTTTACAAACACATCGTTGAAATTAGCAGATGCCTTACGGGCACAGGTACCCGAAATTGAATATGTGGCCGAAAGCGATTTGATGGAATCGCATGGCCTGATGACCGGTGATAAAAAAATTTATACAAAAGGTGCGCAGGTCGGTGGCGACTTTTTAAAAATGTTTCAATACCCATTGCTGAGTGGCCATGTCAACACTGTTTTCAAAGATCCTTATTCGATTGTGCTGACACAATCGACGGCTAAAGCATTGTTTGGCAATGAAAATCCCGTTGGTAAATTGGTTCGCTTTGATAATAAAAATGACTTAAAGGTTACAGGTATTCTCGAAGATCTTCCGCCTGCATCAACATTACAATTCAATTTCCTTGTGCCGTTCAGTTACTATGAGCAGACTGAATATTGGGTAAAAGAGGGCCGCACGGCCGATTTCAGCTACAATGCATTTCAGCAGTTTGTCCGCCTGAAGCCAGGCGCTAAATATGCGCAGGTAGCTGCCAAAATAAAAGACATGGAGAAAACGGAAACGAATAATATCAATGCCATGAATACGGATGTCATCCTGCAACCGTTGCAACACTGGCACCTGTATTCTACCTATGAAAATGGAAAAGAAGCAGGCGGAATGATACAATATGTAAAAATGTTTGGCATCATTGGCCTGCTCGTGTACCTCATCGCCTGCATGAATTTTATAAACCTGACCACAGCGCGATCGGAAAAAAGAGCAAAAGAAGTTGGTGTCAGAAAAGCAATCGGCTCTTTACGGAAGCATCTAATTATTCAATTTTTAAGTGAAACATTTTCTCTCAGCTTCATTGCCTTTGTTATTTCAATCCTGGCGACATTATCCGTATTGCCCGCATTTAATGCGCTTAGCGGAACGAAAATAAAGATCCCGTTTTCTATGCCTTTATTCTGGCTGGTCGGTATTGGCTCTGTCTTTATCACAACATTTATCGCAGGAATTGTTCCCGCACTTTATCTTTCTTCATTTACACCCGTAAAAGTTTTAAAAAACAACAGGCAGGCGGGGAAAGCGGCTTCATTACCAAGAAAAATACTCGTCGTGACCCAGTTCAGTTGCTCCGTCGCACTGATCATCAGTACCATCGTGATTTATAAACAAATTCATTATGCAAAGGACCGGCCGATCGGGTACAATATCAATCGTATCATGGTCACCGATCTAAACAGCGATTTGGCTTATCGTTACAGGGCTATTAAATCTGAATTATTACAAAACAACATTGCCGAGAGTGTCAGCGCTGCCTCGAGCCCGGCAACGGATATTCTCTGGCATTCACACATCGATGACTGGCCCGGTAAATATCCGGGCGAAACAGTGGCGGTGGCAACGATCCAGACAGCGGAAGATTATTTTAAGACGTTACATATAACGGTAAAGGCCGGCCGCGATTTTATAATGGATGCAGATACGTCGAATGCAATACTCAATGAAGCAGCGGTAAAGCGTCTGCGTTTAACACAACCACTAGACAAAATCATTTCCTGGCAGGGACGAACGTTGCGGATCATCGGTGTGGTGAATAATGCGTTGATGATTTCGCCATTTGCTCATCCCGAACCGATCCTGTTCCTGTATCATCCTTCGTATGAAAACTTCCTGATTTACCGGTTGCCTCCGCTTACAAAAATGCATGAAGCGATTATAAAACTGACCGATGTATTCAATAAATATAATCCCGCTTTTCCCTATACGTATCAATTCGCTGACCAAAGCTATGCTGCTAAATTTAACCTCGAAGTACTAATTGGAAAATTAGCCGGTTTGTTTGCAGGTTTGGCTATATTTATTTCCTGCCTGGGCTTATTCGGTTTAGCCGCCTATATAGCAGAACAACGCACAAAAGAAATCGGCATACGCAAAGTGTTGGGTGCGTCTGTTTCGCAGCTGTGGTTATTATTGTCAAAGGAATTTATACTGTTGGTAGTACTCAGTTGCACGATCGCTTCGCCCATTGCATTTTATTTTTTACACAATTGGCTGCTCGGTTATGCGTATCGCGTTCGTATCGGCGCGGAAGTATTTATTGCTGCTGCCGTACTGTCTGTTTTTATAACGGTAATCACCATCAGTTTTCAATCAATAAAAGCGGCGATGGCTAATCCGGTGAAGTCGTTGAGAACGGAATGAGGAGGTGAATGGTGAATAGTGAATGGTGAATATCGTGATAGTTGAAGACGCTAATAGAATTGGAGAAATCATATACTTGCCGTTTGAAAATCACTGGACGCCATGGCCAAACTATCCTATAACTGGACAATGATTGTATCGGAACCGCACAACTCCCGTTAATGCAATTTCACAACTTACTGCCTTCCAATTTGATAAATACATGGCATTTTTCTTGGCGTTACCGCCGTTGTACCGGTAATCAATAAATATTTTCTTCCCCATGTTCCGAAATCATCTCTCCGCAGGTTATTATATAAAGACTGCATGGCGCAGCTTGCAAAAAAACAAAGCATACAGCGCATTGAATATTTTGGGTCTCGCAGCAGGTATGGGCGTTGCATTGATGATCGGGCTCTGGGTGTACTATCAATATTCGTTTGACAAATTTCTTCCCGGGTACAAACACGTGTCACAGGTAAAGCGAAATTTTTATGGCAATGGAGATACAATGACTTATGGCGGTACTTCATTGAAACTGGTAAACATTCTGCGCAACCAGGTACCCGAAATAGAATACGTTGCTGAAACGGATGGCTTTGGCATGCATGGTTTAAAGGTTGCAGATAAAAAATTGTACAGCAACGGCGGACAGGTAGCCGGCGATTTTCTTAAAATATTTCAGTATGATTTGGTAAAAGGAAGTGCGAATACGGTTTTAAACAATCCCTATTCAATCGTGCTCACCCAAAGCACCGCGAAAGCATTATTTGGCAGAGAAGACCCGATGAACAAAGTTGTTCGCCTCGACAATAAAAATGATGTGACCGTAACGGGTATCTTAAAGGATATTCCATCGAACTCAACGTTGCAATTCGATTATCTCGTTCCGTTCAGTTACCTGGAATCGACAGATGATTTTGTAAAACTCGCACGTACAAAAGGTTTCGGCTGGACAAATTTTATGACGTTCGTAAAATTAAAGCCCGGCATTTCTTATGCACAGATAGCACCGAAAATAAGGGACCTTCAAAAAACGGAGACCGACAACAGCATGTCGATGACCACCAATATCATTCTCGATCCCGTTGAAAACTGGCATCTCTACAATAAATTCGAGAATGGTAAAATTGCAGGCGGTCTTATAGATTATGTAAACATCTTTACCATCGTGGGCGTTCTCGTGTTATTAATAGCTTGCATCAATTTTATCAATCTCACAACTGCACGTTCCGAAAAACGAGCTAAAGAAGTAGGCGTAAGAAAAGCAATTGGTTCGGGTAGAAATAACCTGGTTTTCCAGTTTCTTATGGAGTCGGTTCTTCTCACCGCTATTGCATTTATATTTTCTTTGCTGTTTGTTCAACTGGCATTACCGCTTTTCAATACGCTTACGGGTTCGGGCATTGAAATCCCTGTTACCAATTATCTGTTTTGGTTAATAGTAACGGGCTGCGTGTTGGTAACAGGACTTATTGCAGGAAGCCGGCCGGCATTTTACCTGTCTTCCTTTGAACCGGTAAAAGTGTTGAAAGGAAAAATTCATGTGGGTAAAGCCGCTGCTTTACCGAGAAAAATATTGGTAGTACTACAATTCAGCTGTTCAATAGCGCTTATTATTTGCACCTATATCATTTACCAGCAGGTTCAATTTGCCAAAGACAGGCCTACAGGCTATGACAAAAACAGGCTGATGATAACCGATATGAATGAAGATCTTGGTCATAACTATACAGCGATTAAAAATGAATTGATAGAAAAAGGCATTGCAGAAACAGTTACTACAGCAACCGCACCGGTAACGACGGGTGGCAATCACAGGGATGTAGAAGAATGGCCGGGAAAGCGGCCGGGAGAATCAGTTGATATGGGCTGGATAGTCGTATCCGGAGATTATTTTAAAACACTTGGCATGTCAATGAAAGAAGGCAGGAATTTTAATTCGCCTTCAGATACGTCAAATGTGATTTTCAATGAAGCCGCTGTCAAATTATTGCGCTTGCAGAATCCCATCAACCAAACGATTACGTGGATCGATATGAAGCTGAGAATTGTGGGCATTGTAAAAAACGCCTTGACAACATCACCGTTTGCACCAGCCGACCCGACAATGTTTTTTTATAACCCAAACCCGCAAAGTGTAATTATGTACCGGTTATCACCCGGCATAAAAACCCATGACGCTATTACGAAACTCACAGCGATTTTCAATAAATATAACCCTGCGTATCCCTACACCTATACGTTTGCAGATGATGGTTATGCTGCCAAATTTAAATTTGAAGAGTTGATTGGGAAACTTGCGGGCCTCTTTGCAGCGTTAGCAATATTCATTTCCTGTCTCGGATTGTTTGGATTGGCTGCGTATATGGCCGAACAACGTACAAAAGAAATCGGCATTCGAAAAGTAGTTGGCGCTTCTGTACTGCAGTTGTGGTTGTTATTGTCAAAAGATTTTATTGTGTTGGTATTGATAAGTTGTGTCATCGCATCGCCTGTTGCGTTTTATTACATGCACGACTGGCTGCTGAAGTATGACTACCGGGTTGCGATAAGTCCATTCGTATTTGTGATTGCCGCTGTTATCGCTATGACAATAACGATTATAACGATCAGCTTTCAATCGATAAGGGCGGCGAGGATGAACCCGGTGAAGTCACTCCGAACAGAGTGACGTCCCGATTTTTATCGGGACCGATCCCGATCGCTATCGGGAGGTTCGGGATGAAAAACCTCCGCACCGAACAGATATATCATAATTGCGGCTACCTTATGAAAATCCAGATAGTCTGCAGGCAAAGTAACCCAACCCACCATTCATCCGTCCTATGATTTTACTTGTGCCCTGTCTGCCTTACCATTAAACTTACCGGTAACTATCTGATAACATTTAAAATAGTAATCAATGATCAGAAACTATTTAAAAATTGCATTAAGACAACTGCGTAAACAGAAAATGTATTCTGCAATCAAGATCGGCGGTTTTGCACTCAGTATTGCTGCCTGCCTGCTCATTGCATTATTCATTAAAGATGAACTGAGCTATGATAAGTCATGGAAAAACGGTGATCGCATTTACCGGATCTGGGGTTCATACACAGAAAATGGTGTGACCGAAATGGGCACGTCATTCTGGCCACCGATGGCGAAAGCAATGCGTGAAGATTTTCCTGAAGTAGAAAATGCTGGTCGCTTGATGGGCTCGCCGCTTTTTTATGGTGCAGGCAACAACCAGGTACGCGCAGCAGGCAACCAGCAAAATACTTATGAAGAAGGATTTGTGTATGCCGATCAGAATATGCTGGATATACTGCAGGTACCGATGGTGTATGGCGATTATAAAAAAGCATTGGCAGAACCGAATACAATTGTCATTTCAAAAAGAAAAGCGGATAAATATTTTCCGGGAGAAAATCCTGTTGGTAAGCTTTTTATATTGAACGATAACACAAAAGAGCCGTACAAGATCGGTGGAGTGATGGAAAATTTTCCTTCTACTTCTCATTTGAAATATGATTTCCTGCTCACGATGACGGATCACCAGTTGTGGAACGGCGAACAGGCTTCGTGGAATTCCAGTAACTATGATACGTATGTATTATTGAAACCGGGTACTAACGTAGCGCAGTTCCAGCAAAAATTAAAATCGATCCTCACAAAGTATATTATCCCTAAAATGAAGGCGGGCGGTTCCGCTGAGGCAGAAACGTTTGAAAATAAATTGAAGCTTTTCACACAGCCTATAGCTGATATATACTTGAAGTCGTACGATATCGACGATGATTTGCAGAAGGGGGATATACGTTTTGTATGGTTGTTTGGAGCTGTTGCCATATTTATATTGATAATTGCCTGCATCAATTTCATAAATCTTTCAACCGCTAAATCAGCGAACCGAGCAAAGGAAGTGGGACTGCGAAAAGTAGTTGGTTCTTATCGCAGTGGCCTTATTCAGCAGTTTCTTACGGAATCGTTATTGTTCAGTGTTTTGTCGTTTGTATTGGGTATTATACTTGCTGTACTATTTCTCCCGTACTTCAATACGCTTGCCGGAAAGTCATTGATTATTCCATGGACAGCATGGTGGCTATTACCCTTATTAATCGGTGCATCCGTTATTATTGGAGTTCTTGCAGGTATTTATCCATCGTTCTATTTATCGGCTTTCAAACCTATCAGTGTGTTAAAGGGGCAATTAAGCCGTGGCTCCAAAAATTCGGTATTAAGAAACGGGCTGGTTGTTTTTCAATTTGCAACGTCGGTCATTCTTATCATCAGCACGCTGGTTATTTATACCCAAACAAAATATATCCTCAATAAAAAAATCGGCTTTGACAAAGACCAGGTATTAGTATTACAGGGAACAAACACATTGGACGAAAGAACAAAGGAACTGAAACAGGAATTATTGAGGGTGCCTGCAGTAAAAAATGTTTCAATCAGTGATTATTTGCCGGTAGCGGGAACAAAACGTAATGGCAACGATTTTTGGAAAGAAGGTAAAATAAAGGAAGATGTAGGGGTAGGTACCCAGATATGGCGGGTGGATTATGATTATTTGCCCACCATGGGGATGAAAATAGCAGACGGCAGAAATTTTTCCAAAGAAATGCGCGGCGATACAGCTGCTGTCATTATCAATCAGACATTGGCGGCGAGGCTCGGCTTGAAAAATCCGTTGGGCGAACGCATTACCAATGGAGATGGCAACCTCACGGTAATCGGCGTGATGGAAGATTTCAATTTCGAATCGATGAAACAGACCGTTTCACCGTTGTGTCTTGTATTGGGTGGAAACTATTCTACGCTTATGACTGTCAAGCTGGGCACAGCAGATCTTAAAAATACACTTGCTTCCATTACTTCAGTATGGAAAGGCTTTGCGCCGAACCAGCCCATCCGCTACACGTTCATGGATGAAAGCTTCTCAAACATGTATGCCGATGTACAGCGCATGGGAAAAATATTTACAAGCTTCGCCTTGCTTGCTATTATCATTGCCTGTCTTGGTTTATTCGCCTTATCCGCATTCATGGCCGAGCAACGCAATAAAGAAATTGGTATACGGAAAGTTTTAGGTGCCAGCGTCAGCGGTATTACCACGATGTTATCGAAAGATTTTGTAAAACTGGTATTGATCGCATTTGTCATCGCGTCGCCGCTTGCGTATTGGGCGATGACAAAATGGTTACAGGATTTTGCATACCGCATTTCTATCAGCTGGTGGATGATCGGTATTGCCGGTGTCGTTGCTATATTGATCGCATTGATAACAATCAGTTTTCAGTCGATAAAAGCAGCGATGATGAACCCGGTGAAGAGCCTGCGAAGTGAGTAGACGTGGATCGTGAGACGTGAATCGTGAGTTCGTAATAACACAAAATGTTTCAGAGTTCAGTTATTGACTCACGTCTCACGATTCACGATTATAATTGTCAACATACAACACAGCCATGATAAGAAACTATATTCCGGCAGGACACTACGTGAAAACAACACTCCGAAATTTTTGGAAGAATAAAGGCTACAGTTTTCTCAACATTTTCGGATTAGCGATTGGTATTACTTGTGCCGGTCTGATATTTCTGTGGGCCCAGGATGAATTGACCTTTGACAATTTCAATGTTAAGAAAGACAGGTTATATGCCCTGAGGGTTAATTATAATTACGGAGGCTCTTTATTTACAATGGGCTCAACACCGCGACCTATGGCAGCAGCCATAAAACAGGAAGTTCCGGGAATAGTAAATACCTGCCGTGTTTCAGATGAGCCAGACAACCTTCTTTTCAGCGTTGGTAACAAATCCCTGTATGCGGCTGGCCGTTATGCCGATCCATCATTGTTCAGCATGTTCACATTGCCATTTGTGCAGGGCAATGCTGATATTGCATTCAAACAATTGTACTCAATTGTACTTACCGAAAAAACAGCGAAGAAATTTTTTGCTGATGAAAAAAATATTGTTGGCAAAACAGTACGTCTCGATAATAAACAGGATTATATAGTTACAGGCGTCATTAAAGACATTCCACAAAATTCTTCGCTGCAGTTTGAATGGGTAGCTCCTTATGAGATAACCATTGTGGAAGCAAATAAGAAATGGGGAAACAATGATGGGAACAACTGGGGAAGTTACGGACCGTTTACCTATGTAGAGGTAAATCCTTCTGCCGATCTGAAAACGATCAACAGGCAATTGTATGACTATATCCATACAAAAAATGCAACAGAGACGTCGCATTCATTCCTGTTTGGTATGAACGAATGGCACCTTTACAGCGAATTTGCAAATGGTAAACAAACAGGAGGTGGACAAATAGAACAAGTCAGGTTGCTTTCGGTTATCGGCTGGATTATTCTTTTGATTGCCTGCATCAATTTTATGAACCTCGCTACGGCCCGCAGTGAAAAACGTGCAAAAGAGGTTGGTGTACGCAAAGTATTAGGCTCGGGCAGAAAAAAATTGATCGTGCAGTTTATGTGCGAAGCGTTAGTTATGTCTTTATTAGCTACGATCCTCGCGGTTTTTATTATCAACCTTGTATTGCCGGCTTTCAATACTCTTGTAACCAAAAATTTGTCGCTCCAGTTTACCAGCCCCGTGAGTTTAATTGGTCTTATATCGATAACATTAATTGCCGGGCTCGTTGCAGGCAGCTATCCCGCGATCTATCTCTCTTCATTTAATCCCGTTGGTGTTTTAAAAGGAATAAAAATAAAAAACGGCGCTGCAAGCTTTATAAGAAAAGGCCTTGTTGTCATGCAGTTTACCGTATCGGTAATATTTATTATCAGCACTATTATTATTTACCTGCAGATACAGCATATCAAAAACAGGAGCCTTGGTTTCAATAAAGAAAACCTTGTGGAAGTGCGCCTGCAGCATAATATGACAAAGGAATTTTCTTTGATAAAACAAGATTTGCTGCATACAGGACTGGTTGACGATGTTGCGATGGCCGACCATACTATTCTTAACGACGGCAACACAGATGACCGGTACCTGTGGGAAGGCAAACAAGAGAACAGCAGTATCCCGATTGCTCACCGGTATATCACTTCTGAATTTATGCGTGTTGCAGGAATTAAAATCATGGAGGGAAAAGATTTTGACGAAACCTCAATGGCTGATAATGCAAATGTGATTATTTCAAAATCTTTTGCGGACCTCCTGGGCAATGGCAGCGCTGTTGGCAAAATCATCCAATCACCAAGAGGGCAAAAAGATGGCGAGCATAAAAATGTAACAGTGATCGGAGTAGCAGAAGATCATGTGTTTGGCAATATGTATGGAAAACCGGGACCGATGATATTCTATGATGAACCTGTGAGCTATGGAAACCTGTTATACGTCCGTCTAAAAAATGGTACTGCTGTTGCCGCGGCTTTACAGAAAATAAAAGACATCATGAAGAAAGACAATGCAGCCTATCCGTTTGACTATAAATTCGTCGATGAACAATTCAACGATAAATTTACCAACGAAACGCTGATGAGTAAACTATCGACACTATTTGCAGTGTTGGCAATTATAATATCGTGTCTCGGATTATTCGGTCTGCAGCCTACACTGCCGAACGAAGAATAAAGGAAATCGGTATACGAAAAGTGTTAGGCGCCAGTATAGCGGGTATCGCCACATTATTATCAAAAGATTTTTTGCAATTAGTCGGACTCGCTTGTTTCGTGTCGTTCCCTGCAGCATGGTGGATCATGCACGACTGGTTGCAGAAATTTGAATACAGGATAAACATTAGTCCCTGGATTTTTATCGTTGCGGGATTGCTTGCAATTATTATTGCAATAATAACGGTAAGTTTCCAGGCAATTAAAGCAGCGGTGGCGAATCCAACGAAAAATTTGAGAACGGAATGAATATAAGCCATTCAATTACTTTCCAGGCAATAACCACCCATCATATTATTCTTAACAATTATACTTTTAAAAATTATATTTGATTTCGCTTAATTAACGCTGATCCTCACTTCAACCAACCCTAAGCAGTATATTTAATACTTCTTACAATTCTTTACTAATACTTTCACCAGGAAGGAGGATTTATGATCAGAAATTACTTTAAAACAGCATGGCGGAATCTTGTCCGTAACAAGATATTTTCATTCATTAATATTTCCGGGCTTGCATTGGGTCTTACCTGCAGCCTGCTCATTTTTCTGTGGGTACAGGATGAACGAAGTGTAGATGGCTTTCATAAAAATGGAAAACAACTGTACCAGGTATATGAACGTAATTATTACGATGGGAAAGTAAGTGCAGATTATCCTACCCAGGGTTTATTGGCGGAGGAATTAAAACGGGTTATACCGGAGATACAATATGCAAGCGGCTATGAGTATGCAACAGCTCCCGGTACGATGAGTACGTTTGAAGCCAACAATAAAGTCAACAAGAATGCTGGCCTTTATGCCGGTGAAGATTTTTTCACCATGTTCAGCTATCCATTATTGCAGGGAACTCCGCAAACAGCGTTGAATTCACCTTACGGAATTGCAATTTCCAGGAAGATGGCAGAGAATTTTTTTGGCAGTCCTGAAAAAGCATTCGGCAAGTTGATACGTTTTGAAGACACGTATGATTTAAAAGTAACCGCCGTATTTGAAAATATTCCGTCCAATTCATCCCAACAATTTGATTTCTTGAGAACATGGACCGATTTCGTAAAACAAAATCAATGGGTGCATAACTGGGGAAATACTGATCCGGCAACGTACGTGCAGCTGCGTAAAGGCGCTGATGCAGCCAAAGTGGAAGCGAAAATCAAAGACTTTATTTACAGGTACCAGGCAAAAGACAATTCGTTCCGCGTCGAACTGGCGCTACAGCCGTTTACCGAAAAATATCTTCATTCAACATTTACAAACGGTTACCTGGATGGTGGCCGGGTTGAATATGTAAACCTGTTTACCATCATTGCAGTTTTTATCCTGCTTATCGGATGTATCAACTTTATGAACCTGGCCACTGCGCAATCTGCCAAAAGAGCCAAAGAAGTAGGATTGCGCAAGGTAGTCGGCGCTATGCGTTCATCGCTGGTCAAGCAGTTCATCGGCGAAGCTATATTGATTACGTTTTTCGCAATTATCATCGCTGTCGCACTTACTATTTTACTCGTTCCTGCATTTAATAGTCTTACAGGAAAGCAAATGTCCCTCCCTGTTACGGAACCAATGTTCTGGGCTTTGATAGCGGGCCTTATAGTTGTAACAGGTATTGTAGCCGGCAGCTATCCTGCTATCTTTCTGTCTTCTTTAAACCCGGTAAGGGTTTTGAAAGGCAGTTTAAAATTCAACTGGAAATCTGCTTTCTTCCGCCAGGGACTGGTGGTATTCCAGTTTGCTCTATCTATCATCCTGATCGTTGGTATGATAGTGATGTATCGCCAGATGAATTATATACAAACCAAAAACCTCGGGTACGACCGTGATAACCTGGTATATATTCCGATTGAAGGTGAGCTGATCAAAAAATATGAACTGTTCAAACAAGAGGCGGCACAGTTACCGGGTGTAATTGATATTTCAAAAATGCGGAACTCTCCTACTTCTATCGATCATCATACTACCAGTATAAGCTGGCCCGGCAAAGATCCCAATCTTACCGTTTCGTTTGCTGATGTAGTAGTGGGTTATGATTTTATAAAAACTATGAAACTCCAGTTGAAAGAAGGCCGTGATTTTTCGAGAGAATTCGGAGCAGATTCAGCCCGCTTTTTGTTAAATGAAACAGCGGTCAATAAAATAGGTCTTCAACATCCGATAGGTGAAAAAGTCATATGGGGAAATTACCCGGGTACGGTTGTCGGGGTTATCAAAGATTTTCATTTTAGCTCTATGCATGCCGCGATTGATCCATTGATAGTAAGGCTTGACGACAACTGGCCCTGGGGAACTATTCTTGTTCGCACAAAAACAGGAAATACCAAAGAGACTTTAAGCAGTCTTGAGAAATTATGTAAAACGATAAATCCAAAATTTCCATTTACGTATCAATTCTCGGATCTTGAATTTGCCAGGCTGTATAAAAGCGAACAGATAGTGAGCAAACTTTCCAATTACTTCGCTTTTCTTGCGATTTTCATATCCTGTCTTGGTTTATTTGGACTGGCCACATTTACCGCGGCGCAACGAACAAAAGAAATTGGTGTACGTAAGGTATTGGGCGCATCCGTACAGAATATCGTATCGATGCTGTCTGGTAGCTTTGTCAAACTCGTTGCGCTTTCCATGCTCATTGCATTTCCTGCCGCCTGGTGGATCATGAATAAATGGCTGCAGAATTTCGCCTATAAGACGGATATCAGCTGGTGGATATTTGTATTGGCAGGAATTATTACGATCGGTATTGCGCTGATCACTATAAGTTACCAGAGTATAAAAGCAGCGTTGGCAAACCCGGTGAAGTCACTCCGAACAGAGTGACGTCCCGATTGCTATCGCGACCGATATGGTTCGGGATGAAGAGTTTGAGAACGGAGCGAATGTCGTGAGTCGTGAGTGTCACGCTATTCGGAAATGCTGGCACAACCAGTAACGGTCTCACGCCACGTTTCACGTCTCACGACCATACATAATCCTAAATACACGACATATTCAATCCAAACTCCTGCTATGTTAAAGAATTACTTCAAAACTGCTTTGCGCAATATGATGAAGAATAAAACTTTTTCTTTCATCAATATTGCCGGTCTTGGCCTGAGTATGGCCGTTTGTCTTTTATTAATCCTTCTTATAAAAGATGCCAACGATTATGATCATTTTCATCACAGCAGCGAAAGAATATATCGTATCAATACGGAAGCGCTGCGCAAAGGTGGCGGCGCTGAACCTTATGCTTCGTCGCCTTACGTGGTGGGCGAAACGCTTGTCTCCAATTTTTCCGGTATAGAAGATTGGACAATGTTTAACAGCGGTATCAATGGTGACATTGCCTTTGAAGAAAAAAAATTTAGTTTCAGCATGCATTTTACCAATGCATCGTTCTTCCGTCTTTTTGGTTTTACGTTTAATGCAGGAAATGCAGCAACGGCGCTGACCGAACCGAATGCCATCGTATTGACAAAAGAACTAAGCGAAAAATTATTCCCAAATATTAATGCAATCGGAAAAACAGTAAACATCAGCGGCGCCGGTTTATTTAAAGTTACAGGTGTACTGAATACGTTCCCCGGCAAAACGCACTTTGAATTTGATGCACTGGGATCGTTCACCAGTATTCCTGCGCTTGAAAAAAGCAATGCGGTGATAAACACCCTGAATAACTGGCAGAATTATATTCCAACTATACATATATCCGGTTGAAACCGGGAATAAAGGTTTCACAAATAGAAGGATCGCTGGCAGAAATCGCAAAGAAGAATTATAAGGACTTAACCCTTGAGTCAAGAGATGCCGGTTATCATTTTTACCTGCAGCCGTTAAATAAGATAACACCCGGTCCTTTGCTTAGCAATAATATGGGCAGGGCGTTGTCATCGGGCCAGCTGTGGTTTTTCAGCATCCTTGCTTTTGTTATCATCTTATCTGCGGCGTTTAATTATACCAATCTTACTATTGCAAAAGCAATGGGGCGTATGAAAGAAATTGCCTTACGAAAAGTAGTGGGCAGTTTACGCAGCCATATTTTTTTACAGGTTGTTTTTGAATCCGTATTTACCTCTTTACTTGCATTGATTACGGCATTTATACTGTTGCAATTTTTGATCCCGCAATTTGCCAATCTCAGTTTTATCCGGGTGATCAATATAAATTTTAAAACCGATGCTGCGATAATACTCCTTTTCATTTCATTTGCTGTTGCCCTCGGATTGATAGCAGGATTGTTGCCGGCAATGTTACTGTCACGGATAAAACCATTAATACTGTTGCAAAAACTGCAGAACCTGCGCTTATTCCGGCATATGGGTTTACGCAAGGGCTTGTTGGTCGTACAGTTTATGATCTCGCTCGTCTTTATCATCATGGTAACGATTATGTACAAACAGTTGGGCTTTGCGATGAATGTAAATTTCGGTACCAAACAGGCACACATTTTCAATATACAATTGCAGGGAATGGACTACGCTAAAGCGGCACAGGAATTCAGTAAGGTTCCCGGCGTTGAAAAAATTTCGGCTGTGTCTAATCTTATGGGAAACTATTCAGACATGGGTGATGATGTACGCATCAGCGAAGAAAAAGACCGGGTAACAGTAAGGGAATATTTTACCGATGAAAATTATCTCTCCAACATGCATCTGAAATTGGTAGCCGGTAAAAATTTCCCGGCCAATCCCGCACAAAAACACGAACAGTTTGCTATCGTGAATGAAACTTTTGTAAAAAACTTCCAGCTGGGTTCATCTATTGATGCAGTTGGTAAAACGATTATTGTTGGCGACAGTACACAACTGGCGATATGTGGTGTTGTAAAAGATTTCTTATTTAAACCGGCAAATTATGCTATGCTGCCCATGCTGCTGCGGTATAATCCTGCCAATTGGTACATACTGAATCTTTCCATTGCATCCGGCAATACAATTCAAACAACTTCACAACTGGAAGCTGCGTGGAAAAAACTCGATCCTTATCATCCGTTCCAGGGACAATTTTATGAGCAGGATGTGCAAGCTATGTACGCCGACATACGCGACATTATATGGATGATCAGTTTTATTTCTTTTTTGGGTATTACTATCGCTTGTCTCGGACTGTTAGGTATTACAATGTTTACCCTGCAATCAAAAACAAAAGAAATAAGTGTGCGGAAAGTAATCGGGGCGAGCCCTGTATCGCTGGTAAAATTGCTTTCCAAATCATACCTGCAGGTCATGATCATTGCCGTTCTGTTGGCTGTGCCTATTGCTGTTCTCTTCGGCAACAGGCTGTTGCAGGAAATGAGTCAGCGCATTCCTCTCGGTATCGGATTATTTATTCCTGGTATTGTCATTATGGTTCTGCTCTCCGCTTTAACTATCGGCTCACAAACAATTAAAGCGGCGCTTGTGAACCCGGTGAAAGGATTGAGAGAAGAGTAGTGGGAGTTTGCAGTCGATAGTAAACAGTAAGAAGTCTTTAGCCTGAGGCTGGAGATTGAAAAACTAATTCATCTGCGGGCAAACATTTCCCCGGACTAACGACCATTCACTTCCTTATGCAGGTAACTTAATTCACGGATGATCGTCTAACTTCATATTGTCACAAAATCTTCGGGTCATGTTTAAAAATTACTTCAAAGTCGCCTTGCGCAGCATCCGCAAAAACAAGCTGTACAGTTTTGTAAATATTATCGGTCTTACGACAGGCATTACCGGTTGCATCCTGATTGGGCTGTTTATCTGGAATGAGCTCAGCTATGATAATTTTCATAAAAACGGAGCCCGCATCGTCAGAACGACGATGGAATACGGTGGAGGAGGTACAGTCAATAAGACCGCGATGACCGGAACCAAAACAGGGCCGCAATTAAAACGTGATTTTCCACAAATCGAAGCATTTAGCCGCACGGTAAAAACGCCTCGTTCCGTTGCTAATGGTACAAAAGTGTTTAACGAAAGCAACGTGCTGTATGCAGACGCCGATTTTTTCAAGATGTTTTCATTTAAGCTGCTGCGTGGCAATGCGGCAACTGTGCTGGAATCGCCAAATAAAATTGTACTGACTGAACGTACGGCAAAAAAATATTTTGGAGACAGCGACCCGATCGGGAAAACGGTTCGCATCAACGATATACTGGATGTTGAAGTCACCGGCATAGCCGATGAGGCGCCGTTGAATTCGCAGATTAAGTTTGACATGGTCGTTTCTTTTACCACTTTAAGTGTAGCAAAGACGGAAGAATGGTTCAGCGCCAATTATATCACGTATTTCCTGTTGCACGATGCGGCACAAATAAATCCGTTTCAGCAACAGGTCAAACAGTACATGGCAAAAGTGTCGAAGGGCGATCTTCACCTGGAGGGCAGTGACTACCTGACCTATAATCTCGAGCCGTTTACCTCGGTGCATCTTCATTCTTCGTTGGATGGTTTGGAACCGAATGGCAACATCACATATATATACGTCCTCGGCGTTATCGCGATATTGATTTTACTAATTGCCTGCGTCAATTACACCAATCTTGCAACGGCTCAATCCGTAAGCCGGAGTACAGAGATTGGCGTTCGTAAAGTTTTGGGAGCGGCAAAAACACAATTGCTGAAGCAATTCCTCGGCGAATCATTGGTGGTAACGTTTATTGCTTTGCTGCTGGCTATCCTGGCAAGTATTGCATTACTCCCTTTATTCAATGCAATCACAGGCAAAGAATATACAGCTTCCCTGCTGCTGCGACCCATACCGCTTTCAGGTTTGTTGCTGCTCGCCGTTATCATTGGTTTTATTGCCGGATCCTATCCTGCTTTTGTGTTAAGCAATTCAGGTCTTGTCGGTATATTGAAATCGGGTTTGCGCATTTCTACATCCGGTGGCGGCCTGCGGAAATCACTGATCGTTTTCCAATTTGTCATTTCAGTGTTCCTGATCATTGCAACAATCATTGTATTGCAACAGGTCTCGTTTATACAGCACAAAGAAATGGGTTATGACCGCGAGCAGGTCGTTGTATTACCGGTAGATTATAAAATGCATGCAGTATATGAGCCATTTAAAAAAGCAATTGAATTGAATCCCGGTGTGGTGAGCGTCACCGGTGCCTATGATGCACCCACCTTTGTAGGCTGGAGCGATGGCCTGAGCGCTGACAATGGAACGGGTAAAAAAGAACTATCAATAGCTGCTATGCCTGTAGATCTTGATTTTATAAAAACAACAGGTATGCAACTTGTTACCGGCAGGGATTTTATTCGATCTGATTTTGCATTGCATGATATATCCAATGATTATGCAAATTATCACGATTCATATATTCTGAATGAAAAAGCAGCAAGAGAACTGGGATGGACAGCCGAAGAAGCGATTGGAAAAACTGTAAAGAGAAGTACAACCGGACCCGTAGTTGGCGTAGTAAAAGATTTTCATTTTGCTTCGTTGCATTCACCGATCGGCCCGATGGTCATTTTTCTCGACACGACGATGGTGAGAAAAGCATTTATAAAGATAAAAGGGCAAAACATTGCATCAACCTTAGCGGGACTTGAAAAAACCTGGAAAGAAAGAATATCCTGGCGACCGTTCGACTATCATTTTCTCGACGAAGATTTTAATGCATTATATAAAACGGAACAACGGACCGCAAAGTTATTTGCACTATTCTCAGGCCTTGCTATTGCGTTAGCCTGTTTGGGTTTGTTTGCATTGGCTGCATTTACAACGGTACAACGCACAAAGGAAATTGGTATCCGGAAAATTCTGGGTGCGAGTATTGGCAATATCACCTTCCTTGTTTCCAAACAATTTATCAGTCTTGTATTTGTCGGTATTCTTATCGCGTCACCATTGGCATGGTGGGCAGCGAGCCGATGGTTGCAGGATTTTGCTTATCGCATTAATATCGGCTGGTGGATATTTTTGATAGCAGCATCACTTGCTGTATTAATTGCGTTGATAACCGTAAGCTATCATGCAATACGTGCGGCAATGGCGAACCCGGTGAAGGCGTTGCGGACGGAATGATTTGGTGAATGGTGAGTGGTGAATATCGTGTTGTGCGCGGATGATTACTGATACCGGAAAAATTTTAGATGGTTTATTGCGGGAAATTATTCCTGGTCTGACGGAGGACTGTCAGACCATGGAACATAAAAACTTAACTTACGCGGCCGTCATATATTTATTCTTCAAAAAAAATCGATGAATAACGCTTTCTTTAAAAAAATTCTGTTGCCAGGCATCTTCGCTGTTTCATTTCTTTCATCCAATGCACAACAAACTGCACAAAAGTTTGTACAGGAAACACAATACCTGTTGTACCTGCCCGACGGCTATACAACGGATACGGTGAAGCGCTGGCCATTGATGATCTTCTTACATGGATCCGGTGAAGCAGGTACTGATGTGAATAAAGTAAAAGCATGGGGCCCGCCGAAATTGATCGACGCCGGGAAAAAATATCCATTTATTGTCGTTTCACCACAGGCACCTCCGAATACAGGCTGGCAGGTTGAAGTATTAAGAGCCATGCTCAACGATCTGAAAAAACAATACAGGGTGGATAATGACAGGGTGTATCTAACGGGCTTGAGCATGGGCGGCTTTGGTACGTGGAACTATTCAGAAAAATTTCCGGATGACCTTGCCGCGATAGCTCCGATTTGTGGTGGTGGTGATGTAGCGAAAGTGTGGCAATTGCGTCATATGCCTGTTTGGTGCTTTCATGGAGCAAAAGATGATGTGGTACCGCCTGCATCTTCGCAAACAATGGTGGATGCATTAAAGAAGTACAATCCTGATGTGAAGTTTACATTATACCCCGATGCCAATCATAATAGTTGGGAAGTGACGTATAATAACGATAGTCTTTATACATGGCTGCTGGCGCAAAAGAAGTTCAGGTATAAACAGGTAAGTGTACCCGTAAAAACATTGCAGGAGTACGAAGGTTCTTATAGAAACACGAAAGGTGACACGATCAGGATTGCAGTTGAAAATGAAAAATTGTTTGTATTGCCACGGGCCGGAAAGCTGGAGCTAAAAGCTTCTTCACCAACCAATTTTTACTGGAACGACGATTCGATTAACGAAATACAATTTTACCGCGATAAAAAAGGAAAGGCAGCCGGCTTCACTACGTTGATGGGAGAAATGGACGATTTTACAAGACTGCCATCGGTTAAGTCAAAGAAGTAACCCGGTCGACTACCAATGGGCTATTACGGCAAAAACAGTTTAAACAGGATTTGCCGGCGAATAAAAGTCTACGTACTCCAAACTAATTGTTGAACGGGAACTCAACAAGGTGTCCGTTTTCGTACAGTCTACGTTCACTTTCGTACAGCGCCTGTTTATTTTTCTTCTGTACCGGTTGAGCAGCAGCCAGTTGAGCGCTGGCACGGCGGTTGAAACCAAAAGTCATCCGGTCTAAGGTATAGCCATACTAACAAAAAGAAAGATTCGCAACATGTTTAGAAATTATTTCAAAACTGCTTTCAGAAACCTGCGGAGAAACAAGATTTACTCCGGTATAAATATCGTTGGATTGAGCCTGGGACTTGCCTGCGCCATGCTCATCATGCTCTATGTAAAAGACGAAGTGAGTTATGACCGCTTTCATAAAAATATCGGCAATATTTACCGGATAGATAACAGAAGCATTAAGCCTGACAGTACTATCGAAAACGAAAATGGGTACTCCGGATATTTCCAGGGTCCAAAATTCGCAGCGGGCGTTCCGGAAATAAAGGCATTTATCCGGTACCAGCAGAACAACCTGGATATGAAAACCGGTACTGAAATAAAAACACAGGAAATTTATTATACAGACTCATCTTTCTTTTCTGCCTTTACCTTTCCATTACTGAGTGGCAATCCCGCAACCTGTTTAAAAGAACCGAATGCGGTGGTGATTTCCGAAAATATGGCGAGAAAACAATTTGGTACAGTGAATGCAACCGGTAAAATACTTTTATTTAAAGACGGGCATGACGATAAATTTGAGCCTTATGTCGTGACTGCAGTTGCAAAAAAATGCCCCCAGAATTCCACCATAAAATTTGATGTGCTTCTGCCGATGCAGGTAAAGAAGGAAGACATGGCAAATAATGAAAACTGGTTCAACTTTTTTATGAATTCGTTTGTGGTGCTCACGCCCGGGGCTAATATAAAGAATGTAGAAGCGAAAATGAAGAACGTGTACGAATCAGATGCCGCCGCAACTATAAAAATGGTAGCTGAAAAATATGACTTCAAAAACAAAACGGTTTATTTTCTGCAGCCTTTCCTGGATATGCATTTGAATAACAAATTGGGGCCTGATAATGGTTTAGTCGGCGGCAGTAACCCTGTTTATTCTTATATTTTATCCGGTATTGCCATTTTTATTTTATTAATAGCATGTATCAATTTCGTGAATCTTACCGTGGCACGTTCTGTAAAAAGAGCAAAAGAAATAGGCATTCGCAAAGTCGTGGGTGGTGAAAGAAAACAATTGATCATCCAATTCCTCGGCGAATCATTTATTCTTTGTTTTATCGCATTCACATTAGCTATTGCTATCGTACAATTGCTCTTACCGGTGTTTAATGATCTTTCAAACAAAGCACTTGCTATATCTTACCTGTTTGATGTGAAACTTGTTGCTGGTTATATAGCCCTGTTTTTACTTACAGGACTGCTCGCTGGTTTTTATCCTGCATTAGTTCTCTCTTCTTACAACCCCGTGCAGACACTTTACAGCCGCTTTGCGCTTGCCGGTAAAAATTATCTGCAAAAATCATTGGTGATCCTGCAATTTGCATTGGCTTCTTTTTTGATCATCGCTACAGCCACGATTTTCTTCCAGTTTAATTTTCTTACTACACAAAAACTGGGATACGACGATACGAATATGATCACTGTAGAAAAGTGGGGACTGAAACGCAGCGAAGCATATTTATTTAAAGATGAGTTGCTGAAGAACCCAAATATTGTAGATGTTGCTCCGAAAAACGGCGGGTTTTGGGGAACGGGTGCAAAAGTTAATGGAGACAAGCAGATCAACTTTACCTATGAAACTGTGGATGAAACATATCTGCCATTACTGAAAATCCCGGTGCTGCAGGGACGCAACTTCTCTAAAGACTTTCCTTCAGACTCTACACATTCCATATTGGTTAATGAAAGTTTTGTAAAAGAAGCCGGTTGGAAAAATCCTATCGGGCAGGAAGTAAATTTCTGGTACAACAATAACGAAAAATACACTGTGATCGGTGTGGTGAAGGATTATCATTATCAATCGCTGACAACAAAAATTGGCCTTCAGTTATTCACCATGAAACCTTCCAACGGTTTCGGAAAATTATTTATCAAAATAAAACCAGGCAGTGAAACCGCGTCGTTGCAGCATATCGAAAAAACGTTTAAAAAATTATTTCCCATTACTCCTTATTCTTACAAATTTGTTGACCAGGAAAATGTGAAGTCTTATGAGTCTGAAGCAAAGTGGAAACAGATCATGCTGTTCAGTGCTATACTGACAATTTTCATTTCCTGCATTGGCTTATTTGGCTTGTCCGTTTTAGCGGCGCAAAAGCGAACCAAAGAAATTGGAATCCGCAAAGTGTTGGGTGCCTCTGTACAGGGTGTCGTAACTATTTTATCAAAAGACTTTTTGAAGCTTGTTATTATTTCGCTGTTAGCAGCTATACCACTGTCATGGTTAGCCGCAAATAAATGGCTGGAAAATTACCCGTACAGGATAACCTTGAGCTGGTGGATGTTTGCAGGGGCGGGTATATTGGTAATATTGATTGCGTTGGTGACGGTTAGTTTCCAGGCAATAAAGGCAGCAGTGGCAAACCCGGCGAAGTCACTCCGTACCGAGTAACGTAACTGTTGCGCAATAACTACGGGGATGAAGAAAGTTTGAAAACAGGATAATCGCGTGAATACCGGGATATTTAGAAAGATTGTTGAAAGCTGGTTGTATAGGAGGTGTGTAAAGCATATCCATTTTACATTTCAAAGAACCTAACATGTTTAGAAATTACGTCAAGACTGCTTTCAGAAACCTGGGGAGAAATAAAATTTACTCCTTCATAAATATTGCTGGATTAAGCCTGGGACTCGCTTGTGCCATGCTTATCATGCTTTATGTAAAGGATGAAGTAAGTTTTGATCGCTTTCACAAAAATGTTTCGAATATTTACCGTATCGCCAACAGGGTTATAAAACCCGATGGCTCTATCCAAAGTCCCGGCGCCATCTCCGGCGTTTTCCAGGGACCAAAATTCGCTGCCGGTGTTCCGGAAATAAAGTCATTCGTCCGTTTCAATTCGAGTATGCGCGATATGAAAAACGGAACGGAAATAAAATCGCAGGAAGTATGTTATACTGATTCTTCATTCTTTTCTGTCTTTTCATTTCCATTACTGAATGGAAATCCCTCCACCGCATTAAACGATCCAAAAGGGATTGTTATCTCAGAAGATATGGCTAAAAAACAGTTTGGTACGGTAAATGCCATAGGGAAAACTATTTTATTCAAAGACGGAGAAAACTTTGATCCGTATATTATAAAAGGGGTGGCAAAAAATTGTCCGCAGAATTCCTCTATCAGGTTTGATATATTGATGCCGCAGAATATAGCAAAAGAAGATATGGCCAACAGCGACAATTGGTTCAATTTCTACCTGGTCACATTCGTGGTGCTGAATCCTGACGCCAACATCAAATCGGTGGAAGCAAAAATGACGAAGGTATACGAGACGGACGCCGCGGCATCTATCAAAATGGCAATTGAAAAATACGATTTCAAGGATAGGTTCGTTTACTTTCTTCAACCGTTTTTAGACATGCATTTAAGTAAGCAGCTGAATGCAAACGACGGCCTGACAGGCGGCAGCAACCCTGTTTATTCATACATTTTATCGGGTATAGCCATTTTTATTTTACTCATTGCGTGTATCAATTTTGTAAACCTTACCGTCGCACGTTCTGTAAAAAGAGCGAAAGAAATAGGCATCCGCAAAGTAGTTGGTGGTGAAAGAAAACAATTGGTCATACAATTCCTTGGCGAATCGTTTATCCTTTGCCTTTTCGCGTTCATATTGGCAATCTGGATCGTACAATTTATCCTGCCTGTATTCAATACGCTTTCCCACAAAGCCCTGGCTCTTTCATATTTAATAGATGTAAAACTTGTCAGCGGTTATATACTTCTTTTCATCGTAACAGCATTATTGGCTGGTTTCTATCCTGCATTGGTTCTTTCAGGTTATAAGCCCGTGCAAACTTTGTACAGCCGCTTTACGTTGGCCGGTAAAAATTATTTGCAGAAAACGCTGGTGGTATTTCAATTTGCATTGGCTTCTTTTTTGATAATAGCTACCACAACCATTTTTTTCCAGTTCAATTTTCTAACTACGCAGAAACTCGGATATGATGACAGTAACCTGGTGACCGTGGACAAGGATGGAATGAATCGGAAAGAAGCAAAATTATTTAAGGATGAACTATTGCAAAATCCAAATATAACCGGCGTAGCACCAAAAAATTATGGCTCATGGAGTACAAGTGCGAAGGTGAATGGCGACAAGCAACTCGTATTTGCCTACGAAACGGTAGACGAAACTTATATACCCTTGTTAAATATTCCGGTTGTACAGGGCCGCAATTTTTCCGTTGACTACCCGTCCGATTCAACACATTCCGTATTGGTCAACGAAAGTTTTGTAAAAGAAGCCGGCTGGAAAAATCCAATAGGCCAGGAAGTAAACTTCTCGTACCGAAACGAAAAATATACGGTGATCGGCGTAGTAAAAGATTACCATTTCAAATCATTAACGAACAAGATCGAACCGCAATTATTCACCATGAAGCCATCAAATGGATTCGGTAATGTATTCATCAAAATAAAACCGGGTAGTGAAACGGCATCATTGAAGCATCTTGAAAAAACATTTAAAAAATTATTTCCCATTAGTCCTTACTCCTATAAATTCAAGGAACTCGAAAACCGCGAAAGTTATAGAACTGAGGCTAACTGGAAAAAGATAATGCTATTCAGTGCCATACTGACCATTTTCATTTCCTGCATAGGCTTATTTGGCTTGTCCGTTTTAGCAGCGGAAAAAAGAACAAAGGAAATCGGCATACGCAAAGTACTGGGCGCATCTGTGCGTGATGTGGTGACTATTTTGTCAAAAGATTTTCTGAAGTTGGTTATTATTTCTTTATTAGTTGCTATACCACTATCATGGTTAGCCGCTAATAAATGGCTGGAGAATTATCCTTATAGAATGTCATTGAGCTGGTGGATGTTTACGGGAACAGGCCTATTGGTAGTGCTGATTGCGTTGGTAACTGTAAGTTTCCAGGCGTTAAAAGCGGCAGTGGCAAACCCGGCGAAGAGCCTCCGGACGGAGTGAGTGTAGAGTTAAACAGGAACAATGGAACAAAATACAACTTGTACAACATGATCAGAAATTTCATCACTATTGCATGGCGCAACCTGGTTAGAAAGAAAAGTTTTTCTTTTATCAATCTTACCGGTCTCGCTATCGGCATGGCTGCTGCCATGCTGATCTTGTTGTGGATACAGAACGAGGTGAGCTATGATAAATTTCATCAAAACAAAGCCCGCCTGTACGAAGTATGGAACCGCTACAGCGTAGAAGGTAAAATAGGATGCTGGAATACTACACCAAAACCAATGGCTGCTGCGATTCAACAAGACTACCCTGAAATTGAAAAAGTAGCAAGGGTTAATTTTTTACCACCTGTCCAGATAAGTTTGGGAGAAAAGAAATTTTATGGCCGCGGCAGGATCGTCGATTCTTCGTTCCTGCAAATGTTTAGTTTCCCGCTGTTGAAAGGCAATGTCAATGAAGCATTGAACGGAGTATATTCTATTGTATTGACGGATAAACTGGCAAAAACAATCTTCGGCAACGAAGATCCGATGGGTAAAACGATACGGATTGACAATACGGACAATTTTATTGTAAGCGGCATCGTAAAGAATCCGCCATACAACAGTCAGTTTGAATTTGAGTTTCTCATTGGCTGGGCTTATATGCGGCACAAAGAATGGGATGATCAATACTGGAGCAACAATTCGCTGACCACTTTCGCAATGCTGAAACCGGGCGCTTCACTTTCTTCCGTTCAATCGAAACTAAAAACGCTGCGTAAAAAATATGACAAGGAAGATCCGGGAATGGAAACGTTTTTATATCCTCTTACCCGGAGTCATTTGTATAGCAAATTTGAAAATGGTGTCGAAACGGGTGGCCGTATTGAAATAGTCAGGTTGTTTGGAATTATCGCTGCGTTTATCCTGATCATCGCCTGTATCAACTTTATGAATCTTTCTACAGCGCGATCCGAAAAAAGAGCAAAGGAAGTGGGCATCCGCAAAGTTGTTGGCGCGCAAAAAAAATCATTGATTACCCAGTTTCTGGGCGAGTCAGTTTTGCTGGCATTTATTGCAGGCATACTTGCATTAATAATCGTTGAGTTCTCGTTACCGGCATTTAATAATCTTATTGATAAAAAACTTTTCCTGGACTACAGCAGCACTGGTTTTTGGCTGATGCTCGTTTCATTTATATTAATAAGCGGAATACTGGCGGGCAGCTACCCGGCGATATATCTTTCTTCGTTCAAGCCTGTACGTGTGTTGAAAGGAAATTTAAAAGCAGGAAATGCACTGGTAACTCCTCGAAAAATATTAGTGATTACGCAATTCACCTTTGCCATTGTATTAATCATCGCTACTATAATAGTAAGGCAACAGATTCAAAAAGCACAGGACCGGCAAACGGGTTATTCAAAAGACAACCTTGTGTATCATTTTATGGAAGGAACAGTAGAGAAAAATTATACGCTTATAAAAAATGAATTGCTTGGCTCAGGTACTGCCATTTCCGTTACTAAAACAAGTGCTCCTATTACAGAAGGCTGGAGTAACAGCTGGGGAATGGAATGGCAGGGAAAAGATCCAAAAGATAAAACAACGATCGACCGGTTCTGCGCCGATGATGCTTTTATAAAAACCACCGGCCTTCAACTGGTAGAAGGACGTGATTTCGATCTGAAAAATTTCCCGGCCGATTCATCGGCTGCGTTGTTAAACGAATCGGCTGTAAAGATCATGCGCTTCAAACAGCCGGTTGGCCAGATCATAAAAGACATGGGACAGGAATGGCATGTTATCGGAGTAATAAAAGACTTTGTTTTAAAATCTCCGTATCAACCCATCGAACCGATGTTTGTTGCCGGTGCGAAAGCATGGTTCAATGTGATCCATATCAAACTGAATAATAAAAACACGACTGCACGAAATGAAGCTTCGATGAAAGCGATATTTAAAAAATATAACCCCGATTACGAGTTTAACTATCGCTTTACCGACAAAGAGTATGCAAAAAAATTCAATGACGAAAAAAGAACCGGCAAACTCGCCAGTCTTTTTGCGTTGCTGACGATCGTTATTTCCTGTCTCGGTTTATTTGGATTGTCAAGCTATATGGCAGAAAACAGGATCAAAGAGATCGGCGTTCGCAAAGTGTTGGGTGCTTCGGTGGGAAGTATCGTATCATTGCTTTCAAAAGATTTTTTAAAATTGATCATTATCGCGTTTATCATTGCCTCGCCGATAGCGTGGTGGGCCATGAATAAATGGTTGTCCGGTTTTCCGTATCGTACAGCGATTTATTGGTGGGTGTTTGCGGGTGCGGGATTGGCAGCGATTCTTATTGCGTTGCTGACAGTCAGTTTCCAGGCAATAAAAGCAGGCATGAGCAATCCTGTAAAAGCATTGAGAACTGAATGAGTGAAGTAAAGATTATAAACTATTGCGATTAAAAAATTAAGAACAAGAATGTAACAGAACGAACATGTTTAAAAATTACCTGACCATAGCATTGCGGAATTTCTGGAGACACAAAGTGTTTTCAGTCATTAATATTTCCGGTTTGTCGATCGGCATTGCTGCGGCATTGGTAATTTTTATGATTGTATCGTACGAATTCAGCTTTGATAAATTTGAGAAAGATGGGGATAGAATTTACCGGGTGACGTCTGACATGCATTTTCCTGATCAGTTGATACAGATTTCCGGTGTATCCGGAGCGCTGGGTCCTGCGGTAAAAAGAGAATTGCCGGGGATAGAAGCAGCCTCATCATTTTTCTTTTACCCGGCCCGTGTTGATGTAACCAGCCAGGCAACCGGTCGGCCCGTTGTCTTTAAACCTTTCCAGCACAGTGGGATCCGAAGCTTGGAATTCACGTGACTTGAAGTCGC
>JADMIO010814553.1_pt1 | contig 29070 bp, 24 predicted proteins | sample 8958161 | NCBI WGS metagenome assembly JADMIO01 (sample SAMN16585339, study PRJNA669376) | soil metagenome | isolation source: Crop rotation soil | place: USA: Cullars Rotation, Alabama | collected 2011 | reverse complement strand
GCTTTATGTTCTTCTCGCCGCCATCCGAACCGCGGACGGTCACTGTCGGCGCGGAGAGTAGACGGTAGTGCTTCCCCTGGGTGATGACTGATCCAAGCTCAATCCTGACGAACGCTTGGGGGACCGTTCGACTTTGAAACTGCTGCGTTTGGCCGCCATACTGCTTGAACCCTTCGCTCATGCCCCGTCACTGGCTTGCCGGTAGAGTGCGTAAAGCTTGCCGATCCTTGCTCCAAAATTGCGGAGTGGCGGAAGCACCCAGGCACACCACGAGCGTAGCGATCCGCAATACTTTCATCTTCGTGACTCCTATGTACAGATTTGAACGATGTCTTTCGGCTCGATAGCCTTGTTGCGGGTGCAACATTCTGCGTAGAGGAACGACAGGATCTCCTGGAGCGCCTCCGTGTTCGCTGTATATCGAAGGAAGGTACCCTCGCGTTGGACCCGGACGAGTTCTTCGTTCTTGAGTTTGTCTAAATGATGCGAAAGGGTCGAATTCGGAATCCCGAGTTCGTCTTGGATTTCTCCCACATTCATCCCGTCCGGATGAGCCGATAGCAGCAGCCGAACGATGCGCAGCCGTGGCTCAGTGCCGAGCGCCGCGAACATATCAGCGTAGCGCGCGACGTCTTCAGGTTGCTTTCTCATAGGCTCTTGCTGATTTCTGTCCTGTAGTACTCGGAGAACTTCTGCTTGATTTCGTCGCGGACCTGGCGAAAGACACTCATGATGTGTTCCTCACTACCCGTAGCCGCGGCGGGATCGATAAAGCCGATGTGAGCGCGCTTGCCGACCTTGCCGGAAAAGTTCGGGCAATTCTTGTCCGCGTCATCGCACACCGTGATGACGTAATCGAAGGATTGGGTGGTGAACTGGCCCACGCTCTTGGGATATTCGCCGGATAAGTCGATCCCCGCTTCCTTCATCGCGGCGACTGCGTAAGGATTGACGCGTGCAGTCGGCTGTGTCCCCGCCGAGAAAACGTCCAGCCGCTTGTCAAACGATTTCAGGAACCCGGCCGCCATCTGGCTCCGGGCCGAGTTGCCCGTGCAAAGCACGAGGATGCGTTTCGTCTGAGCTGTTTGTGCATTCATCGTGGTCGCTGCCACGAACAGGAGAAGACTATAGAGAAGTCGCCTTGCCATTTGTACCCGCCATTCGGTATTTCCAGTATTGCCAAACTATATTTCGATAATAATGGAAATATGGATCACTTGTCAACAGTTCTCGGAGGGAGTTGAATTGGCGGAGTCCACCTCGGCCGCGAGAATCCGAAGGATAGCTCGACGTCAAGGCGATGATCCATCCGCGTGTCGCAAGGTCAGCAGCGTCAACGGTAAACTTCTCATCCGTCCCGGTGACCGGCTGCCAGTGCCTTTCCGGTCTCCGCGAAGAACAGACCGGAGATTGGCTGGCCCGGAGGGGGCGATCACTCAAACATTTATTTAGGTATCACCTTTCCTTTCAACAACCTGGAGCAAACCCGGAGACCGTACCTCATCCCTCGCCTGCTACTTTGTACACGGGGTATCCCCCCAATCGAGGACTCATATGGCAACTCCAGAACAGATCGCAGCCAATCGACGCAACGCCCAGCATTCCACCGGACCCCGCACCCCCGAAGGCAAATCCATCACCCGCTTCAACGCCCTCCAACACGCCATCTTCGCCGATGCCCACATCCTCATCGGCGAAAACCGGTACGCTTTCGAAGCCCTGCGCGACGATTACATCCGACGCTACCAGCCCGCCTCCCCCGAAGAGGAACTCCTCGTTTCCAACCTCATTCACCAATCCTGGCTCCTCGTCCGCTTTCGCAAAACCGACGCCGATATCTGGAACCAGCGCCTCCAGGAGGGACCCAGGAACGGCGAGCCGCACCCCCTTGGCCGTGTCCACCCTCTTATCTATACACAGAGCGACGCACTGCAGCGCCGGATCAATTCCACGCACCGCCAATTCCATCGCGATCTCGACCGTCTCCACCAGCTTCAGGCCGATCGCAAGGTTGTCCGCGATACACCCGGACTGGGCGGTGATACACCCGGATTTCCCAGTGATGCACCCGGCGAGTCTACTCCATCTCCCCTAGCGTCCCCCGACCCCGAAGTCCCTCAGCCACCCGCATCCGAAATTGGCTTGGTTCTTCTTAATCCTTCGAGGGCTCAATCCCACGCAGCCACGTCGTCCGCGGCCGCCACTCCAGAGAACCGGGACCTTCTTCTCACCCCCATGGCCACCCGAAAAGAGGCCGCCCCAGCCTCCGGACCCATTCGGCAAAGCGAACCTCGTCAGGCACTTGCATCGGGAATTGGCTCTGTTCCTGCAAATTTTTCAGAGGCCCGAATCGTCCCGTCGCCCCGGCTAGGATCCGCCGGCGACCGTGATCAAACATACGGCTCAGCTTGGTGCCCAGCATCACCAGCCGTTACAATTTCATTTCCATCCCCCATTTCTAACTTTGAAAACTTCAAAAATGAACTCAGAAACAGGCAACACCCGACTGCCGGAATTATTGAAGCGGCACCAATCGGCCATCCTCAAGGATTGGATGCAAGATCAGCTCGCGGGTGCGGGCTCACACAGCGGACGCTTGAGCGAGGCCGAAGTTCGCGAGCAATCGCGCGGTCTGCTGGCCGCTTTGATGGACGCCAGCCAGAAGGGAGCAGTGGACGATTTATCCGGTCAAGCGTGGGCTCCCCTTCGAAACCTGCTTAGCGAGATATCCCAGTCACGCGCGCGTGCCGGCTTCACCCCTATCGAGACCGCCCGCTTTGTCTTCTCGCTCAAACAAAGCCTCTTCGCGACCATGCGCCGGGAATTGGCCGATGATCCGAAACTCGCCGAGGAGACCTGGTCGGTCAGCTTGCTGCTGGACAATCTTGGCCTGATGACAGTAGAGACCTCGCTGAAAGCGCGCGAAGATATGGTTGCGCGTCAACAGACTGAGTTGCTCGAGCTCTCCACACCGGTGGTTAAGCTATGGAAGGGCATCGTCGCTGTCCCGCTGATCGGGACGCTCGATAGCGCGCGCACCCAGATGGTGATGGAGAGCCTGCTTCAGCAGGTCGTCGAGACCGAGGCTTCGATAGCCATCATCGATATTACCGGCGTCCCCACCGTCGATACGCTGGTGGCGCAGCATCTGCTCAAGACCATCGCGGCGGCTCGATTGATGGGCGCCGAGTGCATCATTAGCGGAATCCGTCCGCAGATTGCCGCGACGATAGTCCACCTGGGAGTCGATTTAGGCAACGTCATTACTAAGGCCAGCCTGGCCGATGCTTTCGCTCTGGCGCTGCGTCGCATGGGACTGACCGTACGGGCACAACAGTCCCGTCCGGTGGCTAAGGAAGAACATGGACCGAATACCGATTCTTAAAATGGGCCAGTTCCTCCTGGTCACCATCCAGGTCGATATGCACGATCGGCTGGCTATGACCTTACAGGAGGATCTCACCGCCATGATCGCGAAGATCTCGGCGCGGGGCGTGCTGATCGATATCTCGGCCCTGGAGATGGTGGATTCATTTATCGGGCGCGTTCTCGCAAACATTGCCTCCATGTCGCATATTCTGGACGCGCAGACCGTGGTAGTCGGGATGCGTCCCGCGGTGGCCATCACACTGGTGGAGCTCGGGCTGACGCTCCCGGGAGTGCGTACCGCGCTCAACGTGGAACGGGGCATGGATCTGCTGCGCGTATCCATCGCTCGCGATCTCGATGAGGACGATGTCGATACCGCCCGGATGGACGCTGCCCATAGCCGTGGGATCGCGAGGGAATGACTCCTCCCGCCGCCAGTTTGCCGATCCGCAGCAGCGAAGATGTTGTGCTCGTTCGCCAGCAAGTGCGGGCCTGGGCGATAAGGATGGGATTCGGTCTGGTAGATCAAACCAAGCTGGTGACCGCTGCGAGCGAACTGGCCAGAAACGCGATGAGCTATGGCGGCGGCGGCACTGCGCTTCTGGAAGCCGTGAACAACGGCGGCAAGTTGGGGCTTCGGATCACTTTTGAAGACCACGGTCCCGGTATCCCCGACATCGGGCTGGCAATGAAGGACGGCTACACCACAGGTGGGGGGCTGGGGTTAGGCTTGAGCGGTGCGAAACGGCTCTCTAATGAGTTCGAAATCGTCTCGCGAGTTGGAGAAGGTACAAGGGTATCCATCGTGCGTTGGAAGAACTAAATATGTCAGGTGTCGCATCCGCTACCAACGTCTTGATCCAGGTCTCCGAAGCCAGTCAAGTCGCCGAGGCGCGGCGCGCCGCTGTCTCGCTGGGGCAGAAGATCGCCCTGGACGAGACTACGTCGGGGCAACTGGCGATCGTGGTCACGGAAGCAGCCACCAACTTGATCAAGCACGGCGGTGGGGGGGCCATCCTGCTGTCCGCGCACGGGCGGCGGGGCGGGTCCGGTGTGGAGATGCTGGCCATGGACAACGGTCCGGGCATGCCCGATCTTGGCCGCTGCTCCGCTGACGGCTATTCTACGGCCGGCAGTCCGGGCAACGGCTTAGGTGCGATCCGCCGCCTTTCTACCTCCCATGACATCTACTCGGCGCCCGGCCTCGGCACCGTCGTGATGGCCTGGTTGCGCAACGCCACTGCGAGAGTGCCCTTTCCCACGGTTTCGCCTCAATTTCAAATCGGCGGAATCTGCGTTCCCCAACTGCATGAAGAAGTCTGCGGCGATGCGTGGATCGCGCATCCACGGCCCGAGGGCATACGGGTATTGCTCGCCGACGGCCTCGGTCACGGCGTAGGGGCAGCGGACGCCGCGCTGGCTGCACTGGACCTGGCCAGCGCTCACGTGGCGGATTCCGTCGGCGACCTCATGGGACGTCTGCACGACGGCCTGCGAGCCACCCGCGGCGCGGCCGTCGCCGCCGCCGAGATCGACCTGCGTCGTAGCCTCGTTCGTTTCGCCGGACTGGGCAATATCTCCGGATCCGTGGTCATGGTGGATGCCCCGCGCCGGCAGATGGTTTCGCACAACGGCACTGCGGGACACCAGGCCCGCAAGATCCAGGAGTTTACCTATCCGTGGAGTGCGGAATCCCTTCTGATTCTGCACTCTGACGGGATCTCGACCCAGTGGGCGTTGGAGAAATATCCGGGACTCGCGGTCCGCCATCCCAGTGTGATCGCGGGTGTGCTGTTCCGCGATTTCGCGCGCGGCCGGGATGATGCATCGGTCGTGGTGGTGCGGCGAAACGGCCGGCAGGAGGAGTTCGTGTGATGGCGGGTTTGATGCCCGAAAACTTGCGTCCGGGTTCGAAGACCGCTCGCGCGGAAGGCACTGTCTCGCTCCTCAGTACCAGTGTGCGTCTGGAGTTCGACGTGGTCTCCGCACGTCAACGCGTCAGGCAGATCGCAGCGTTACTCGGGTTCGACGTGCAGCACCAGACCCGCCTGGCCACCGCAGTCTCGGAGATCGCCCGCAACGCCTTCACTTACGCAGGCGGCGGCCGGATCGATTTTTACATCGAGGGCCGGACGTCGCCGCAGCTTCTGGTGGCACGCGTGGTCGATTCCGGCCCCGGTATCGCCGCCCTCGATGCCATTCTCGAAGGAAGGTACCGGTCCAGCACCGGCATGGGTGTAGGGATTATCGGCGCCCGGCGCCTGATGGACCACTTCCATATCGAAAGCCAGCCCGGTAGGGGCACCACCGTCACCATGAAGAAGTTCCTGCCGCGTAAAGCGCCGGTGGTGACAACCCAGAGTGTCGGGGCTCTGATGGAAGAGCTAGGGCGTCAAAAGCCCGAAACTGCCCTGGACGAGTTGGAGCGGCAGAATCGGGAGCTGATCGCCACGCTGGAGGAGCTCGGGGCGCGGCAGGAAGAACTGGTCCGGGTGAACCGGGAGTTGGAAGACACAAACCGCGGCGTGGTGGCGCTGATCGCAGAGCTGGATGAAAAAGCCGATCACCTCCGCCGCGCCGACGAAACGAAGTCGCGCTTCCTTTCCAACATGAGCCACGAGTTCCGTACTCCCCTGAACTCGATCCTCGCACTGTCGCGGCTCCTGCTGGATCGGTCCGATGGTGAGCTGACGCCCGAGCAGGAGCGGCAGGTCTTCTTCGTCCGCCGGTCCGCCGAGAACCTCTTCGAGCTGGTGAACGATCTCCTCGACCTCGCCAAAGTCGAGGCCGGCAAGATTACGGTGCACGCCACCGAGTTCGACGTGCGCAATCTGTTCGGAGCCCTCCGCGGCATGCTGCGCCCCCTGTTGCTCAATACCAGCGTGAACCTGGTCTTCGAAGAACCCAAGGAGTTTCCGCAACTGTTCACCGACGAAGGCAAAGTCTCGCAGATTCTGCGCAACTTTATCTCCAACGCTTTGAAGTTCACCGAGAGGGGCGAAGTCCGTGTATCGGTGGCGCAGGACGGCGAGCGTTGCATCTTCTCGGTGGCCGATACCGGCATCGGTATCGCCGAAGCCGATCTCGAAGCCATCTTCCAGGAATTCACGCAGATTGAAAACCCCATCCAACGGAAAGTGAGGGGCACCGGGCTCGGATTGCCCCTGTCGCGTAAGTTTGCAGAACTGCTGGGAGGGAGCGTTACCGTGCGCAGCCAGCCGGGCCAGGGCAGCGTGTTTTCGGCCGCGATCCCGATCTTCTACGCTCCCGCGATCGCCGCCATGGCCGTCGACTCGCCGGATATCGACGCGTCGCGCGTTCCGATCCTGATCCTCGAAAACAACTTCGAGACGCGGCACGTTTACGAACGCTATCTGAAAGGCGCCGATTACCAGGTTTTCTTCGCCCGCACGATCACCGAGGCGCGAAACGTGATCGATAACGTTCCGCTGCGTGCCATCGTCCTGGACGTGTTGCTGGATGGCGAGGACGCGTGGGGGCTGCTCGCGGAACTGAAATCCGCCCAGACCACAAAGCAAATTCCCGTGCTTGTGGTTACCACTGTGGAAGACCCGCACAAGGGGTATGGACTCGGAGCCGACGAATACGCGGAAAAACCCATTGCCAGGGAATGGCTGCTGGAAACACTCGAGCGCCTTACGCAGCGTGACCAAGGCAAGCGGATCCTGGTCATCGATGACGACGAAACGTCCAGATACTTGGTCCGGCAGCTCTTCGCCGGCAGTCCGCATCATTTTTACGAGACAGGAAACAGCGCGGACGCCCTCGCGCAGGCTCGCGAGAGGCTCCCCGATGTGATCTTTCTCGACCTTATGATGCCGGGGTACAACGGGTTTGAAGTGCTGGACATGCTGCGTGCCGATCCAGAGGTGGCCGGCACTCCCGTGATCGTTATCACATCGAAGCGGCTTACCACGGGCGAACACGATCAGCTATCGGCGGCCGGAGCCGGGATTCTCTCCAAGGAGGCGTTCTCTTCCGGTGAGATACAGGGTGCGCTCCGCGCAATACTGGAAAGGATGAGGCTTGGCGATCTTCTCGCACGCACGGAGGTCACGTTATGACACAGCCACGGGCTGTCCCTTTGATTCTCAATGTGGACGACGATGAAGGCGGCCGGTACGCGGTCTCGCGAGATCTGACACGCGGCGGCTATCAGGTCGTGGAGGCCTGCAGTGGAAACGAAGCCCTCAGGCTGACCATGGAGCACCAGCCCGATCTGGTGCTGTTGGACGTCAACCTCCCCGATATCGATGGCTTCGAAGTCTGCCGTCGGCTTAAGGCGGATCCGGGTACCGCCTGCATCCCGGTTCTGCACATCTCCGCCTCGTATCTGGACAACCACTCTCGCGCCAGGGGATTAAACATCGGCGCCGACGGCTATCTCACAGAACCGGTGGAGCCCACTGTCCTGAATGCCACGGTCAAGAGTCTCCTGCGAATGAAGGAGGCAGAGCAGGGGCTGCGCCAGACTGCCGGCCAATGGCAGGTCACCTTCAACGCCATTTCCGATGGCATCGCGATTCTGGACCGTGATGGGAGCGTGGTGCGCTCGAATCGAGCGTTCGACGCTTTGGCCGCGGAACATGGCGGGTCGGCCGCGGCAGTCATCGAGGCGTTGTTTTCCGGTAAGTCCGGCAAAGAGTCTCTGGCAAAAATGCTGAGAAGCGGCCGCCGCGAAACCGAGGACCGGCTGCTGGATAGCAAGATCGTACGGATCACATGCGATCCCGTGACTTCGGAAGGCGGAACGGTCTTTGCCTGCGTAGTGATTCTGAGCGATATCACCGAGGGCCAGCGGATGGAAGAGCAACTGCGTCATACCCATAAGCTGGAGAGCATCGGTCTGCTTGCCGGCGGCGTGGCCCACGATTTCAACAATCTGCTCACCGGCATTCTGGGCAACGCCAGTCTGGCGTTGGACTCCGATCCGTCCCCGCAAATCGCGCTTTATCTTCAAAGCGTTGTGCAGGCCAGCGAGCGGGCCGCCGATCTGGCGCGCCAGCTTCTTGCCTATGCCGGCAAGGGCCAATACGTGGTGCGTCTGGTGGAACTCGACAGCGTCGTCCGCGATATCCTGCCGCTGATTCAGGCCGGGATCTCACGCAAAGTCGATGTAACGCTGGAGTTCGAGCAGGGTCTGCCGAAGGTGGAGGCGGATGCATCCCAGTTGCGGCAGCTCATGATGAATCTGGTGATCAACGGCGCCGAAGCCGTCGGGGACGAATCTGGCGTCGTCAAGGTGAGCGCCGGCAAGAAGTACATGGAGGGCGACCAGGTCCGTCAGAACTTCTTCTCAGCCGGCAACGTGGAATCCGGAGATTACGTCTGGGTGCGTGTGGAAGATACCGGTTGCGGCATGGATGCGGAGACGCGGACTCGCATCTTCGATCCCTTCTTCACCACCAAGTTCCTGGGCCGCGGCCTGGGCCTGGCGGCTGCGCTCGGAATCGTGCGCCAGCATCGCGGCGGCATCCGCGTGGAGAGCGCTCCCGGAGCAGGCACTATGTTCGAAGTGGTGCTGCCTGCCGCCTCGCCGGTGAAAGAAACCGCTCCCACTGTGTTGGTTGTGGACGACGAGGAACTCGTACGGTCCACGGCGAAAACGGCGCTTGAGAAGTTCGGCTATCGGGTGGTTCTGGCGGAGAACGGAAAGGAGGGTGTAGACGCCGTCTCCAGCCGGCCCGACGTTTTCTCCGTGGTATTGCTGGACATGACCATGCCGGTGATGGGCGGGGCGGAAGCGCTGGACAAGATCCTGGCGCTGCGTCCCCAGACCAGGGTTGTTCTGACCAGCGGCTATGATGAATCCGAGGTGATGAAGACATTCAGCCAAGGCAAAGTCGCGGGTTTTCTACAAAAGCCTTTCACTGCCGGCAGGCTTGAGCTGAAGATTCGTCAGGTGTTATTGGATCAGGCGTCCGCAACATTGACACAGCGTCAACCAAGTTGACTACAGGCTGACACGGGACCTCTAAAATCCACTGAAAACACCCAAAAATCCGTGGCCCCTCAATTGCTCGTAGTTGAGGCCAGAGTGAGGTTATCCGCATGATGGTCGCCACGGGATTGATCGTATTGGTGCTGGTTTGCCTGCTGCTTTCGATGATGCAGACCCCGCCCGAGATTGGCCGTTAGGGTCAGAACGTCCACAGCGTCCCGCCAATTGGACACACTCCGCTACCGGAGGCAATCGGTAGCGCCGGCAATCCCGTTGCCGGCGACCTTAAGTCACCCGCTCGAACACCCCCAGCTCCCGATTCTTCCGCACCTCATCCCAGTGGAAACATCGGCCGTTCATAGCCACATACACGCCTGGCCCCAGCGTCTGTACGAACCCGAGCGCCGTCCCTAGGTTGAACATTCCGTCCGAGCTGCCGAAGACGTACGGCACCATGGCGCCTGTCAGCACAACCACCTTCCCTGTGATCGCCGGGCCCAGCACTGCGCCCGTCTGCTCCATCGTGTCCGTGCCGTGCGTGATCACGATCCGGTCCTCCCGCGCCTCGTTGCACCGCCGCAGGATCCGGTCGCGGTCCGCATCCGTCATCTGCAGACTGTCGATCATCATGATCGTCTCCACCTCGATCTCCAGGTGGCAGCGGCCGAGACGGAGCATATCGCCAATATGGGTTTCCTTGAAAAACAGCTCTCCGGTCAGCTCGTTGTACTCCTTATCGAACGTGCCGCCGGTGGCGAGAATGCGGATCTGCATGATGGGCTGCTGCCAGGATAGCGCGCTATAGTGGAGTCATCTGCATGCGAGGCGCTCGCTGGCTATTGTTGGTGGCAATCGCCGCGATCCTCGGCGGTATCGGGTATAAGTACCAGAGGCAGCGCTTCCTTCTGGAGCGCGATAAGCCGCCCCTGCCCGACGCCCTCCCCGCGGAGCTCAACGGCAAAAGCCTGGGCTGGAAACTGCGCGACACGGACCACGCCACCGGACGCATCACCTATGACATCGGCGCCGAAACCATGTCACAGGCCAGCGATTCGCGCATGAATCTCACCGGCGTGTATCTGAAGCTCTACGCCAAGGACGGCAAGACCTACAACTTCGTGAAGAGCGCGGCTGCCAGCTTCGATCCGGCTACGCGCCACCTCTATTCGGAGGGTGAGACCGAGATCACCATCGGGGTGCCCGTGGAAGGTCAGCCCGCGAAACAGTTGACGGTCGTCAAGACCTCCGGCGTCTCCTTCGACAGCACCACCGGCCGCGCCGACTCCGATAAGCCCTCCACTTTCGTCTTCGATAAGGGCGAGGGCAAATCCACCGGCGCCAGCTACGATCCGGGGGCGCAGGAGCTCTACATGAAGCACGATGTGGAGATCCGCTGGCACCCTCCGAAGCCCGGCGTCAAGCCCGCGCTGATCGAAGCGGCCAGCCTCAGCTATCACGAATCCACCAGCGAGATCTGGCTCAAGCCCTGGGGGCGGGTGACCCGTGAGAACTCCGTAGTGGAAGGCACCGATGCGGTGGTTAAGCTGGAGGACCACGTCATCCGCCGGATGACGGCGCTCAAGGCGCACGGCAGCCAGGAGGCGCCCCACCGTAAGCTGCGCTACGCCGCCGACGAGCTCGAAGTCCAGTTCAATGACGATGGCGTGGCCGAAAAGGTTCTCGCCAACCAGAACGCGGAACTCGTCTCCACTTCCGAGGTCTCCGAGACCAACATCACCGCTGGCCACGTCGAGCTGGCGCTGCAGGCGCAGGACCACGAGAGCGTCCTGACCGGGATCACCGCCAAGGGCAATGCCGTCGTGACCGCCAAGCCCCTGCCCGTGCCCGGACGCCAGTTGAGCGAGACCCATGTGCTGCGCAGCGACGTCCTGGAGGCGAAGATGCGTCCCGGCGGCCGCGAGATCGAAAGCCTCGTCGCCAAGGCCCCCGGTCAACTCGAGTTCATCCCGAATCTTCCCACCCAACACCACCGAACGCTCGATGGCAAGGATTTCGTCATCGCCTACGCGGCCGGAAACCGCGTCGACAGTTTCCGCGCCAACGACGCGCGCACCCGCACCGATCCCACCGTCGAGGAGAAGAAACGGAATCGCGGAGTCAGCACTACCGCCAGCCGCACGATCGAGGCGCGATTCGACCCGCGCACCAGCCAGATGAGCAGCATCCAGCAGTCCGGCGACTTCATGTATGAAGAAGGCGAGCGCAAGGCGCGCGCCGCCAAAGCGACGCTGGATGGGGGCCAAAACGTGATTCTGCTGGATACCGCCGCGCGCATCAGCGATGCCACCGGCGCCACTGCCGCCGAGCGTATCCGGCTGGATGAGCGCACTGGCGATTTCACTGCCGAGGGCAAGGTGACCTCCAGCCGCCTTCCCGACAAGGGTCAGAAAAAGGGTTCGGAGATGCTTTCCGGCGATGAGCCTCTCCAGGCCACCGCGCGCAAGATGGACTCGCGCAATCGCAATCGCGCCATCCATTACGAAGGCGGCGTCACCATGTGGCAGGGCGCCAACCGCGTTCAGGCGGAGACCATCGATATCGATCGCGAAAAGCGGTCGCTCATCGCCGATGGACGCGTGTTCACCGCCTTGTGGGAGTCCAACAAAGCCGACGCGATACCGGACCCCAAGAAGAAGCCATCGGCGCCCGTGCTCACGGAGACCCGCGCTGCCCGAATGGTCTATACCGAGCAGGACCGCCTGACCCACTATTCCGGCGGCGTGGTGCTCAAGCGGCCGGACATGCAGGTGAAGTCCAGGGACCTGCGCGCGTATCTCGCGGAATCCGGCGCGGACTCCAGCCTGGAGAAAGCCTTCGCCGACGGCGAGGTCGAGATCTTCTCGCAGGCGAAGGACCGCACCCGCACCGGGACCGGCGAGCATGCCGAATACTATCCGGACGAGCAGAAGGTGATCCTCCGTGGTCCCTGGGTCAAAATGGTGCAGCAGATGTTCAACGAGCCGAGGCCCACGACGTCAGAAGGAACGGAGATGACCTGGTGGGCCAACGATGCTAGGCTGGATGTAATTGGGGCTCCAGATAAACCGGCAGCGACTCGCATCATTCGCCAAAAGAAGAAATGAGTAAGCTCGAAACGCGGCAGATCTCCAAAACATATCGCGGCCGCCGCGTGGTGGATGACGTTACCGTGTTTGTGCAGCAGGGCGAAGTCGTCGGCCTGCTTGGACCGAACGGGGCGGGGAAGACCACGTCGTTTTACATGATCGTCGGGCTGATCAGTCCCGATTCGGGCAGCATTCTGGTGGACGATCGCGATATCACCGGCCTTCCCATGTACCAGCGCGCGCTGCGCGGCATCAGTTATCTTCCGCAGGAGGCCAGCGTTTTCCGCAAGCTGACGGTGGAAGAGAACCTGATGGCCATCCTGGAGACCCGGCCGCTGCGCGCGAGAGAGCGGCGTGAGAACATGGATCGCCTCATCGATCAGCTCGGCCTGGAAAAAGTGCGCCGCAGCCGCGGGTATGTGCTCTCGGGCGGCGAGCGGCGCCGCGTTGAGATTGCGCGCTCGCTGGTGATCAATCCCAGCTTCCTGCTGCTCGACGAGCCGTTCAGCGGCATCGATCCGATCCAGGTGCTGGAGCTGCAGCGGATTATTTTCGACCTCAAGCGCAGCGGGATCGGGATATTGGTCACGGATCACAACGTGAGCGAGACCCTGGTGGTGACCGATCGCGCGTACATTATTAATAACGGTCGAATCTTCCGCGCGGGCAGCCCCGAGGCGCTCGCGCGCGACCCCGAAGTGCGCCGCGTGTATTTGGGAGAGTCCTTCACGTTGCGCGTATGACCGATCGAAACGAAGGTTTGTTCCAGTTCGTATCACTATCATGAGATCTCTCTGCCTGTTGTTGCTCAGCGCGGCCGCGGCGGTTGCGCAACCGATCGGTTTCGGCTTGAAGGGCGGCCTGCCGCTAAACGATTTCCTGAAGGCCGCAAGAGATCAGAACTTCCGATTCGATACCACCACGAACCGCTACATCATAGGTCCGACGGTCGAGTTACGTCTGCCGCACGGCCTTGGGATCGAGCTGGACGTGCTCTATCGCCATTTCGGCTACAGTTCCTTTGGCAGCCTGCCGGGGGTCGGCAGCCCTGTCACCGATGCCCGAACCAGCGGCAGCGCCTGGGAGTTTCCGTTGGTGGGCAAATACAAGTTCGGTTCGGGATGGGTGCGGCCTTACGTCGAAGCCGGCGTGAGCTGGGACCATCTGAGCGGGCTGACGCAGGATATCAAGACCACCATTGGTGGGTCGAGCACCAGTTCCTCCACGTCCAATCCGGCCGAGCTGAGCGACAAAAGCACACGCGGATTCGTGATGGGCGCTGGCCTGGACGTCAAAGCCATCCTGATCCACGTCACGCCCGAGATCCGTTTCACACGTTGGGGCGCGAAGCACTTCATCTCGGGCGACCTGCTCAAGAGCAATCAGAATCAGGCTGAGTTTTTGATCGGATTCAAGTTTTGACCGGGCGAGCTGACGCTCGCCTCGTGTAGGCCAGAGGCCTACACTACCAGCGCGCTCCGCCGGCCAGCGGCCGAACTGCTAGAATCCACCATTGGCCCGATTCGGCAGATTCAAACACTTTGTATTCATAGCCTTTCCAATAATCACGGTCTGCGTGTACTATCTCTGGGCAGTCCGCTCCGCCGGCTACCCCTTCGATTGGTCGCGCGACCAGAGCGGCTACTACAACTACCTCGGCCGCGCCTTCGCTCATGGGCGCCTCTCCCTGGAAATCGTACCCGAGCCCGCTTTGCTGGCGCTGCCGAACCCCTGGGACCCGATAGCCAGCGAACCATACCGCATGCACGATATGGTCCTGTACCAGGGGCGCTACTACCTTTATCACGGCGCCGGGCCGGCCGTAATGTTGTTCGCTCCCTGGCGCGCGATCTTTGGACGCGACCTTCCCGAGAGGTTTGCGCTGTTCCTGTTTTGCTTCGGAGGCTTTGTATTCTCCTGCGGAACGCTGCTCCGCTGGCTTAGCCTGGGCGGCGTCAAAACGTCGCCGCCGCTGGTCGCGTTGATGCTGCTCGCGCTCGGCCTCTGCCAGTCTGTACCGTACCTGCTGAGCCGTGTTTGGGTGTATGAAGTGGCCATCGGCAGCGGATACTTCTGTATTGCCGGCGCCGTGTTTTTCTTCGCCCGCGGGAACCAATCGAAGCGAAGCGGCTGGTGGCTTGCCGCCTCCGGCCTCATGTTCGGACTTGCCGTTTCCTGCCGCCCGCACCTGATTTTTGCAGGCACTATCGCGGCACTCGGGTTGCTCGCCCTGCCCAGCAGATCCCGCGGCCTCCGTGGGGCTATGTTCTCTCGCGAATGGATCGCCTTTGCGGGGGCATTTGCTTTCGCAGGCACCGTGCTCGCGGCTTACAACTATCTGCGGTTCGGCAACCCTTTCGAGTTTGGACTCCAGTACATTCTGGCGGGGCCTAACCAGAATCGCATCCGCCTGGCTGGGGAGTACCTCCTGCCGGGGCTGTATTTCTTCCTGGCGTGCCCGCCCGACCTGAGCCTGGTCTTCCCGTGGATCCATCTGGCATTCCGTCAGCCGTTCGATTCGATGACCTACGCCTTTCCGCCCGGCTACTTCATCGAAAGCACAGCCGGATCTCTGTTTCTGGCGCCGTTCGCAGCGGCAGCCGCGTTCGTCCCATCGGCCCACCGGATGGCTGACAGCGCGCTCCGAATGCTGCTCTGGACCGCGCTCGCTTTCTCGATCGTCCTGCTGCTGTTTCTCAGCGCTACCGGCTTCACGACCCAGCGGTATGAAGTCGATTTCGTGCCTATGGTGTTGCTGGTGGCCTTGGCCAATTTCGCGATCCACATCGACCGGGCCAAAGGTATCCTCCGCGCGACGCTGCAGGCAGCACTGATCTTTTCAATCGCCTACGGAGCTGTGTCCGGCATCGCCCTCGGAATCGGGGGACCCTACGACGAGATGCTGAAGAATCGTCCCAAGAGCTATGTCAGGATCGCACGATGGTTCAGTCCGATCGAGCAATTCCGCCCGGTCATGAACCCGCGCATCGACATCGCGTTCACGGCCGAATTTGCGCAGCGTCCAGAGCCCGTTCACGAGCCTCTCCTGACCATTGGCCGCTACGTGTACCGATACTTTCTGTACGTCGACCACACGTCCGGAAACCCGCGGCTGGTCTCCAAGACCGAGAGTTCCACGGTCGTCCGCGACCTGGGACCCGGGGACAAACAACGTGCTGAGACTCGCGTAACGTATCGCTCCGGGAGAGTTACGGTCGTGCTAAACGGCCGCGAGTTTCTGGTGCATGAAATCGGAACTTTGGTAGCGGCTCCCTCCGAGGTCACCGTCGCCGAGAATCGTGCCGACTGGAAGGTGACCGTACAGCGCTTTACCGGCAGAGTCTACGATGTCGTACGAAGGTGAAATACTCGCGGCGCTCACTCCACCGCAACCTTCACCGCCGGCGCTGCGATTCCACCGACCGTCAGCACCAGATCCAGCGATCCGCCCGTTGCCCCAGCCGCCACCCGAAAGTTCACCTGGTACACGCCGACGAAGCCGGGCGCAAGACCGGCGAACTGGACGTCGCACGGCACTCCCCCGACCGTTACCCGCACGTCCGCTGCCGCGCCCGCAAGTGGCCCCGCCGGCCCGCCCGCGCCATCGGCTGGCGCATTCGCTACTGTGCCCAGCCCCGAGGCGTAGACAAATGCAAACTCGCCTTTGGCCAGCGGCCGCGCCGAGGTGGCGAGAGTGTAGTCCGCGCCGTGCACCGCGATTGCCTGCGTGCCGTCGGTGGTGTACACGCCAGGCCGGGCCGCAGATACCGGTACCTCGACTGGCGCGCTGGCCTGCCCGTCCCGCGTCACCACGACCGTCGCAGCCGACCGCCCGGACGCCACCCACGGCACCTGAAAACTCACTTGTTCCTGCCCGTTCGCATTGCTGACGGAGTACACCGCCGCCGCGATGCCCGCCACCGTCACCGAAACGCCGCCGAGCGCGAGCGGCAGCGGCACGCGATCGGCGACTAGCGACCCGGGAGCGTCCCGCACACCCGCCGCAAAGACCGTCGCCAGCGACCCGGCCACCATTCCGCTCGCGAAGCTGGCCGCGTTGACCACCGCGGCTGCGTTGAACCGCGGCGCGCGGCTGCCTTCAATGCGATGAATGGCGCCGTTTCCCGCGTTGGCGACGTACACTTCGCCGGCTTCGTCCTCGCCGAACGTGGTGATGCCGAATCCGGAGGAGAGCAGCAGCCGGTTGTTCCATTCGCCGCCCTGCCGCTCCAGACCCCAAATCCTCCCACTGCAGTAATCGCCGTAGAGGTAGATGCCTCGTAAACCTCCCCATGCCGATCCGCGGTACACGAAACCGCCGGTCACTGAGCAGCCTCCCGCGGCATGCGTGTACTCGGCTACCGGCAGCACTCCCGTGGTCTGACAGCCGGCGCGATAGCAGTGCATGCCCTCCATCACATTCCACCCGTAGTTCTCGCCTCCCCGGCTCGACGCGGGTTGGAAGTCGATTTCTTCATAAACCTCCTGCCCCACGTCGGCGATCCACAGGTCGCGTGTCACGCGGTCGAAGCTGAAGCGCCAGGGGTTGCGCAACCCCTGGGCCCAGATCTCGCCGCGCGCGCCGGTGGTGTTCACGAAAGGATTATCGGGCGGGATGCGCACCTGTCCGGGTACACTCTCCACGTCCACCCGCAGAAGCTTTCCCAGCAGCGTATTCAGCCGCTGCCCGTTGCCTTGCGGATCGCCGCCAGACCCGCCGTCGCCCATTGCGATATAGAGGTACCCGTCCGGACCGAAACGCACCTGCCCGCCGTTGTGATTCGAAAACGGCTGCGCGATCTTGAGCAGGACGATCTCGCTGCCCGCGTCGGCGACGTCCGCATTGCCGGTCACACGGTATTGCGCGATGATGGTGTCGCCGTTGAGGTCCGTGTAGTCGACATAGAAACGCTGTTTCTCCGCGAAGCCGGGCGGAAATGCCAGCCCGAGGAGGCCGCGCTCGCCACCGGACGCCGTCTTGTTGCGGATGTCAAGGAACGGCGCAGCGACGAGCGCACCGTTCTTCAGGATGCGGACGATGCCGTTCTGCTGCACCAGGAACAGCCGTCCGGAACCATCGGCGGCGTTTTGTATGTCTGTGGGCGAAGCAATTTCGGAGACGACCTGGACGGTTCGGATCTCCTGCGCCAGTGCCTGTGCTGCCAGAAAGAATCCCAGTGCCCACCGCATGCTTTCAAGCTATACCGGCAGTGCCGTGTGCCGCCGTGCTTCGACGCACGCATTATCGCCCCACCACGTCTCCAATTACCTTCCCGGCCTGGGGCACGGCTCCCGCGTAGTTCTCGCCCAGCACCGCCGCCAGTGTCGCTGCAATCTGGCTCTGCGTGATCGCGCCCACGTCCTTCCGCTCTCCCAAGGGCCGCGTATCCGGCCCCAGAAACGCCAGCCAGATGTACTTAGAATCCGGGATTTTCTCGCCGTGACTCTTCCACTGCGGGCCTTCGCCGCGGCCGTGATCCGGGGAAAAGATCAGGGTGGTATTCCCGCGATACTCCTTCATCGCCTGCACGGTATCCCACAGTTCCTTCACGTACGCATCGGCACGGTGGGCCGATTGCAGGTAGAGATCGTATTTGCCGTCGTGCGCCCACTCGTCGGTATCGCCGAGGCCCAGGAACAGGACGCGCGGCTTGTGGAGCTTTACGAATTCCAGGGTGGTGTGGAAGGTGAAAGAGTCGTAAGCTTCGCCCGCCCACACGCGGGTATCGCTCTTCAGGCGGTTCAACATCGCGATGCGCGGGGTGACCGGGCCGGCCGCCAGCGGGTCGTATCCTGCGTTGACCAGGAAGCCCGCACGTGGTGCGTTGAAGATGAACGGAAACACATCCCAGGCGCCAAAGGCCGCCACTTTTCCGCGAAAGGCGGGCTTCTGGTGCAGCCACTCCAGCACGGTGGTATTCGGGTTCGGGACCTTGTCATTGCTGCGGATGCGGGGATCGGCGAACCCGCTGAGCGTCTCGTTGTAACCGGGATAGGAGAAGTTCAAGCCGTTGGTGACGAACGCGTCGGAACCCTTCTCCCGATTGCCCCAGACCTGTCCCTGCTTTGCCATCACGGTCCATAGAAAAGGCATCAGCGCCTGGCGGCGGGCGTCGGCGGTGTCGCGCCAGAACTCGTTCTTGAGCCCCGGGATGTCTCCCACACCGCCGTGCTCCTTATCCATCAAAGCGGCTTCGGCGCCGCTGAAGACTTCCTGCCAGCGCAGACCGTCCGTCATCACGAAGATGATGTTTCGCGTCCGTAAATCGGCGGCGTTGGCGGTTGCGCATAGCGCGAAGAGCAACGCCAATGTGGCGTTGCAGCGTTTTTTCATTTCCCGATACCTCACACCTCAGGATAGCGTCCGGTCGATTCGCAGACGGCTGTTGTGTGGCGGGTTAGTAGCCGCTGCACCTATCGAAAGGCAGGCCGGGAGGCCTGCGTGACGTCTTTCCCTCAACAAAACGCGCCGGCCGCCGATGAGGACTTTGAATGCGGCACGGTGGAAGTTCGGAGGCCTCCGTCGCAGCCGCATCGAGAACGTGGGGGTGGACCCGGTCCACCCCCACGTGCGTGGTACCCTGTGTAATCCCGCATGTGGTCACCCGATTCCTGGCGGCAGAAGCCTGCCCTCCAACAGCCTGAATATTCCGACGCGGCCCACCTGGAACAAGTCCTGTCGGAGATCCGCGTCCTTCCGCCGCTGGTTACCAGTTGGGAAATTCTGCGCCTCCGCGAACAGCTTGCCGAGGCTGCCGAGGGGCGTCAGTTTGTTCTCCAGGCCGGCGATTGCGCCGAACGCTTTGTCGACTGCACCCCGGTGCGCATCACCAATATGTTGAAGGTGCTGTTGCAGATGTCGCTGGTGCTGGTGATCGGCGCCGCCCGCCCGGTGATCCGGATAGGCCGCTTCGCGGGCCAGTACGCCAAGCCCCGATCGGCGAACGACGAGACCCGGGACAGTGTCAGTCTGCCCGCATATCGCGGCGACAACATTAATCGGACCGAGTTCACCGCCGAAGCCCGCCGCCCCGACCCGGCCCTGCTTCTCCGTGGGTTTGAGCGCGCCTCCATGATGCTCAACTTCGTGCGCGCGCTGGTCAAAGGCGGGTTTGCGGACCTCCACCATCCCGAGTATTTCGACCTGGATTGGGTAGAGCACTCGCCGCTCGCCGCCGAATACCATCGCATGGTCCAGACCATTAAGGATTCGCTCCAGTTCGTGGAAAACGTGCTTGGTGTACGCGCCGGGGAGACCGATCGCATCGATTTCTTCACTTGCCACGAAGCGCTGCATCTGGGCTACGAGTCGGCCCAGACGCGGCTGGTCCCGCATCGCCCGGGCTACTTCAACCTGCTCACGCATTTTCCGTGGGCAGGCCTGCGCACCAACGATCCGGATGGCGCCCACATCGAATACCTCCGCGGGATCCAGAATCCGGTGGCGATCAAGGTGGGCGGCAGCGCCACGAGCGAGGACATCAAGCGATGGCTGGCCATGCTGGACCCCGATCGGCGCCCCGGACGCCTTACATTCATTCACCGGTTTGGCGTTCGCAAGATCGCCGATGCGCTGCCGCGCCTGGTGGAAGACGTGCGCGCCGAAGGCGGAAAAGTGGTGTGGATCTGCGACCCCATGCACGGCAATACCCAGGTGACCGGCGGGGGCATCAAGACGCGCAATTTCGAGGATATTTACACGGAAGTGGAGCAGGCCTTCGACATCCACTCGGCCATGGGGCAGACGTTGGGCGGAGTGCACATCGAGCTGACCGGGGAGAATGTGACAGAGTGTGTGGGGGGATCGCGTGGACCGAGTGTGGAAGACCTGGCAAGGGCGTACGAAAGCGAAGTCGACCCGCGTCTGAACTATGAGCAGTCCATGGAACTGGCCTTCCTGATCGCGCGCAAGATGAAAACCCAATCAGAGCCACGAACGTAAAGCAGGCGAGCGATGGAGTTCTTCCAAGTACCTGCTGGCGCTCCCTCACGATCGCGGCTCTGATCGACGGCAAAAGCCTCTAGCTGGCGCTATCCGGGACCGGGGTGCCAGCGGGCGGCGGCGCTGGTGTGCTCGGCACCGGCTTGGGTGCGGGCTTCTTCTTAGGCGCAGCTTTCTTTGGTGCGGGCTTCTTCGCTGCCTTCTTTGCGGGTGCTGCTTTCTTGGCCGCCTTCTTCGCGGGGGCCTTCTTTGCCGCCTTCTTCGCAGCCTTCTTTACGGGCGCTGCTTTCTTCGCCGCCTTCTTCGCGGCCTTCTTCTTCGCCATTCAGATTCTCCTCATCGTGCGTGAAATTCCCGTATCGGGTGAGATTATCTTATACCGAATCGTAAACAAATGACAGAGCAAGATAGAGTGAATAAGACGGTTAACGGTTTTTTTCGAAGAAGCGTCTGGTAGATATGCGGCAGAGTTTGCGTATCTGGAAATCGCAGCCGGGTTTCGCCATATCCGTGGTCCTGGCGCTGGCGCTCTCCATTGGGGCCAATAGCGCGCTGTTCACGGTGGTTAACGCACTCCTGCTGCGGCCGCTGCCCTTTCCGCAGAGTGAACAGCTCGTCGAGATCGCCTTTTCGGAGCGCGATCGCCCGCTGCGCGACTTCGAAAACGCCCCCGGTATCGAGGCCGCGGGCGCTTTCCTGCCGTGGGGCATGCCGGTCTCCGGCCCCGACGGCGTCCGCAATCTCTACAGCCTTCGGGTCACCGCGGACCTCATTCCGCTGCTGAAACTCCAGCCTGCGATGGGCCGGCCGCTCACGCGCGACGACTTCGGCCGCAACGTGGTCATGGTGAGCCACGATTACTGGACCACGCGATTTGGCGGCCGCACCGATGTCCTCAGCCAGTCCGTCATCATCGACGGCCAGCCGTTCGCCATCGCCGGCGTCCTCCCCAACGATTTCTTCCTGGGCACGCGCGACGTCAATCTGATCGTCCCCGAACTGCGCGCCAACGGCCGGGTGGCGGCCCGCCTGCGCCCGGGGGTGACCGCGGCCCAGGCACAAGCTGAGATCGCCTCGCTGCTCCCGGGCAGCCGCCCCCAGGTCACGCCCCTGGAGCGGGCTCTCCGCGGGAACGACGGCAAGCCGATCGTCCTGCTCCTGGCCACCGCGGCCCTGGTTCTGCTGATTACCTGTGCGAACCTGGCCAACCTGCAGCTTGTGCGCGGGCTGGCGCGCCGCCGGGAGTTTGCCATACGCACGGCGGTGGGCGCCGGGCGGGGGCGATTGATTCTGCAATTGACGGGTGAGAGCGCGGGCTTTGCCGTGGTGGGGACGGCGCTGGGGCTGGGGCTCACCCGCTTTTTTCACGACCTGATTTTCAGCAGCCTTCCGGGCAACATCTCGCGCCGGCTCTCCGGCGGGGACGCGCTATCGCTGGATGTCCGGGTTCTCGCCTTCACGGCCGGCATCGGGGTCATAACGATTCTGCTATTCGGCCTGCTGCCTGCACTGAACTCACTCCGATTCGACGTGATGAGCCGGCTGCGTGATTCCGGCAGAGGGTCCAGCCGCGAGCGCCAGCGCTTCGGCCAGGCATTGGTGACCCTGGAGATTGCGCTCGCGCTGATGCTCCTCAGCAGCGCCGGGTTGACCTTCAAGAATCTGGCACAGATCCGGAATCAATACCTGGGGTTCCACGCCGAAAACGTCCTTCGCGCCGCGACCGAGCTCTCCCCGGTGCGCTACCCGCGACCGGAGCAGAAGGTGGCAATGTTCGCGGAGATCCAACGTCGCATGTCGGCAATACCGGGAGTCGCGTCGGTGGGGCTGATTGCACCGCAGTTTTTCCCGTTCGGCGGCCCCAACGTCCGTGGAGCGCGCTTTGAGATCTTCGGTAAGCCTGAAGTGGAAGGCCGCGCCGAGGTCTATGTCGCGAACCCTGCCTATATCGACGCCATCAGGCTTCCCCTGCTTCGGGGCCGATGGTTCACCGATGCCGACACCGCCTTAAGCCCGCCCGTCGCTGTCCTGGGTGAGATGGTAGCCCGCCGCTACTGGGGCGATGAGGATCCGCTCGGCCGCCGGGTTCGCCTCAGCTCAGACCGGCCCGATAGCCCCTGGGCGACAGTGATCGGAATCGTGGGGGACGTAAAGAATCCCGTAGCCGATCATTGGCAGCCCAACGCCTATCGCCCGTATGCGCAGGTCCCCAGCGCCGGAGCCGTTCTCATGATCCGCGCCGCAGTGGCGGACCCGTTGTCGCTGGCGGGAGCCATGCGGCGCGAGATGCGGGCCATCGACTCGACCGCGTCCGAGCTCCGCATGGCCAATCTTGCGACGGCCGTCCGCGACTACGCGTCGGGTCAACGCTTCACTACCATTTTGATGGCCGTCTTCGCCGGTATCGGCCTCGCGCTCGCGACGGCCGGCGTGTACGGCGTCACACGCTATTGGGTGGCGTCGCGGACCGGCGAGATCGGGATCCGCCTGGCGCTCGGAGCGCAGCGCGGGTCGGTGCTGCGGCTGGTTCTGGGTAGGGCGGCTGGCGCGGCGGGTGCTGGTGTATTGGCCGGAGTGGTGGGCGCGATCGCGCTACGCAAGGTGATTGCGACGCAACTGATCTCGGTCAGCGCGGTGGACCCGGTGGTGATCGGGTCGGTATCCGTGGTGATCTTCGCGGTGGCGGTACTGGCCGCCTGGTCCCCCGCGCGACGCGCCGCCCGGGTGGATCCGGCGGAGGCGCTACGGAGCGAGTAGCCTCCACATTTCCGGCAATCTGGATTGAAGCCGCGAACTCCGATGCCTTATACTCGACACGTGGCCGGCCCGCGACATGCCGCGATCCTCGGAGCGCTGATTTGTCTTCCGGCGCTGGCACATGGCGACGTGCCGCTGAAGTTGGTGCCCCACGTCACTTATTCGTCAAAGGACGTCGTGGCCGGAAGCGCCGCTTCCCACAGCTTGGGCGGCTGGGAGGTGACCGCGGAGTTCGACCCGATTCGCTGCGAAGTCTACTGCGTCTACCGCCAGAAGCCCGGCGCCTTCGGACGAACGCCGCTGGTCACTTTCCCCGCGCCACCGATTACCGTCGTCGAAGTGTACACGGGGCCCGCCTCGAAGCCCTCGATCGTCGTATTCGACCCGGCCGGCTTGGGGCTGCCCTCCGCGACGGGCAAGGATCTTCCGGATGAAGAGAGGCTATACTTACCCGGCAGGAAAGTTGCGGCGGCGGTTCCGACGGCCTGGCCACCGGGAAGGGATGCATCGCATCCGGCCCCTTTACCTCTTTTGTCTACTCAGTCCGACCTGTTTGTCCCCTCCCTGACACCATTGCGCATTTAAGATTTCTCCCTGATTTACCGCAGTCTCGCAACTTAGGGAGGAATATATGCATCTGCAAGAACATCTTCGCGGGCGCGTGCTGTGTTTGCACGCTGCCGCCAAACGACTCCGTATCCCAGAGCGGACCCTGCGCTACCGAGCCAGCCGGGGCCGCATCGAAGGCGCTTTCAAGCAGGGAAAGTTATGGAAGTTCTACTTTCCACAAGGAGACCCATGCCGCCAGGAAACGCGTTGTGGATCGCTCTGATCGCCTCCGGCCTGGCGGCAACTGGCTGTGCCGCGGAGGCGCGGACAGTCGCTCCTCCCTTTCCCGAGATCACTAAACTCAGGGGTAAGGTGGTTCTACTCAATTTCTGGGAAACTACCTGCGGCCCGTGCAAGCTGGAGATCCCGTGGTTAATTGAGTACGAGAACAAGTACAGGGGCAAGGGTCTGTCCGTTCTTGGCGTGGCGCTGGATGAGGACGGCTGGAAATCCGTCAAGCCGTTTGCCCGGCGGGCTAAGCTCAACTATTCCATCATGATTGGCAATGGCACATTCATTGCCAGATACCGCCTGGAAGCGTTGCCCACGACTTTGCTGATCGATCGCCAAGGCAAGGTCGCGGTCACTCATGTGGGCCTGCTCGACCGCGCGCGCTTCGACCGTGAGATTCGAGCGCTCCTCGACGAGTCCACACCGAAGCGGGCGCCTACCAACCCGTAGGCTTGCCGCGGTTCTGCTCGTTGAGCCATTTCTGCAGCGGCGCGAAGTAATCGCGCATCGCGGTGGCGTCCATCTGACGGGTGCCGGCGATCTTCTCCAAGGCTTCCTGCCACGGCCGGCTAGAGCCCATTTCCAACATCGCGTTCAGCTTGGTTCCGGCGGCCTTACTGCCGTAAATCGAGCACCGGTTGAGCGGCCCGGTGCAACCAGCGGCCTGGGCGAGCGCCCGGTGAAACTGGAACTGCAGGAGGTCTGCCAGGAAGTAGCGCATGTACGGAACGTTGCCGGCGACGTGGTACTTGGCGGCCGGGTCGAAATCGCTTTCGCTTCGATCCACCGGCGGTGCGATGCCCTGGTACTTCTGCCGCAGCGACCACCAGGTCTGGTTGTATTTATCGGGCGTGATTTCACCGCTGAACACTTTCCATCGCCACTGGTCGATGACCAGGCCGAAGGGGAGGAAGGCGATCTTTTCCAGGGCTTTCTCCAGCAGCAGCCCGATGTCGCTGGAGGCGTCCGGGGCCTTATCCAGCAGACCGAGTTTGACGAGGTACTCGGGCGTGACGGAGAGCGCGATGGTATCGCCGATGGCTTCGTGGAAGCCGTCATTGGCGCTGTCGCGGAACGAGGGCGGGAGCTTGTTGTAGGCACGCTGATAGAAGTTGTGGCCCAACTCGTGGTGTATCACCAGGAAGTCTTCGCCGGTAGTCTGGATGCACATTTTGATCCGGAGATCGTCGACACTGTCCACGTCCCAGGCGCTGGCGTGGCAGACCACTTCGCGGTCCCTGGGGCGGACGAAGAGCGAGCGCTCCCAGAACGTGCCTGGCAGCGGGGCGAAGCCGAGCGACGTGAAGAAGCCCTCGCCGTACTTCACCATCTGTTTCCAATCGGTGTTCTTCTTTTTCAGGAGCTCGGTCAGGTCGTAGGCCGGTTTGGAGTTCGGCGGCGCCACGACCGGGTAAATGTTCGACCAATCCTGCGACCACATGTTGCCCAGCAGGTGCGCGGGGATGGGGCCGGAGGCGGGAACCATCTCGCCGTACTTTTCGCGGAGGCGCGTACGGACATAGGCATGGAGCGAGAGGTAAAGCGGCTTGACCTGTTCCCAGAGGCGGTCGAGCTCCTTGGCGAAATCGTCGGGCGGCATGTCGTACTTGGACCGCCACATGGCGCCATTGTCCTTGAATCCGAGCTGCTTCGCGCCCTTATTAGCGAGCTCCACGTAGCGAACAAAGTCCTTGCGGATCGGCTTCGAGATGGCGTGCCAGCCGACCCAGGCTTCCTTGAGCTCCTTGGGATCGCGGCTTTGGGCGATGATCCGGCTGAGCTGCTCCAGGTCCTTGCAGCTATCCGGCCCGCTGGGGCAGTATTTGCCCTTGCCGTAGGTACCCTCCATGGAACTGGTGATGCGCGTCAGCTCCTCGCTTTCCTTTGGATCGCTGGGCGTGGCCAGGGTGAGACCAAGTTTGAGAAGACGGATCTTGCGTTCGGTGACGGGATCCAGCTTGAGACCATCGAAGCGCGTCGACTTCTTGGCGTAGTCGACCGTCGCGGAGATGGCGCGCTCATCCATCAAAGCGGAGAGGGCCTCGCTATCGTCGGTGATGTAGGTAGATTTGATCCAACTGGCGCGGCCGGCATCGACGCCGAGCGCGAGGATTCTCTGCTCGGCGTCATTGATGAATTTGCGGGCCTCTTCGGGGGTGGCCTTGGGGTCGGCCGCGAAGGCGGCGAGGGTGAGGGTGCAGGCGAGGAACGCCAGACGACCAATCTGCATACCTACACGTTATCAAGCGGGGGAGGATTTTTGTGGGGTGCGGCTTTTGCGAGTGCTGGTTTTGCACGTGCCAATGACGCGTGTTAAGATTCAGTTGTCGCGTGACGCATGCGGGGACGTAGTTCAGTTGGTTAGAACGCCGGCCTGTCACGTCGGAGGTCGCGGGTTCGAGCCCCGTCGTCCCCGCCATTCCTCTTCAAATCTTTATCACCATCGTCGCCTTGCCGTCGTGCCCTAGCCCCAGGGCTAGCACGTCTTTACAGCGCTAATCCGGAACGAAAATCTGCCGATACTACTTATGACCGGAGGGGGAGAAGTGTCGTGCTCGACCTGAAGATGCCCGGGACGGATGGATTCGGGCTGGCCGAAGTGGTAGTGACCACGGCCGCGGCAACGGGAGGATGGACGCCGTCCAGCGCCGGCGACCGAACAGCGGGATGAAGATACTGGCGCTCAGCACGTCGGGCCTGAGCATCGACCACCCGCGATGCGGCGCTCTGGGAATCAGCGCCCAAATCCATAAGCCAATCAGCAGCTCCGACCTCTTGGATGCCGCGCAGACATTTGCTGACCGCGACGGCCGGCGAAGACAGCCAACAGGTCAGCATCGCGAAAGTGGCGTCGAATGGGGAGCGGGCCGGAACGGAGAATCGTTCCAAGCTGAATCTGCCTGTGGCAGAGGACAATCATTGCATGAAGGCGGGGATGGACGGATACGTTGCCAAACCGATCCGGGCAGACGAGCTGTTAGCCAGCATTAGCCAGGTTCGTCGTGCCGCCGAGCGGAACTCAGTCGCTTTGGTTCGCTGATGGATTGTCGGTGATGAGGACAATTCGCGCGCAAAGTGCCTGTACTGGGCCGTGAACCCGGCCACGGAGGCCCTCAACTATAATGGATTCGCCGTCGTCGGCAACATCGTATCCCGGATGGTTCACTGATGAGAATTCGAAACAGGATCGTTTCCCTGGTGGCATTGGCCGCCTTCTGTGGTGGAGTGGCGTTGAGCCAGCAGCCCGCCGAGCCCAAGACCTGGACCACGGCGGAAGATCATCGCAACATGATGGACCAGCTCGGGATCAAGGCTCTCCGGCCGGGTCCGAGCGGCAATGAGGCCGCGCCCAACCACGCCAACTACGACGAATCGTTGGCCAATCCCTATCCTGATCTGCCGGACGTTCTGAAGTTGAAGAACGGAAAAAAAGTCACTTCGGCCAAGATGTGGTGGGAGCAGCGCCGCCCGGAAATCGTGGAGGAGTTCGACCGCGAGGTGCTGGGCCGCGTTCCCAAGAACGTCCCGAAGGTGACCTGGACGGTGACGCAGACGGTCCACGATAAGGTTGGCGGCCTGCCGGTCATCGGCAAGCAACTCGTGGGCCACGTCGACAATTCGTCCATGCCGTCGATCAATGTCGATATCCAGTTGATCCTGGTCACGCCCGAGAAGAGCGCCGGCAAGGCGCCGGTCATGATGATGTTTCGCGGCGGCGGCCTTCCCGGAGCGCCGCCGCCGACATTCCCGGGCCGGGGCGCGCCGCCCGCCGGCAGCGACCCGCCTGCTACCGAGCAGCTCATCGCGGCCGGCTGGGGTTATGCGTTCCTTAGTCCCGCCAGCATTCAGGCCGATAACGGCGCCGGTCTGACCAAGGGCATCATCGGACTGGTCAACAAGGGACAGCCGCGCAAGCCGGACGATTGGGGCTCCCTGCGTGCATGGGCCTGGGGCGCATCGCGCGCGCTGGACTATTTCGAAACCGATTCAGCGGTCGACGCCAAACACGTCGGCATTGACGGCGTGTCGCGGTACGGCAAAGCGGCGCTGGTGACAATGGCGATGGATACGCGCTTCGCCGTCGTGCTGGTCGGCTCGTCCGGCGAAGGCGGAGCCAAGCTGCATCGGCGCAATTGGGGCGAGGCGGTCGAGAACCTGACCGGCAGCGGCGAATACCACTGGATGGCAGGCAACTTCCTGAAGTACGGCGCTGCGGAAGCGACGTTCGGCAGCAAGAACGCGGGCGACCTGCCGGTGGACGCCCACCAGCTGATCGCGCTGTGCGCGCCGCGTCCGACCTTCATCAGCTACGGCGTGCCCGAGAAGGGCGACGCCAAGTGGCTCGATCAACAGGGCAGCTACATGGCGACTGTGGGGGCAGGTCCGGTGTTCCGGCTGCTCGGCGCCAAGGATCTCGGGGTTTCGGACGACTATAAGAAAGAGAAGATGCCGGCGGTGAACGTGAGCCTGCTCGACGGGCAGCTTGCCTGGCGGCAACACGATGGCGGTCACACCGACGGCCCCAATTGGAAGTACTTCATCCCTTGGGCCGACCGGATGTTCAAGCGGCCGGTCTCAGCCCGATGAAGCTCGCAGCGCTACTGATCGCCCTGGCGTCGCTGTGTACCGGTCAATCGGCGCCGTCGCCTGCCGATCGGCCGGCGCCCCGTACCGACGCGAATTCCATCACTGCGCATACGCAGTTGCTGGAAAAAGCTAAACAGGGCCGGATCGATATTTACTTCGAGGGCGATTCCATTACGCGGCGATGGGGGGCCACCGATTACCCGGAACTGCTGGCGAACTGGAAGCAGAATTTCTTCGGCTGGAATGCCGCGGACTTCGGATGGGGCGCCGACCTGATCCAGCACATCTTGTGGCGGCTGGAGAATGGTGAGCTGGATGGTGTCAACCCCAAAGTCATCGTACTGCTGGCCGGGACCAACAACATCGGGAACCGTGCGCCTGCCGGAACTGACGACAACGACGCCAAGGTGGAGGACGTGGTACGCGGGATTCAGGCGATCCTCCGGATGATGCAGGAAAAGGCGCCTCAGGCGACGATCGTCCTGACGGCGATTTTCCCTCGCAACGACAATATGGCGGTGATGCCG